>Ga0206888_1152_pt1 | contig 17744 bp, 20 predicted proteins | sample Alteio_BWOrgHeat_90_FD_153258 | JGI IMG/M metagenome (GOLD analysis project Ga0206888, IMG submission 153258) | Enriched cells from forest soil in Barre Woods Harvard Forest LTER site, Petersham, Massachusetts, United States - Alteio_BWOrgHeat_Nextera4 ... | reverse complement strand
TTAAAAGATTCTTATACCGCTTAATTAGATTTTCTTTCAGTTTAACCATAAACTATTAAAATACTAGTTAAATGAAATTGAAACTAGCTCAGTGTTAATACTTTGTTCAAAACTAAGTGCAATGTTTTTGTACTTTTTTGGTATTAATATGAGATATTTGTCGCTGAAATTAATTAATTACTTATGGTTGTATCCAGAAAAGAGAAACCTTCATTTATCGCAAAAAATTTAAAATTTCTAAGAAAAGGAGAAGGTAAAACCTTAGAAGAAATGGCAACCTTGCTTCTGTTAAAGGGTAAATCGTCCTATATGGCTTATGAAGATGGAAGAGCACTACCTGATATTCATAAGTTAATGAAGTTAGCGTCATATTTTGATATCTCATTGGAGGATCTGGTTTATAAAGACATTGAGAATATTAAATCTGATAAAAAATCGAAAGAAATATTATACGAAATCGAAAAAATTCCAATTGGAATAGCTGCCGGATTTACTAAAGGTTTTGGAGATGAACAAATAATGAAATTGGAAAAGATAAAAATTCCTTACAAGCCTTACGGTATTGCAAGAGCATTTGAAATAGATGGAGATTCAATGGAGCCAGATGTAAAAAATGGTTCAACTGTAATTGGAATAAAAGTTAGTAATGCTGAAGCAGAGATAAAGGATAATAGAGCTTATGTTGTTGTAACAAGAGATGGTGGGCAATGCAAAAACATAAGGTTTGGGGAAGACGATACGATATACCTTATTTCAAGAAATGAGAAATATAGACCAAAGCACATTAATAAGGCTGATGTCCTTGAATTATGGGAGGTATGGAAGATTGTTTAAATAAATGACGGAGATAAATAGCTGAAATTTAACTTATACTTAAAATGAAAGAAATTACAATTGCAATTTTGAAAATATTTTTTACAAAAGGGGTAACTGGGATTTGGGACAATAAAAAGAACTTGTCGTTATACTTTAAAACATTGTTTTGGACATACCGGAATAAGGACATCCGATTTTCCATAAGTTATTTGTTTAGGATAAAAATCCCTAACACTGATTCCTATTTGCTTGTATTTAACAGGAGAATTGAAAATCAATTACAACCCGTTGGAGGCGTTTATAAGCGTTATGGAGATGACAAGTTGTTTGAAAAATGGGATTATCATCCTGATCATAATGGAAATGGATTAGGTACAGATGAAATTAGTACTGGGGACTTAAGATTTAAAGTAAAAGGCAAAAACGTAATAGATGTTATCAAGTGGTTTGAAGAAGGTAAAGAGAGAGAAGTGAGCTCAGAAAGGGAGTTTAATGAAGAACTTATTGAGACCAAAATTTTAGACAAAGATACCTTTCAAAAGATAAAGTATAAACATATTAAGAGAGTTTCGAAAAATTTAAAATGGAGCGAACATCATACCTGTTTTGAAGTACTTATATACGATATAATGGAATTACTACCAACGCGTGAACAAGCTGATGCTCTAGTAAAGTTAAGTGCAAATAAATTTAATAAGGAAATGGGATACGCAGTTGTTGATTTTAACGATATATCACAACTTCGATTTGTAGATAAAGGAAAACAACTAGCAAGAATAGGTGAACATACCAAATTAACAATCAACCAAAATTAATATAACAATGGATATTTTTAACAATTACAAATTACAAAGAGAAGAACTTTTAGCACGTATTGCTCAAGAACTCCAACTTGATAAAACAAGATTAGATAAAATGGAATCTGCTTATAAGGCTGTTTTTGAATTATTAAAAAAAGATGAAATATTTTTCAACAATCTTGAAATTGAACTTTATTCGCAAGGGTCAAAAAGAATTGGAACAACTGTAAAACCTATAAATGGAGACGATTTTGATTTAGACACTGTAATGCACATTTATGACATCTACTCCAAATTTACTCCTGAAGATATCTATAATGCATTGGTAAGGGTAATTGAAGGAGATGCATATTATAAAACCATTTACGAGAAAAAAGATAGATGCATTAGGCTAAATTATAAAAGTGATTTTCATTTGGATATTTTACCAGCCTGTATGCAAATTCCTTTCAATAAAGAAAAAATTGCTATTCCTGAAAAATTAAGAAAATCATGGTCATCAGGGAATCCAAAAGGATTTGCCAATTGGTTTTTATCTATTGCTAATTCGGTAAAAAAATCAATGCTTAAGAGTTATTCAGAATCTCTCATGAAGGCAAATGTAGAATCCGAGCCTTTACCAGAAGAACTATATCTCAAAACTCCATTACAAACTGCGGTTCAGTTAATAAAAAGATACCGTGATATTTATTTTAAAGACAAAAAATATTCGGTTTCGAGTATTGTATTAACAACATTAATGGCACAGTTCTATGATGGTGAAGAATCTGTATTCGAGACAATAAACAATATTACAGGTAAAATTCAAAAGAGTTATAATGAGTCTGTAACTGCCAACAAAAAATTTAAAATCTTAAACCCTGTTGATGAAAATGAAGATTTTACAGATACATGGACATCTGAAAATTATAAAAGTTTTAGTGGCTTTATTGCGAATTTTCATTCGAAATGGCAAAAATTATTGACCTCATTTGAAACAAGCAATGAAGAATATATTGAATTGTTTGGCGAGGGCGTTTACAAAAAGTCACTCACTGACCAAATAAAAATGTTTTCAGGCAGCTCTAATAATCATCTTGCTCAAGCTAGTGGTTTAATATTAGGTAATTCTGCATTTACTGATTCGAAAGGGCAAATAAATTCAAATCAAGGAATAAAGAATGAACCACATCACAACTTTGGAGAATAGGATTATTGAAGATTACCAAAAATATTATGGTATTAATTTATCAATTGAATTGTTATTGATAGAAAAACATTTTGAATGGCTAAAAATGACAATTGAAGGAAAAGTTTTATCAGGTAGAGGTGTACTGAAAGTTGTAAATAAAAGTTACGTGGTAGATGTTTTTTTTTCACCTTTTTTATCGGGTCGTTTCGAAAGAATATATATAAGGGATTCATCCATTAAATACAATCGAAGAATTCATCTTTACAACGACCTCAGCTTATGTCTATACCATCCAATAGTAGACAGACCTAATTTTAAAATTATTCCCCTATATAAGATGATTCCATGGATAACTGAATGGTGTGTTTATTATGAAGAATGGAAAAAGTATGGAATTTGGTTAGGAAAAGAAATAAAACATTGAAATTAAAGAATAAATTTAATAATACATTTACGGTTATACCAATAATTTAATCTTTATGAGAAGGAAAGAAAGACATATTGCAAATGGTGCTATTATTGGTTTTGGATTCGTAGGGCTAATTGATATTATACTCCAATGGGTTGAACATAAGGATAGTGGAAAAGATTTCACATGGGAAAGTTATAATGGATTGAGAACAGTAAAGCGAGGTTTGGTAGGTGCTGTTGCCGGTGGAGGAATTGGTTATTTAGTATATGAATATAAAATTTCAGAAGAAGAAAAATTACCTTTCAATTCAGACGAATATTTAAAAAAAGTATTAACAAGTGAAAATCTTAAAGCAGATCCTGCATTATTTCAAAATGTAATAACATATAGAGAAAAAATGAAACGATGGTTGGTCGATAAATTCGGGAACAAACTTGCTGCTCCGCCTGAAGATGGGGGGTCATTCTATAAAAAAACTGCTATTGCTTCCAATTATGATTTGGATATTGTTCTTCCCTTTAAAAAAGATAGCTATGTAACCTTAGAAGATATGTATAATGACGTGTATGAAAAACTGGGTAAAAGATTTGAGAATAAGGCAACTATCACTAAAGGTACTAAGGCTATTAATTTGGCTTTTGAGAATGATGGAAATCCAGTTTGTTTTGATATTGTACCAGGGAGAGAAAGATTCAATTATATAAAAGACAGGGATTTAAATTTGTTTGTTAGACCTGATTGGGTTTGGCAAAAAGGGAGCTCGTTTAAAACTAATGTTTTCACGCAAAAAAGCATTACAGTTAATAAACCAGAAGCAAGACGCATAATAAAATTACTTAAAAAGTATCGTGATAGAAATGGGTTACCTTTACCAACAGTTATTGTTGAACAATGTGTAGTGGAAGCCTTATCGGAAAATAAATTTGGAATTTATGCTTCTGATACAGAAAATTTATTAAATGGGATGAATCACCTTGCTCAAAAATTAGAAAACAAAAGAATTATTGATATCGCAAATTCTAACAATAACCTAAGTGATAAAGTATCCGACCATTATAAGACGCATATCTCAGAACAATTGCGCAATGATATAAGCAAAATCGAAGCTAATCCGAGATACATTAAAGAAATTTTTGAATGCTAACTTATTGTAGATACTGCTTTGCTTATAAAATTTTGGGAAGCCTTTGATTATGGATTTTTTAGTATTTTGAGGGTAAAAGTGTAAAAAAGGACGCATTTGCTTTAGATCAATTTTAGTCCTTTTTCAGTAATTCTCTAAATCGAAAAGTCAACAAGTGATTTGCAAGAAAAAGAGTAAATTTTATCCTTACCAATCTCTAAAAGAATTTGTTTTTTAATTGATGTTTTAACCGTCACATTCCCTTCAGCATGATAACTTTCAATCATCCCTCGAATTGTTTTTAATCTTTCACCACGTGCCTCAATTAATTCAGCTCTATTTAATTCGATTTCATTCTCCGTCAACTTTGCCCTATTATCGCCAGGCTTTGCCCAAATAGATGAGCCAAAAGAATAAAAATGTGTTGAAGGGTCATCTGTGTATGGATTAATAAACGGAACCGTTACATCATAAGTCGATGATTTATTTCGATTACAAACACCACATGCAAGTCCCAAATTATCATATTCAAATGTTAAGTCTGGAAATCTATTTTTAGCTTTTGGTTTAATATGCTCAATATGTAAATCTGAAATATGTTCCACTTTGCTTTCACAATACATACATTTGCTATAACTTTCAGCTCTTAATGCATCTTTTACTTCCGACTGATTGTATTTTGTAGCCAAATCCTTCGGTACATCTTGGTTTGCATTTTGCAATAATCTAAGTTGACTCGTCCATTTGGTTTTATTCGTAGCCAATACAGTGGGTTCTGTTCCCTTTGTTAATTTAATCATTTTTTATTCAATGTTTTTTTCATTGCCTCAGGCATTAATTCTTCTAATCCAATTTCTTTTAAGTCTGCTCGCATATCATCGAAAGTGGTTTCGGAAATGTTTTGTTTGGAATATTTAGAGATTATTTCATTCAGTTTGCTTTCAGCCCAAAGTGGCATTGTAAAGGGAACTCCAAGAACTTCATTTAGTATTTCTGTTGCAGTTTTTGCTCTATTTACTAAGTCTAATTTTTCGTTAGTTACACGGTAGGTTTTTGATTCTTGATTTTTCTTGTGGCGAAATGCATACACATTTGAATTTTTTACAGAGCCAACTATCAAAGGGCTGTGTGTTGATACAATAAATTGAACATTAGGAAAAGTAGAAATCATATTGGGAAGTATTGACCTTTGGATCTCAGGATGAAGATGATTTTCCAATTCATCAATCAAAACTGTCATTTCTTCATCTTTAGTGTTAGTGTATGTGAATATTTGCCAAGCTAAATCAATTATAGCACTAACTCCACCAGAAACAGCATCTAACATAAAATCACCAGAATCTGTAATTAAAACTAATTCGTAATTTCTTATTGATAATTCCTTGAACCCAATAGTTTTAGGCAGCAGCAGCCTAAGGACTTCCTGGAAATCTTCAAAGTATTGTTTTAATTCTTTATTTGGAACAACATATTTATTCCCCTCACCGCTTATTGCCCAACTCATTATAGTTTCTTTTAAATAATAATTACTTGTTTGACCCCCTCCACTAAAATAGTAGCTTTGAGAACTATTATTTGCTAAATCATAAGCATTTCTTTTACTACGCTTTGTCGTTGAAATGTGTGGGACATTTCTATAAAAATAGGTAGGTCGATGAGATGGAATACTTAGACCCATTATGTTTTGTTGCTGGGGGATTGCTACTTGGTATTGGGCTGAGTTGTTTTCTGGTATTATTAAATCAGATTTTTTGTTATTTGAATACGTTAATTCACCAATTTTGTTACTAATAGCACTGCTTGGAGTTTTAAAAAATCTGGCGAAAAATTTTAATATCCCTGTTTCCTTTTCTGGAGCAGGTGTTGCCAATTCAATATGATTCCAACCAAAGTGACGTGACAATGTATTTAATATTGTTGTTTTTCCACAACCGTTCGCCCCAGTCAAAATTGTCAGCTGTGGGTGAAAATCAATATCTATATTTTCGAATTGTTTCCAGTCAGTAATTGTCAGTTTTTTGAAATTTACATTTGCCATTGGTAATAAAATTATCAGTTGTTATTCTAAATTCACATTAACCTATACGGTACCAAGAGGGATGGATGTCTTATCGGTTTTGTTGGTAATAAAGCTTGTCGCTGTAATTACCAAAAGGAGAAAGCAAGGTTTTTTGTTTTCATGGCGAATCATTTTCTCAAACCGTCTTCAAATTTATCAATTTATTTAAATATGTCATCTATAATTTTCGCATTAATTTTAATTGGAAATGCTGTTTTTATTGAAATTATACGAAATATTAGTAGGAATATTATAATTGACAGTACTTATGATGCGTATTTTTTGGTTACATTTGATTAGTTTCAGGATCTGAATTGATATAAAACCAATTTGGATAAATATTAAGCCTTACAATAAACTATGTCCGCCCCAACCGCTCCTTGCTTTGCGATTAGACATATTCCAATACAATGGCAGAATAAAAAATAAGTATAGATAAAAAGCGAACAAATGGATTTAGATCAGATAATTAAAAGAATATATGAAGTTCATAGGCAAAATAGGACAACGGAAATATTATTAATTATTGGAACTTCCGCTTTATTTTTATGCGGCATTACTTGCTTTGTAGTAGCAATTATAAAACAAGAGTTTGCATGGGGTGCACCACCGCTTATAACAACTGGATTATTATATTATCCGCTAAAGGAAATAAAGGAACTAAGACGAAAAAACATTGCACTTGCTACTGCACCAGCCTTAATAAGCCAACTTCCTAAAGCGAAAGCTGCTGAGGAAATTCAAAAATTATTACAAAATTTATTCGGAAACAATGACTGAAAATAAGGACAAAACAAAAGTCTTGTTAGAACAGTTGTTATCTGAACTACACAAGGAACAATCGAAAGAAATTGTTTCGACTGGCGACTCTTATTTGCAAGCACAAGACAATCAGTTTCTAGGTACAATCACATCGAATAAATATGACAATGACTCTATACTAAATAAATATGGCACATATGGTAGCAAATACAGTACTACCAGTATATTTAATAGCTACTCACAATATGGCAGTAAGTATGGTTCTTATAGCATTAATAACCCTTATTGTACAGTACCACCAAAATTATTTATTAATGGCAAATTTGTTGGACACGTTTCAGTAAATAAATATGTAACGAATCAAATCCCAACCGAGACATTTCTGTATCTCCTAGAGCACAACATTAATGCATTGTTAAATAAACAATTTAATTTAAAAGAAGTAGACATTAGGTCAAACAATGGAGAATCGTACATTATTGCAAATGATGGAACGTATTTAGGTAAATTGACTTCTAATGATTTCGATACGGACTCCCTGCTCAATGACTTCGGTCCCTATGGAAATGAATTCTCTCCCGAATCAATCTTTAATGGATTTGGGACTTATGGAAGTGAATTTTCTATTCAAAGTCCATTCAATGAATATTCAAATACACCGCCTAAAATTATTGTTAATGGCAAACTCTATGGGTTATTGACAGTAAATGAATTTGTTGTCGGAAAAAAAGTGAATCCCAAAGGTTTAAAGCAATGGATTAAAGATAATTTTAAATGATACTTCAAATTTAAGGCCTAAACTTAAAATATGATTAGATACAGTTAGTATGACACAGGGAAGTTTATTGATTGATGAATACGAAAATCGAATTAAAAAGTTCAAATATCTGGAATATCCTGAATGTATTGGTTTGGGTAAAATCACAACACTTAATGATTTTATTGACTTTGATGAATTGTCTTTAGAAGTAAAAATACATTTATCGTCAATGTTAATAAGAAGATCTGTTGGGATACCTACTGGAATTTATCTACCTGATGATACTTATTGGTTTATTAGCCGTTTCGTTGAAGAATACATTATTGATTTAGCAGATCCTTCAAGGCACGAAGCACATAAAAAAGCATTAATAATGATAATGAGCGAGCATGCTTTTTCCGATTGCATTATTGGCACCACCTATATGTACACAGTTATTGAATTTTGTCTAAAGTACAAGCTAGGATACAAAGTGTTTCCAATGTGTCAAGAGGAATTTGAAAATAATAAAAAATTTAATGATATGAGTATTGGTAATGCGTACTTCAAAGTGAAGAAGGCAAATTTTGGTATCAGTAGAGAGCTGCATTTAATAGATGAGCACTTTAAAAAAAAGGCTCAAAAAATGGAATATAATGCTGAAGAGTTACAAAATTGTCAAATACAAGGTAGGTTAAATGCTTCACGAAATAAATCACTCCATGGGCATTATCAGTTTTTCCATTCGGAAGGCACTTTGCTTGCATTACTGTTTATACTTTTTCACTATTGTGAAGCGTATGAAAAAACAACGTAATTTCACTGGGAATTCGAATCCTGACCAAGTTGTCACTTCTTTAAATTCCACTAATTCCTTTTTAAAACCTATCTGGTATTCCTCAACAACCGTTTTACTAAATGGAAATCTACATAGGTAAAATAATAAAGGAAGTTTTTGAAGATTCGGGACTATCCATTAATGAGTTAGCCAGTAGAATAAACAACACCAGGCAAAATCTTTACGGTATTTTCGAAAGAAGAACCATTGATACGGGTTTACTTTTAAGACTGAGGAAGCCCTTAATTATCCATTTTTCAGCCATTTTAAGGTCGGTGCAAGGTATAAACCAAACGAAAACTTGGTTCCTTATCAAAAAAGGGACAAAAAGATAAAACTGACATTAGAAATGGATGCGAATGATGGAGGGCAAAATACTTTTTAAAATTTCTGTTAAGAAATGGGTTTAGGAAAATTTAAATTCCTGCCCCATCCTATAAACACATTTTAAATTCACTCCTTACCCTTTATTTCTGAATTAGCGGCTTGAATATGACAAATCACTCCTGGAACATTGTGATCCTGGATCGGAATTTGTGATTTCATTAGTATAAGTATCTATAAGTTCTCCTCCAGCATTTTTGAAAACCGATAACCTGTAAACAGACTTGCCCTTCACAGGATGGCTATCTACATAGGAATAGAGTATCTCAATAGCTTCTGGCGAAACGTGTCCTTCTTTCATGTTAATGGGCTCAAATTCCTTTCCATTACAGGAGCGTTCCAATAAATAGAAATTGGGTTCCCTGGGGCTTATTATGAGCCAGTTAATGTAAACCTTACAGGTGCTTAACTTTGCCGTATACTTTACCAGCTTAAATTCTTTAGGGTTAGATTTTTCAAAAGGATTTATCGAAGTACTTGCTACTTCCTGTGCCATTGACAAACCTGAAAAAAGACAGCCGAAGAGTAACAATCCTAAGGAAAGTGCTTTCTTCATTTTCAACTGATTTATATAAGTTTTCATGACTTTAGGTTTTTTATGAAATTAATCATACCCAAAGGTATTCAACTGTTTCCCCTCATGCCTTCAATCCTTACCTCTTAACTGACTGATGTAAGATTTTTGTAAAACTATTCTGTAAACATTATTGAAACCTGGAGCGTAAAAAGCAACAAAATAACTGGACAAGTTTTAACCTTAACTATTGGGGCATGTATCAACACAAATCACTTTTTTTGGAACAGTCTCCTTATTCTGCACGTATAATGTCTTCTTTTGGAGATGGAATAAAAAGGATGGAGGAGCCCTGAATAAAGATTAACCCCAATTAAACGAAATTATGAATGGTGATCAAGAATTATTTATGCAGTAAATGTGGCTCCCTGGTTGAGGGGAAGCAAATGCCACCTGGTATGGGTTGTTTAACGAATGGGAATTTTCATCGGTGGAGGGATATTGGAGAAAAGGGAGATAAGGGCTTTCATTGTGAAGGTTGCAGTACGGTTGTGCATTCAAAAGAAACGCCATCCATGTTTGGCTGTCCAGGAGAGGGGTTTCATAATTGGAAGGATTTAAAATGAAGTTACAAGGTATCTGAATTCTTAAAAATCAACCTAAAATAGATATGTCCATGATTAAACAATGTACAGGAGAGATAAATATTCCGATATATCCCTGCATTAACCCAACGGCTGTTTGCAATTATATGTTAATTCTTACAATTGATAATGAACCTATCAATAAACCTGCATTAATTCATTGCGGAAATTCTGCTGATGCCATCGAGGTGGAATTATCAAACAAAATGCTTCCAAAGTATATTGGACGTGTACCATTTGTCAGGTTTGCTCCTAAACCACTAGGATTAAATATCACATTATGGAATTTTCCAATACCTATGGATTCGCAAGGTGTTTTTGGGGGGATTATGACAAATCTTAATCTTGGTCCATGTACTAGTATTGAAATTATACCATCAATAATGAATTAGTAATCCTAACTTAAAGAAATGGAAGAGGAAAACAAGGAATTATATAAAACAGCTTCCAGGACTATCCTATTTAAGAAAAGGGTGGTAACATTTATAGTTCTGGCTTTTTGTATAGGAATTAATCTAGTATTTAACCTATACAACAATATTGAATTTGAGGACACCTGGATTTCCTACATCTTAATTTCAATACTTGGAATAGGATTTTCCTTGAGATACTTTAATCGGGCAAATGAATCGCTTGTTGAAAGGGAATATCAAAAACTACTCAAAAAACAGAATAAAATATGAATTAGGTCGAAAGCGTTTCTGTTTTCTTGCCCAAATTTTCCTTGCTGAATTTTTATAAATTTACAATTCAATCCTTAAAAGTATAAACATGTCGGATTTCATAGGTAAAATAATAGAGAATGTATTTAATGATTCCGGTTTATCGGTTTCTGAATTAGCAAGAAAAATTCAAACAACCCGCCAGAATATGTATGGCATTTTTAAAAGGAAGAGTATTGATACAGAATTATTGACAAGGTTAGGAATAGCATTGAATTATGATTTTTTTCCACACTTTATAAAAAAATCTATTGGATACAAAGATGAAAATTTACCACCCTATCAAAAAAAAGAACGAAGGAATAAGGTTGTTTTACAAATTGAATTGGATGATGAAAAGCAGGAGGAAGTGTTAAAACTTGTTCTTGGAAACACAGCATACATAGCATTTAAAAAACAAATGGATTAACCCAAAAAGACTCTTAAGTTTCCGCTTCTTGATAAGTACTTGAGTTTTCTTATTGCTTTTTCCTTTATTTGCCTAACTCTTTCTCTGGTCAGGTCATATTTTTGTCCGATTTCTTCCAGTGTTAAACCATGTTTCATACCGATGCCAAAGGATAGTATAAGAATTTCTCTTTCCCTCGGAGTTAAGGAGGACAAGGACCTGGAAATTTCAATTTGCAGGGAGCTTGCCATAAGTTCACTATCGGGTTGTACATCATCAGCATCTGAAAGGAGATCTAAAAATGTAAGGCTCTCGGAATCCCCAATTGTTGCATCAGTTGATACATGACGATTGGAAACGCTAATGGTACTTGATAATTCCTCTTCCGACATTTGAAGTTCTGTTGCCATTTCTCCAACACTAGGTTCACGTTCCAGCTTCTGTTCCAATTTCCCTTGAACCATCTTTATTTTACCTAATGCTCCAATTTTATTTAAGGGGAGGCGAACCATTCTTGATTGTTCACTTACAGCCTGTATAATTGATTGACGAATCCACCATACGGCGTATGAAATGAATTTGAAGCCCCTTGTTTCATCAAAACGTTTGGCAGCTTTTATTAATCCTAGATTCCCTTCGTTTATAAGGTCCGGCAGAGTTAAGCCTCGATTTTGATATTGTTTAGCAACTGAAACCACGAAACGAAGGTTTGAAGTAGTCAACTTTTCCAAAGCAGCCTGGTCCCCATTCCTTATTTTAACTGCCAAAATTACTTCCTCCTCCGCACTTATCATCCCATACTTCCCAACTTCCTGAAGGTATTTATCAAGTGAAGCTGTTTCACGATTGGTAATGGATTTGGAAATTTTTAGCTGTCTCATGAGTTTACATAGGTGGACTGAATTAAACGTAAGTAAACAGTAAAGGTTCGGGATTCTCTTGAAGTAATATGATTAAGGGAAACCTTCTCAGGGATATAAAGAGAACTAAATCTTCGTTACCGTTCTAAACACTTCTCTAATTACATCCCTATATTGGTGTCCGAATGTTGATAAACACCAAACTTTGAGAAGAAGTTTCTCATCGTTCTTAACCCAGCTAACCGCCTTGGTTAGTTCCTTTCTAAAAAGCATTTTGTCAAAGCTGACCTTTTGAAGAATATGTTTACTAAGTTCGAACATGGGAAGGAATTATTACTTCCAGTAAAACTATAACAATGAATAGAATTATACAAATACATAATTGGTCCAATTCTTACATACCTGAACCGTTATCATCCTTTTTCATACTTTTGCATATTGATAAATCATCAAATGGCTCAAACCTACTGCCGTGATTGCGGTAATCACATTAACGATTCTTTCAAGACTTGCCCCAATTGTGGGAATAGCATAAAACAAACTTCTTGGGGATGGTATGCTGTGGTAGTTCTTTCAATCCTGACGGCGATTTTGATGGGGTATTTGTTTTATAGATAATGAAGAGATGGGTTAGGAATTAACCCTAAAAGATTTCTTTACAAATCAAAAATTGCTTACATGTAGTTTTTTGTTACATTTGACAAATTACGTATCAAATTGTTTAAAAACACATTGTTGTGCATTACAATACAGAAAAGCTAATAATCTCTATTCAGCACCTGTTAAAACGATATTCACTTATTGAATTTTTTAAATCGCCTCAATTTGTTATATTTGAAAGAGGGGGAAGAATTTAACATATTGACGTTTCAATGATTGCAAATTTATTATCCGCGTTTTGATTCCTTTGGAAAAGCATGAAAAACAGCTACATAAATAAGAGAACAACCATTTCCATCATATTGGCAACTGTATGTATTTTTTTAGCTGTACTATCCTCTGCTCAAAATCCTGAATGGAAAACATTCGACCCCTCTAATTCTGGGCTTCCATCCCCATATCTAGAAAATATTGCCATTGACACAAATAATGTTAAATGGATAGGAACTTTAAATGATGGATTAATAAAATTTGATGGTTTTAATTGGACTACTTATAGCGGTTCTAATTCGCCTATAAATAATGCGATATTGTCAATTGGGGTTGATAATAAAAACAATAAATGGTTTGGACTTGGAGGGGGAGGACTTGCAAAGTATGATGATGTAAACTGGACCATATATGATACCACAAACAACAAAATTCTTTATAATGAAATTTCATGCATAGCTTTCGAAAGCTCAGGAATTGTATGGCTTGGGCTATACGACTCCGGAATGGTTAAATTTGATGGAATAAAATGGACTGTATTTAATACCCAAAATTCAGGTATTCCTGCCAATGAAATTACTTCTATTGCAATTGACAATCAAAACGTAAAATGGATAGGAACCAACCAAAACGGGCTGATTAAATTCGACGACACTAATTGGACAAATTATACCCCTTCGAATTCTGGCTATCCCCAGTCATACGTAAACAATGTTTGCGTCGACAATCATGGTAATAAATTTATATCAACAGGTGGCAATCAATTTGGCCTCATTAAATTTGATGGGGTAAACTGGACGACCTATACAGGAGGATACATGTCATCTGTTACTGGGCTGAAACCTTTTAATCCATATAAATCAACAATGGACGTAAATGGTGTATTATGGATTATAACGAATGGAGAAGGTTTGATAAAATACGATGGAAATACTTGGACTCAATTTCGTAGTTCTAATTCAGGACTTCCTACGGATGGCTTATTAATGGACATAGCAATTGATAAATTGGGTAATAAATGGATTCCTATTTCAGCAACGGGTCTTGTTGCATATAGGCAAGGAGGAGTTATTCTTTCAACGAATGAAATAAAAAGTGAGGAATTGTCAATTGCTTTTTATCCTAACCCTGCCAATGAACAAGTGTATTTCGAACTTAATCATTTCTCGTCAGCAGGAACCCCCATTAGTATTGAAATCAGAGACCTTTTGGGAAACCTGATACTAACAAAAGAGAATGCATTTTCTGTAAATGCCCAATATGCTTTTGATGTGTCTAATCTCGCAGAAGGATTTTATACCATAGCATTAAGATCAGCGGATTTAACAAAGGTAGTTAAGCTGGTTGTTAAACATTAGTAAATATGCAATTAAAATGAAGAGGAATTTATTATTTAAAATTGGTTTTACTGTTCTTATTTTATCTGTTCTTGTACTTTTTTTAAGTATTGAATCCTGCCAAAAAGACAAACCTGTTGTATATAGGGATGGAGTAGTTTCTTGTTTAATTCAAGACACTACATCCATTAGAACAGCATTCAATTTCTTTAATTCTCTGGGTTTAAGCATTAATTATTTGGGAGATTTTGGTCATATTGCAGTTGCCGGTCGTGACAGCTTGGCTTATTACACTGATACGCTTACAAAAAAGAAATATTTAACTTTTCCCAAATTCACTGTAATTAAAAACACATATACTCAAATAAGTCAAAGAGATTCTGTTATTGCATTATATCTTATTTTTAATAACCTTTCTCAAACCGAGCTTAACGATTGGTTTAATTCCATTAAATCATTAAAAATATTTGAAATACCTTCCTTGATTATGATTGGCAAGGATGGTTTAATAAATGTTCCTATAGGAAAAGAAGATTACTACGTGAAGCAATTACCTCAATACCCAATAATACGATCCTGTCGCAGAATTGCTAATTAAAAGATTAAATAATATGAAAAAAATAATTTGGTCATCTATATTATATGTTGCAGTATTTTTCTTAATTCCTTTTGAGATAAAAGCTCAGGCAGATGCTGCCTATTTTAATAATTTAAATAAGTATTGGAATTTCAGAAAGAATCTTCTCCAAAATTTTATGGTTGTAGGTGGCTGTAATGGTTGTAGTATTCCTGCATCAGAAAGACATTTGTATGGATTAAATTCCAATATAATAAAATGGGGAGATGCACCTGATGATTTAAGCCTTTATATTGGGGTATTAGCTTCTGAATATCGACTATTAAAAAATAATGGGAAAGATGTTACTAATACAATTTATGAACTTTCATACGCATTAGATGCCTTGGATAGACTTGATACAAGAGGAGAGGAAAAAACTAATTTTCCTAATGCAGGCCAAAATTTATGTGCTGGAAATAATCATGGATATTTAAATGGCTTTTTTATAAGGGACGATGTTAGTAGTGATTTTGTTACTGATAATCAGTATAATCACTTTAATTCATTTTACATTAATGATAATAAGAATTCTATTTCAATAGTAAATTCGAATTATACAGAGAAGTATCCACCTCCAAATGAGAATACTCCAAATATTTTTGCAAAGGAAGAAAGCCAGGATATGATATGGCATTTATTAGAAGGCCTTGCCCTGGTTAAACAACTGGTTGATGCCAATGTTGTTTCCGTTTCGTCAGGTGGCTTTTTAAGAGCCCAGGCAATGGCCTCTGCGAATAGGATAGTGAAATATATGCATAGTTCTATTTATGAAGGTAATGGGTATGCTCCAGAGTGGTATATAAAAAATCCCTGTACCGGAGATGGAGTCAAAGCAGGAGCAGGGCCAACACTACTAAGTTTTGGCTTTGCACAAGCAGGTAGTTTTGCCTCAGGACAAGACTTAAATTACGGTAACTCTGCAACACTTGATGGTCCTTTTTTTAATGGAATTTTGCTTGCCCTAAATGGTGGACAAATTATTCCAACTTTTAATACTAATACATCTTACGAATTAACTTCTTTGGCTACTGTAGGTGGTAAATTATCTAGCACGTCGGATGATACTCATTTGGAAGAAGTAATTAATAAATTATCTTTAAATATATATGGATATATGCACCTTCCTTTATTAAATTATATTCTTCATCCAAGTCCATTATATCAATTAAACACAGATAATTCATATTTTCAGACATACAAACAATACTATGAAAATAGGCTGCAAACAGCTGACTGTAGGGGTGAGTATAATTATGGGGATGGAGTTAATATTACAGCTGCCCCCTGGAATTCTAATTCCGCTATTATTCATCCTGAAGACATTAATAGTACCACAACAGCTTTTACTGGCGAATTCAATGGGCTAGATTACATGATCGTATTTAATCTATATTCTCTTGTTTTTCAAAGCAATGATCAGGCAAAATTATATAGTACTCCATCTCTACTAACCAATCTCAGTGCAAATCAAACATATAACTTTGGAAATAATTTACCTTCCTATATAAATAAGAGTATTACTGTTGATGGAACATTGGCAGTAAACGGCAATTTCCCCACCGGTTTAAATTCAAGTCCTGGTGCCTTTCCAACAACATCGCCTTTCCTTTTGAGCCTATCAACTGATTGCAGTGGGTCGGCAAATGAATTACAAATTAAAAGTGGAGGTAAGTTAATCTTGGGAGATCCAACGCATAACAAATCGGCTGAGGTTAGAATTACTTCAGGTTCTGTTTTAAGCCTGTTAAGCGGCAGTAAACTTATTATCAATGATAATTCAAAATTGATAATTGAAGACGGAGCTAAATTGAATTATGGCCAAAATGTGGAGATTCAATTATTGGGCCCTAATGCCGTTTTAGAGATTCAGGGAGATCTTTACATTGGAGACAATGCCGTATTTTCTTTTACAACTACAAACAATCATGGTTTTGTTCGTTTTAACTCATCTAAAATTGGAGCTAATGTTCATGGAGGAACTAATTCCTTTTTTTTACTTTCCGGTAATGGGAGCAACGATAAAGTATTAGAGGTAAACGGCTTATTTATTCCTGAAGTTAGCAAAGTTCTGATAACTACTTCTTTGGTTGTTGTGAATGGACAAATGGATTTATCTTGTCCGTACTTATTTAAAAGTGTACTGTTTACTGGAAATGTTGCAGGTACTGGGTCGGTAGGACTTTGGTCAGGTACTAATACGTCTTCATTGATTGCTGGTTGTATATTTGATGGTGTACCACTTATAGCTAATCTTCATAACCCTTCCTATAATTACAAGTTAGATATGAGAAATTGCAGCATAAAAAATTCAGATATAGGGTTAACAATTTATGGAGCGGGGGCAGATTTGTTAAATGTAAATTTTGATAAATGTAATACGGGTTGGTTTATACAAAATGCATACTTGCCATGTACAATAACCGGTGGACAAATTACTAATTGTGTTTATGGAATTGATAATGAGAATAATAGTAATGGAAATATTTTAAGCGTAAATCAAACTGGCATAACGTCAACTGGAGAGGCCGGAATTTATCAGAAAGGTGGGGAGCTATCAATAAAATGTTCTAAAGTAAATTACAATAATAAGCATGGTCTTGTTCTGAGTCATAATGCAAAACTCAATATGAGTACTGACCAAAATGCGGGATATTCTGACATTTCAAATAATGGGCTTAGTGGTATT
>Ga0206888_1148_pt1 | contig 17926 bp, 16 predicted proteins | sample Alteio_BWOrgHeat_90_FD_153258 | JGI IMG/M metagenome (GOLD analysis project Ga0206888, IMG submission 153258) | Enriched cells from forest soil in Barre Woods Harvard Forest LTER site, Petersham, Massachusetts, United States - Alteio_BWOrgHeat_Nextera4 ... | reverse complement strand
ATATGGAAGTACTGCCCCGTTAAATCAGGATTGTTCTGCAAGGTTTCGATGGTATATGTTTTTACCAGCTGATCGTCTTCAAACACCTTGATGTTGGGTACCGCACTTTTAAATTTAATGACGCCTTGCCAGCTAAGCGTTTTATTGGGAACAGCCCCCTTAGCAGATAAATAGATTGCTGTTCCCTTTACCGAAATTCGCTGTTTTTCATTCATAGTTGATCTGCTTCTTATGGTAGAGTTTCTATCAATCAAAAATAGCTAATTGTTAGCATACTTTTTGTAAATTTTTTCAATAATAATGTTAACAAGTGGATAAGTATTCCTGCTTTTTTTTTCGCCTACACTTCTTTATGGTGATGTTGCTGTTCCTTGTTTACCAGGCAAAAGGCCAAGTCAATTATGTGTATCGCGAAAGCGAGGCAATGGATACCCTGGCCCTTGGTGCAGGAGATTTGGCCCTGCTTGGTTTTAACGTAAATACCAATGATGGAAATGGCACAGACGAAATAAGTTTTGTTTCCTTTAAGGATATTTCGCCAGGGATGTATATTGACATTACGGATAATGCCTTTCAAAAATGCGGAACAAAAAATGGCTGGGGCATTTCCGAAGGTTGGATCAGGATAACGCGTACGCATGCCACCCTAAATGCCGGCAATGTAATTACCCTCAGGGTAACGCATGGTACAGCAACGGTTGTTGCCCCCGATACCAATTGGAATGCGATAAAGCCACAACCTTCAGGACAGGGACTCTTTGAGCTGAATCCGCAGGGAGAACAGATTTTCTTTTTTTCGGGAGGCATCGTAGGTGGCCCGGGATGGGCAACTCCCGCCAGTGATGAAGGAACTTATACCTTAGGTAAAATGCTTTTTGGGTTTAATAGTTTAGGCAATGTATGGAAACCTGTATGCGGCAGCGCAGCAGCGGGAGGGACTCAAAACTCGGATAAGCCCCTGCAATTTGATTGTTTTCTGGCTTGGCCCGCCATACATGCTGATTTTGATAAGTATACCGGTTCGAGAAGTGCCGCTACCGCAAATGCCTGGATGCTTAGAATAACCAACCCGGTAAATTGGACAGGCTATGCTGATAATAGTAAATACAACAGTACTTCTGCCAATAATCCCAATTACAGGGATTCAATGGGAGTGGGAAGGGGATTTCAACTAAGCGTTCTTTCTGCGAGAGTTGATGCTGAACAAGTGAGCCTGAGCAATTTGGCATGCAGTGATCCCTTGCCCATTGCCTTGTTCAATTTTACTACTGCATCTAATGGAAAAACAGTAGAGGTAAATTGGAGCACCTTTTCGGAAGTAAACAGCGATTACTTTCTGCTCGAACGTAGCCAAAATGGGAAGCAGTTTGAACAGGGAATAAAAATAAAAGGAGGGGGAAACAGTAATGAGCTTTTGCATTACCATCAAACAGATGAATTGCCCTTTATGGGAACAAGCTATTACCGCTTAAGCCAGGTGGATTATGATGGACAGGAAAGGGAACTGGGGATTTCGGTGGTAAAGGTGCATGAATTACCTTCCCCATTAAACATCAACTACCTCTTTGTTGATCAAAACAATCGATTGCTTAGCATTGCTTTAACTCAACCTGATCAGGTAAAACTGGAACTGGAGTTAATTGATTTGCTTGGTCGTGTTTTGTATCATACCCGGGTGGATTGTTCAGTACCGTTTACAATGAGTACTGCAACTATACCTCCTGGTATTTATACAATGAGGATCAATAATGATCGGGAGGTGCTTACACGAAAGCTGAGGTTGTAAATGGAAAATCTTTTACAATCCCAATAATACTTCCACCGGATCCTTAGCTCCAAAAAGCATTTTAGCAGGGTTCTCCACCATTTCTTTCACTTTCACCAAAAAGCCTACTGATTCTCTTCCATCAATAACGCGATGATCGTAGGATAATGCGATAAACATCATGGGGCGGATCACTACTTGTCCGTTTACTGCAATGGGACGATCCACCACATTATGCATTCCAAGAATGGCGCTTTGAGGAGGATTAATAATAGGGGTAGACATTAACGAACCAAACACGCCTCCGTTGGTAATGGTAAACGTACCACCGGTCATGTCATCAATGGTAATTTTATTGTCTCTTGCCTTAAGGGCAAGTGTTTTGATTTCGTTTTCTATTTGTGCAAGTGTTTTGGTTTCCGCATTTCTCAATACAGGTACAACCAATCCTTTTGGGGCACTTACAGCAATTCCAATGTCAGCATATTTATGGTAAACAATTTCTTCACCATCAATCTGGGCATTTACTGCCGGGAAGTGATTCAATGCTTCCGTTACCGCTTTGGTAAAAAAGCTCATAAACCCAATGTTTACTCCAAAGGCTTCTTTGAATTTATCTTTGTACTTCGCACGTATGGCCATGATGCCGCTCATGTCCACCTCATTAAAGGTAGTGAGCATGGCAGTTTCATTTTTAACGGCCACCAGTCGTTGAGCGAGTTTTTTCCTTAAGGAAGTCATTTTTTGTCTTTCCGTGTCTCTGGTACCTCCCCAGCCTGAAACAGCCTCGGCATTAAATCCTGCTGATAAGGCCTGAAGTACATCTCCTTTGGTAATTCTTCCGTCTTTTCCGCTTGCTGCTATTTTGCCTGCGGGAATGTTTTTTTCCTCCATTATCTTTTGCGCAGCAATGGATGGAATTCCGTTGGCGTAAGATGTTTTTGTTTCCTTAGCTGCAACAGCAACAGGCTGTGCTTTTTGTTCTTCTTTTTTTACGGCAACAGGTTCTTCTTTTTTTACTTCTTTAACCGGTGCTTTTTTGCTTTCGCCTTTTACATTGGTATCAATGGTGGCCACTACGGCACCTACTTTAACACTTTGTCCTTCGGGAGCAAGAATTTTAAGGCCGCCTGCTTCCTGAGCATTAATGGTAAGTGTCGCTTTGTCGGAGTCAATTTCACAAATCTCTTCGTCCTTGTCCACAAAGTCGCCATCTTTTTTTAGCCAACGGGCTATTTGCACTTCGGTAATTGATTCGCCCGGACTGGGTACTTTCATTTCTATAAGCATAGCTTTTATTTTATCGTCATTAATTATTTTTGACTAATACTTTTTCAAACACCCGATCAATAATTTGTTGTTGTTGTTGTTGATGGATCTTGCTGTAACCGGTGGCAGGCGTTGCACTTTCGTGTCGTGCAATCACCTTCAGGTTTACCTCGCGGAAACACCTTAATATGTATGACCAGGCGCCCATGTTTTCAGGTTCTTCCTGCACCCAAAGCCAATCTTTGGCCTGGCTGTATTTGGCAATGATGTTTTTGAGTTGTTTTAAAGGAAGCGGATACAATTGTTCAAGGCGCACGAGAGCAACGTCCGTTACCTTATCTTTTTCTTTTTGATCCAACAGGTCGTAGTATACTTTACCGGTACAGAAAACCACTTTGTTTACCTGTTTGGCATTGGCTGTTTCATCATCCAATACTTCTTTGAATCCCCCTTTAGTAAAATCTTCGAGTTTCGAAACACATCTGGGGTGACGCAACAGACTTTTGGGTGTAAAGGCAATCAGGGGTTTCCGGAAAGGCCTGTGCAATTGCCTGCGTAAAGCATGGAATTGATTAGCGGGAGTGGTGCAATCAATCACTTGCATATTGTTGTCGGCGCACATTTGTAAAAAGCGTTCGATCCTTGCACTGGAATGTTCAGGACCCTGGCCTTCGTAGCCATGGGGTAAAAGCATCACCAGTCCGTTCATTCTTCTCCACTTGTATTCTGCACTGCTGATGAATTGATCGATGATGATTTGAGCGCCATTGAAGAAGTCGCCGAATTGAGCCTCCCAGATGGGAAGTGTGTTAGGGGTTGCTAAGGCATAACCGTATTCGAATCCTAAAACGGCGTATTCCGATAAAAGGGAATTGTAAATTTCCAGTTTTGCCTGCTTTGCACTGAAATTATTTAAGGGGGTATATTCGTCTTCCGAATCTTCTAATTTAACCACTGCATGCCGGTGGGAGAATGTTCCTCTTTCCACATCCTGCCCGGTAAAACGCACGGGAAATCCTTCATTCATTAAGGTGGCATAAGCCATTAATTCCCCCATGGCCCAATCGTAGCTGTTGCCATCGATCATGGCTTTACGATCTTTAAAGAGCTTTTCTGTTTTGTTGAAGAATTTTTTATCCTTAGGTAATTCAACCGTTTTATTGGCAATGCTTAGAAATGTTTTTTCATCTACTGCCGTATCTGGCGATTTATCAAAATCGTCTTTGCCTGCCATTTTTACATTGGCCCAGGCTCCTTCGAGGAAGGAGGTGATGTTGGCTTTTTCCAATTGCTTGGATTCCTCGAGCTTTTCCTGTAGCATATCCTTAAAATTTTTCTCCATTTCTTTGGCAAGGTCGGCCTCTATGTCGCCTTGTGCAAGGAGTTTTTGAGTGTAAATTTCACGTGGATTGGGATGCGAAGCAATAAGTTTATAGAGAAGGGGTTGGGTGAATCTTGGTTCGTCCCCCTCATTGTGTCCGTATTTACGGTAACAAAGAATGTCGATAAACACATCGCGATGAAACTTCTGACGGAATTCCATGGCCAGTTTGGTAATAAATACCAAGGCTTCCACATCATCTCCGTTAACGTGAAAAACGGGAGACAATACTACTTTAGCCACATCGGTACAATAAGTACTGGAGCGGCCGTCGTAATAATTGGTGGTAAAGCCAACCTGGTTATTGACTACCAGGTGAATGGTGCCGCCTGTTTTAAAACCAGGTAATTGCGACATTTGAATTACTTCATACACAATTCCCTGTCCTGCAATGGCTGCATCCCCGTGAATTAATATAGGAGTAACTTTATCGTAGTTGTGATTGTGTACGGTATCAATTTTAGCCCTGGCGATTCCCTCCACCACAGGATCAACGGCTTCAAGATGGGAAGGGTTTGGGGTTAAACTAAGGTGAATTTTTTTGCCTTTTTCTGTTTTTAAGTCACTGGAATAACCCATGTGGTATTTTACGTCTCCATCAAAAAGGGAATCACTGGTTCCACGGCCTTCAAATTCTGTAAAAATGTCTTTATAGGTTTTGTGAAGAATATTGGCCAGCACATTTAATCTTCCACGATGCGACATACCGATTACAAAGTCTTCGATTCCCAGTTCCGATCCCTTTTCAAGAACGGTATCCAATGCAGGAATAAGTGTTTCTGCTCCTTCGAGCGAAAAACGTTTTTGTCCGACAAATTTGGTATGTAAAAAGTTTTCGAATACTACGGCCTGGTTCAGTTTATTGAGAATTGCTTTTTTCTCTTCTATTTTAAAATCAGGCGTATTTCTGCTGCTCTCCATTTTTTGTTGAAGCCACTCAATGATGTCGGGAGTACGAATGTACATGTACTCGGCCCCAATGGATCCGCAATAAGTTTGTTTAAGAACGGCAACAATGTCTTTCAGTTTGGAGGGTCCCATTCCCAATTGGCTTCCAGCTTGGAAAACGGTTTCCATATCTTCCTGAACCAAACCGAAGTTCTCAATATCTAAAGTAGGACTGTATTTTCTTCTGTCGCGAACCGGGTTAGTATGGGTAAAGAGATGCCCACGGTTACGATAAGCATTGATCAGGTTAATGACGTTAAATTCATTTTTAAGGGATTGGGGAACTTCACCCTTTTCTTCAAAATTGGAACGGGCAAATTCGAAGCCTTCAAAGAATTTTTGCCAACCTGGATCAACCGAATTAGGATCACTCAAATACTGCTTATAAAAATCTTCTACCGAAGAGATGTCCGCATTACCCAGGTACGAAAACTTATCCATCATATTTAGCTTATTTAAAAAACAAAGTTATACTTTTTTGAATAGGATTTGGCTAAATTTTTAACCGTCTTTTCCCTTTTATTTGCCTTTATAATAATTCCTTATTACAATTTTTTGGAGTTCCCTTTTTACAATTAAATCGCTGATGATCAGGGAGAACTCTTTTTCTTTGTTCTTCTTTACCGACTGGTCAATTTGCTCCTCACTCAGGTCGATCCGGTACAATAAACCATAAAACTTCTGTTGGTTGTGCTTTAACAAATTAATGATGCAGGGTTGTATTTGGTTTAGCAATTCATCGTAGGCATTTTCAGGACTTCCCGAAAACGCAATCTCCAAGCCAAACAAATCAAAGTCTTTGATAATTTGTTCGGCCGTTTGCCGGATCAATTCTGTTTTTTTTAGGTAATGATTAAGATCGGGAAGATTCATTTTTTATACAACTAGTTCATTCCAACAGGCTAACTTTAACAAAACCTGAGTTATTTCGAGGTGTTTTTTAATCTTAATCGTTCCACCGGCCGGTTATTGATGATGTGTTCTTCAATAATTTCATCCACATCAGCAGGTGTTACCCCCACATAAAATACTCCTTCGGGATAAACCACCAGGGTAGGGCCAAAATCGCATACGTCTAAACACCCTGCACGTTGGGCCCTTACTTTTATAGTTAGTTGTTTATCGTTTAATTTTTTTTTAAACAAGGCAACAAGTTCCAGGCCATTTGTTTCGCCGCAGCTTTTGCGTTCGGTTCCTATGCGCTGATTGGTGCAAATAAAGATGTGTTTGTCGAATTTCATTGGGTAAAGGTAAAGTTTATGAAGTTAACCAAGGGTATAAATTTAATCCTGTTTTTGTTCCCCTTCCGGATGGTTTGGAAAAGGAGGAAGAGGTCTTGATTTTTTATACCGAATGATGATGTATTTATAGATTAAGCCATTTACAAACAAGAGGATGGAAGCATGAAGAAAGTAATTCACCGCAAAAGGTCTTTTTATAGAGATGTATTCAAAAGATCCTGCGAAAGAGGTAAGAAACCAAACTGCCAATACAGGGATAAAAAAGGTTCCTGAAAAGGAATGGGCTACTTTAGGTAAGTCAGCTTCCCTGTATTGATAAAAAAAATAAATGATCCGGATAATGATAAATATAGAAAGGAAAATCAGCCTGGTTCCATGGAGGCTGTCCCTGAGTAAATCATTTTTTAGGAGTACAAAAGCGACCATTAATTTCGAATACAGAAACATCAACAGCATGAACATGCCTATGGGTAAAAGAATGATAAATGAGAGTTTCAGGCTAAACGTTTTCAATTCACGTTGTTTTACAATGCGAAGTTCTGATGTTATTTTATAAAATGCCTGACAATTTATTATTTATGTTAACATTTTGTTTTTAATATCTTCTTTTCTCGTTTTTTAGGTTTAAATCGAAATCCTGAATCGATAGGGGAGAAGGGCATCTTCTTTGGCATATTCAACCCCAATTCTTGGAGAAGTAATAATTTGTTGTTCTTTAATCAGAAGTCCCCTGTCCTCCAGCCAAATTTTATTTCCGGTAAGATCAGCACCCGAATGATCGGTTTTAATTCCCAACGCTTGTGCAACGGTTCCCGGACCGGAAGCTGTTTTTGAAGATAATTTTTGTTGATTTCTTCTTTTTAATTGGATATCGATTCCAATGACCGGTTTAATTGCCCTTATCAAAATGGCATGTGGCTGATCCCTGGTATTGGTAACCACGTTAAATAAGTGATGTATTCCATAACAGAGGTAAACATAGGCTATTCCACCTTCGGCAAACATAATTTCGGTTCGTTTCGTTCTTCTGTTATTATAGGCATGAGAAGCTTTATCGTTTGCGCCGGCATAAGCTTCCGTTTCGGTAATAATACCTGCGGTAAGTTGTTTGTCAATGCGGGTAAATAAATATTTCCCAAGCAATGTTTTGCTGATTGCAACTACGTTGTTACCCAGATAAAATTGTTTAGATAGCTTAGGCATAAAACAGGAACGATGAAAGATTCAGGTTTATTTAGCGGAAATAATCTCTCTTTAAACTAAACTATTAAATTGATAATCAATTGTGCAGTTTTTTTACCACCAAACACTTGGAGATAATGTCATGCAGGGCTTGTTTCTTTTCAGTAAATAACACCATCAAATAGCCAATGCCAAAGGTAAAGAGGGAAATAAATTTTGCAAAATACCTGGCAGAGGCGTGTACAAATGAAATGCGGCTGCCATTTAAATCAGTTACTTTGATACCCAATAGGAATTTCCCCACAGTGCCTTGCATTTTGGAACTTTCCATGTGTGCATAATAAAGCCATTGAACAAGGGTGGAAATGAACAGGATAATAATAAAATCTTCCAGGTTGAAGTTGATGGCCGATAAAAGTTCCTGAAAAGAAATGTTAGGATTGGTTTGAATTAAGTCATTGATTTTATTTTGTTGTTCCACATCGAAAGTGGGAACTTCTACATGAATAAGACCTAAGTTGGGTTGAATAAGCAGGCGGTTAAAGAGCCCCAATAAAATAAAATCGGTAAAAAAGGCAACAAAACGTAGTCCGAATCCTGCATATTCAATTTTGTTAATAGGAGCAGGTTGATCTATTTCTTCAGAGTCGTTCATATTCGCGCAAAATTATGAATTATTTTTTCCAATGCAATTTATAGTCTTCATCGTAAGCCAGTTTCTCATTCTCAATCAACCACTGAATGACTTTAAGCGTTTTGTCCTCTCTGGAGCCTTTAACTGAGTTAACCAGTTCGGTGAGGTTCAATACCTGGACTTGTAAAATGTCTTTGAGTTGATTGGAAACATTTTCAAATTCGAGTTTGCTGAGTTCAAGCTTATTTCTTTCCAAACACACATCGCATATTCCGCAACGGTAAGTATCCTGTTCTCCAAAATAGGAGAGGAGGATTTGACTTCTGCATTTGTGTTCGCTGGAAGCGTAATGGATCACATTTTCCATTCTTTCAATGGCCTTGTTTTTTCTTTCCTTCAGGTTTTCAGTTGAAATGATCAGGTTTTTTGCATCTATTCGTTCCCTGGTAAAAATAATTTTGGGAAGACTGCTTTGGGGAACATAGGAGAGTACCTGGGAGAGGTGCAATTGCTTTAACAATTTAATTGTTTCTTCCCTGCTTATCCCCATTCTTTTGGCAAGCTCCGCCTCATTTATTTTTACAAAATCTTCAAAAACACCTACATAAGATCTTAAAACAAGTTTAATAAAGCCATCCAGGGCAGGGTTCACAATTTGAAATTTATATAATTCCTCTTTATTAACTATAAAAAGTATACGGGAAGGATGATTAAAGGATTCTGTAGTGGAAATATAACCTTCTTTTTCTAAAAACTTGAGGCTGTTAAATACAGTGAGCGTATTTAAATTGTATTGGTTGCAAAAGTCGTTGATTTCAAAATCAAAGCCCAATCCTAGGCCACTTCCAATGGCAAGTTGGAGGTAATTGGAGAGCGCCTGGTAGGTTTGTTTGATTTCATCTAAGGAAGGAAATCCTGATAAGATATGGTGTTCCAGGTCAATTCGATCCGCTTCTTGAAAAAGGAGTACGGCAAATGCTTTTTTTTCATCTCTTCCTGCTCTTCCAGCTTCCTGAAAATAAGCTTCAAGGGAATCGGGCAGATCAAAATGAACGACAAAACGAACATCTGCTTTGTCTATTCCCATACCGAAAGCATTGGTAGCTACCATGATTCTGGTTTTGTTCTGGATCCAGTTGTCTTGTTTGTTGCTTCTTAAAACCGGGTTTAATCCCGCATGGTACAAATCGGCGGAGAGCTTGTTTTTGTTAAAAAAATCCACTAAGCTTTGTGTCTTTTTTCTGCTGTGCACATACACAATGCCCGAGCCTTTAATTTTGTTTGCAATTTTAAGCAGTTGACTGTACTTATCCTCCGTTTTTGAAACCACGTAAGCCAGGTTTTTTCTTTCAAAACTTTTGCTTAATACATGAGGGGTTTTGAAAAGCAGTTTTTTCTGTATATCAAGTACTACTTCAGGAGTAGCAGTTGCGGTAAGGGCAAGGATTGAAATGCCGGGAAGTATTTCCCTCAACTCTGTAATCAACAGGTAGGAGGGCCTGAAGTCATAACCCCATTGAGAGATGCAATGCGCTTCGTCCACAGCAATGAAGCTGATGTTCATTTTTTTTATCCGTTCCCTGGCTAGCTGGGAGGTAAGGCGTTCAGGGGAAATATAAAGAAACTTGTAGTTGCCATAATTGCAATTATCGAAAGCAATGTCAATTTCCTTTTTGCTCATAACCGAAGTGATGGCCATGGCTTTAATGCCTTTTTTAGTGAGGTTTTCCACCTGATCTTTCATCAGTGAAATTAAGGGAGAAACAACGATGCAAATCCCTTCCATAGCCATTGCGGGTACCTGGAAGCAAATGGATTTTCCGCCACCTGTTGGTAAAAGTGCCAGGGTATCTTTTTTTTCTAATACAGCCTGAATAATATCTTCCTGAAGAGGCCGGAAGGTATTAAATCCCCAATATTTAAGAAGTAATTGTTGAATGGTCACCGTAATAAAAGGCTTAAAATAGGATTGTACATACTTTAAGGAGAATTAATAAAGACGGATTTAGGAACGGGTACTTAAAATGTTTTTATGAAAATAGGCAAAATAATTAATAAAAATTAAGATAATCATTGGAATTAGAAAAAAATAATAACATATTTGCCCATCACAGTCTTCATTAAAAGGTAAGGATTTATAGGATATTAATTAACAATTAGCAAATGGTGGCAGAAACATTACCTATCGAAGTGACTAGAATTAAGGAGTCCAGAATTGCCGAATTACATGCTGAGAGCCTGTCGTTTGGTAAGATTTTTTCGGATCATATGTTTATTGCCGAATACGAGAACGGTCATTGGTCGAGAGCGAAAATAGTTCCTTACGATAAAATTCCGATGAGTCCATCCTGTTCCGTAATGCATTATGGCCAGGCTATCTTTGAGGGAATGAAGGCCTATAAGAATGCAGAGGGTGAAATTTCCTTGTTTAGGCCCTTGGCCAATTACAAGAGGATTAATGTTTCGGCAGAGAGAATGGCTATGCCTTCTATTCCGGAAGAATTGTTTATGGATGGATTAACGCAGTTGCTTAACCTGGATCATGAATGGGTTCCTATGGGTGAGGGAAGTGCATTATATATTCGTCCTTTTTTAATTGGAACTGATGAATACATAGGTGTTAAACCTTCTGAAACATATAAGTTCATTATTATTACTTCTCCTGTAGGAAATTATTACAATGCGCCTGTAAAAGTATTGGTGGAAACAAATTTTATACGGGCAGTTGAAGGAGGGGTCGGTTTTGTGAAAGCCTCAGGAAACTATGGAAGATCCTTATATCCAACACGGCTTGCGCAGCAAAAGGGGTACGATCAGATTATCTGGACGGATGCCCGTCATCATAAGTATGTAGAGGAATCGGGAACGATGAATTTGATGTTTGTCATCAATGATACGCTAATAACTCCACCTATCGGAGATACCATTCTGGCGGGGATTACCAGGGACAGTGTGCTTACTTTAGCAAGAGATTGGGGCATGAAGGTAGAGGAGAGAAAGATAAGTATTGATGAAGTACTTGAGGCACATAAAAACGGACAATTACAGGAAGCATTTGGTACGGGTACAGCCGCCACGATAGCTCATATCTGTCTTATTGGTTTTCAGGACAAAAAATACGAATTACCTACTTTGCCTGCTGATGCTTTTTCTTATCGGATAGCTAAAGAACTTACCGGAATTAAAAAGGGCAGGTTGAAGGATCCTCACCAATGGATGCATAAGATCTAAGCAAAAATCTTTTTTATCCAACGAAAAAGAGGTTTTAAAAAACTTTTCTTCCCTGTGATTCCTTTCCATCCTTCCACAATAAGGATAATTCCGGGAACTGCAATAAATATAAAGGGGATGGGCCAATAATTTAAAAAGGTACCCACAATGGAAACGATTGCAATTAAAAATCCAACAAACATCCCGCAGGCAAAAAATAAATTGTAAATCAGAGGTGGGATTTTTGAATACTTGTCCTGATAGCCTTTATTTGCTTTTTGAAAACTGGCCCAATCATAATGGAAATGCTGATGGGCAAAATTAGGGGGGCTTCCAGCCGTTGAATTAGGATTTTTGCGCAGAGGGGATAAATTTCCCGAAGCATATTGTAGTTTTAAATCAAATAGATACCGTCTGTTCTTATCTGTCAGTACTTCATGAGCTTCATTGATAAGAATAAATTGTTCGTTTGCACTTGGGGACTTATTGACATCGGGATGAAGTAGTTTGGCTAGTTTACGATACGCTTTTTTAATTTCCTCAGCACTTGCATCGGGTGAAACGCTAAGAATTTTGTAATAATTGTTCATTTCCTAAACCTGAATGAAAGTTTCTAAAATTAAAACTTTTCTTTTTCTTTGATAATTAAAATTTACCGTCAGAGGTCTTGGGGCCTTAAAAATGAGGTGTTATCTTTTTATGAGTTTTTTTATCTGTCTTTTTTAGTTAAATTTGCAATCTTTTTTAATTAACCCCCCAAAAAATTAAAATGAAAATTTTAGTATGTATCAGTAACGTTCCCGATACGACAAGTAAGATTAGTTTTACGGATAATAAGGCCTTTAATTCAGCGGGCATTCAGTTCATTATAAATCCGTATGATGAAATTGCACTTAGCCGGGCGTTGGAATTAAAGGAAGCTCTTGGTGGAACAGTTACCGTGATTAACGTGGGGCTGGCAAATACAGAACCTAGTATCAGAAAGGCCATTGCTATTGGTGCAGACGATGCTATTCGCATTAATGTTGAACCAACAGATGCTTTTCTAGTTGCAGATCTCATTGCACAAACGGCTAAAAACAATCAATACGATATTATTCTTACAGGACGTGAATCCATTGATTATAATGGGGCCCAGGTTGGAGGAATGATAGCCGAGTTGCTTGACCTTCCTTTTATCTCAGTGGCGACAAAACTTGATATAAATGGAACCCAGGCCATATTGGAAAGGGAAATTGATGGCGGCAAGGAAGTATTAGTCAGCCCATTGCCCATTGTTGCAAGTGCTCAAAAGGGGATGGCGGAACCAAGAATTCCAAATATGCGAGGAATAATGACGGCAAGGACAAAGCCTCTTCAGGTGATAGAAGCAACCGGAAATGCATTAACCAGTTCTGTTGCTTTTGAATTGCCTCCTGCCAAATCGGCTTGTAAAATGCTCACGGTTGATCAGGTTGAGGAATTAGTAAATCTTCTTCATACGGAAGCCAAAGTGATTTAGAAATTTGTAACTAAAAAGATAAAGATGTCGGTATTAGTATTCACAGAGAATTGGGAAGGAAGGTTTAAAAAATCAACCTTCGAAGTGGTTTCATACGCAAATGAGATCGCCAAAACAATGGGTGTTAAAACCATCGCTATTGCTATTGGTAATGTGAGTGATGAGGATCTAAAGTTGTTGGGTAAATATGGAGCAGAAAAAGTACTTGTAGTAAAGGGCGAAAAGCTGAATACTTTTGTAAGTCAGGCCTATAGCAGCATTATAGCTCAAGCGGCTAAAACGGTTAACGCATCTGTTTTCGTCCTTTCAAATACCTATTCTGGAAAATCAATTGCACCAGGGATTGCAGTTAAGCTTAAAGCAGGATTAGTAGCAGGAGCGGTTGCCTTACCAAGTTCCACTTCCCCGTTTACGGTGAGGAAAAAGTGTTTTTCGGGCAAGGCTTTAACGGATGTGGTTATCACGTCTGAAACAAAAGTGGTATCACTTACTCCCAATTCATTTAAAGTTATAAATAACCCGTCAGCTGCGGATGCCACTATTGAGTCCTTTAACCCGACCATTGCTGATTCTGATTTTAGGTGTGTGTCCAAAGAGGTGAAGAAAACATCTGGCAAAATAGCCCTTACTGAAGCTGAAATTGTTGTATCTGCGGGCAGAGGAATGAAAGGACCCGAGAATTGGGGAATGATTGAAAACCTGGCAGAAGCGTTAGGTGCGGCTACTGCTTGTTCAAAACCTGTTGCGGATACGGGTTGGAGACCCCATCACGAACATGTTGGCCAAACAGGAATAACGATAGGTCCCAATCTATACATTGCTATTGGGATTTCAGGTGCTATTCAGCACTTGGCTGGGGTTAGCTCCTCAAAAGTGATTGTCGTCATTAATAGTGATCCGGAAGCTCCATTCTTTAAAGCTGCCGATTATGGAATTGTTGGAGATGCTTTTGAAGTGGTCCCTAAATTGGTAGATGCCGTTAAAAAATTTAAGGCCGCGCATAATTAGAGCTTGAATTTCAAAATTTTTGTAAATTAGTAACTTGTTAGGAGAGATTCCTATTATGAAAAAAATCAAGCTGGATATAGTAGGTTTATCATATAGTCAAAGCCAATCGGGCGCATATGCGCTTGTTTTAGGTGAAACAAAGGGGAAGAGAAGGCTGCCCATCATCATTGGCGGCTTTGAGGCGCAAGCCATAGCCATAGAGCTTGAGAAAATGACTCCCAGCCGTCCTCTTACACATGATCTTTTTAAGAGTTTTGCAGATACCTTTAATGTAAAAGTGAAGGAAGCAATCATTTATAACCTGGTGGAAGGGATTTTCTTTGCCAAATTAATCTGTAATAATGGAGAAAAAGAGGTGGAAATCGATACCCGTACCTCCGATGCCATTGCCCTTGCTGTCAGGTTTCAGTGCCCTATCTTTACTTATGAATTCATTTTGTCTACGGCAGGAATTATTCTTGAAGAAGAATCTTCCTTAACGGAAAGCAAGATGGAACCTGAAATAGTTGAAACCGAAGAAAGTGATTTTTTAAAAAAATCAACGGAGGAACTCAAGGAAATGCTTAATGCAGCCTTACAGGATGAAGCCTATGAAAAGGCTTCCAGAATAAGGGACGAGCTAAATAACAGGAAGAAATCATAACATCTCTCACTCGATTTTACCATTAGCTGAATGAAGCAATACCACGATTTAATGAAACATGTGCTGGAACAAGGGGCACAAAAAACGGATCGCACAGGAACCGGAACAACAAGTGTTTTTGGTTATCAAATGAGGTTTGACTTAGCAGAGGGTTTTCCTTTACTGACAACAAAAAAACTTCACCTTCGCTCAATCATTCATGAATTGCTTTGGTTTTTAAAGGGGGATACCAATATTCAATACCTTAAAGAAAACAATGTTTCCATTTGGGATGAATGGGCTGATAAGGATGGGAATTTAGGTCCTGTATACGGATATCAATGGCGTAGTTGGCCTACCGCAGATAACAAACACATAGATCAGATTAGTCAGGTTGTTCAACAAATCCGCAATAACCCTGATTCCAGAAGGATGATTGTAAGTGCCTGGAATGTTGGAGAGATTGAAAAAATGGCGCTTCCTCCCTGTCACGCTTTTTTTCAATTTTATGTTGCCGAAAGTAAATTGTCCTGTCAGCTTTATCAACGCAGTGCCGATATCTTTTTAGGCGTTCCTTTTAATATTGCTTCTTATGCATTGCTTACGTTAATGATGGCTCAGGTATGTAATTTACAGCCGGGTGATTTTGTCCACACTCTTGGCGATGCACATCTCTATTCCAATCATTTGGAGCAAGCAAGATTACAATTAAGCCGCGAATTTCGCCCCCTTCCCACTCTGAAAATTAATCCAGAGGTCAAAAGCATTTTTGATTTTAAATTTGAAGATTTTAAATTGGAAGGATACGACCCACATCCTCATATTAAAGCTGCTGTAGCCGTTTAGTCGACTTGTTTCGATCTCGTTTCTTCCATTGTAAAGCCGTTTCTGGATCACAATAAATTTGCATTAACGTAATCTTTTTGTACATTTATGACAAGCAACTATAAATGGTTGAGGGAGGGATATGAATAGATTCTTGTTTTTATTGGGTTTTGCATTTATAGTTAACAATGAATTTATTACAAGTGCTTTTTCACAGGAGCTTAAGCATTGTGGATCAATGGAGGCAACCCAAAAGGCCTTAAAGGATCATCCTGAATTAGTTCAAAAACAGGAAGAGCTCGAGAAGTTTACTAAGACGTATCTCGAAAACTCCAGACAAACAGAAAGTACCACTAACTACACCATTCCCCTTGTTTTTCATATCATTCATCAAAATGGACCTGAAAATATTTCAGATGATCAGGTTAAAGATGCAGTGCGTATTCTGAATGAAGATTATCAAATGTTAAATGCGGATACTAATATTGTAATACCTTCTTTTCAAAAAATAAGGGCAAGTGCCCATGTACAATTCCGTTTGGCTGAAAAGGATCCAAACGGGAATTGCACCAACGGGATAGACCGTATTTTGTCTTCCTTAACTGAAAGTGCGGATGACAATTCGAAATTAGATGATTGGCCGAATTATCAATATTTAAACATATGGGTAGTAAGTAGTCTTGCATTGGCAGGTGCAGCAGGGTACGCTTATTTACCTGGATCTACCCCTTCTAATTCAGTGGATGGAGTGTTGATCGAATCGGCCTACATCGGCAGCATTGGAACTGGAAATCCTTTTACTTCCAGGGCGTTGACACATGAAATCGGACATTGTCTTAATTTGATGCATCCCTGGGGAGGAAGTAATCAACCCGGTGTTAGTTGTATTGGAGATGATCTTGTATCGGATACTCCTGTAACCGAAGGTTGGACGAGCTGTGTGTTAAATGGTTCCATTTGCAATCCTCCCGTCATTGAAAACGTTCAAAATTACATGGATTACTCTTACTGTTCAAGAATGTTTACTGCGGGTCAGGTAAGTCGAATGAGAGGGGCGTTAAATTATTTCGCCAGCTATAGAAATAATCTTTGGTCAAGTTCTAATTTAGTTGCTACTGGAACAGATGGCTCAGTTCAGGCACCTTGTATTGCGGACTTTGTGCCCGATGTGACTGCATTATGTGTAGGTTCTAGTGTAACATTTAAGGATTTGTCATGGAACGGCCCAGTGAACAAGTGGAGTTGGACATTTACAGGAGGAACACCTGCCAGTTCAAGCTCTTCATCACCTGTTATTCAATACAATGCAGCAGGCTCGTTTCCAGTTAGCCTTACGGTTAGTAATAGCCTGGGGAGTAAATCGGTAATTAAAAATTCCGTTATATCTGTAATTGGCTCATCAAAATATTCGGGTAGTACCTACAGTGAAGGTTTTGAATCAAGTGCTTCTTTTGCTGATTGGCAGGTAACTAATTTGTCGAATACAGGCCCTTCCTGGGCAAGAACCACTTCCGCTTCCTCCTCTGGAAGCTATTCTCTTGAGATCAATAATTTCAATGCCTCTGTTCAGGGAAACGTATTGGAGGCAATTAGCCCCCCCATTAATTTATCTAAAATCACTAATCCCTCTTTAACATTTAAGTTGGCTTGTGCAGCAGTTTCTTCTACTTCCTCAGATGCGTTAATGATTTATGTCTCTACTGACTGTGGTCATTCCTGGATTTTAAGAAAAACCTTATCGGGATACTCTCTTTATTCTTCAGGAATTCAAACTTCCCCCTATACCCCAACAACGTCGGGACAATGGAAACTTCAAACAGTTAATGTGCTGCCTTATGCCCGTAGTGATGATTTCATTTTTAAATTCCAATTTACCAGTGGCGGAGGTAATAACGTTTATCTGGATGATATCAATATTAGTCAGCCGCAAGGCATTGAGGAGGTATCTGAAAGTAACCTTAACTTTGTTGTTTATCCGAATCCTTTCAAGGAAAGTGCTGTTATTTCTTTTAATTTAATCAATAAAAATCACCTATGCATAAAACTTTGCGATGTACTTGGTAGGTCATTAAGCACAATTGTTGATGCGGATTTTAATAATGGAGAATATAAAATTAATATCAATGACGGTTTAAAACCTGGGATCTATTTTGTAAATGTGAGTACAAACACAGGGGCATTCACTCGGAAAATTATAGTCAATTGATTTTAGGTAAAATGGAATGAGTCGTTTATAATATAGTTAATTCACTTCTCTGTTTATTATTCCACCACCTTACGTTTTCGGTAATCATATCTATTTCGATTATGTATTTCCCTTTCTTTTTAGGCAAATTGATG
>Ga0206888_1147_pt1 | contig 18046 bp, 17 predicted proteins | sample Alteio_BWOrgHeat_90_FD_153258 | JGI IMG/M metagenome (GOLD analysis project Ga0206888, IMG submission 153258) | Enriched cells from forest soil in Barre Woods Harvard Forest LTER site, Petersham, Massachusetts, United States - Alteio_BWOrgHeat_Nextera4 ... | reverse complement strand
CTTGTATTAGACGTTTTATTTGAGTACAATCTATAGAAAAGTAAAAAGCTCGGAAAGTACTGATTTTAAAATTAATGATGATTCTATTCCTATTTCATTGAATTATTCTGAGAAAAATGAATTCTGAATCTCCATGAAATTATTACTACGCCGATAATAGATACTACAACAACCATGCCAGCAAGCGATCCAAATTCTGGGACAGCGATAACCTGTGAAAGGATAGGATTCATTTGAGCTATGGAATTTGTGTCTATTCCGTGAGTTTGAAAGCAATTTTCTAATGCAACCATCTTCTGATATCCCTGACCTTGGGCAACATGGTCATGCAAAATCTCTAATGATATTGTTGGATTATAGCTTTTAATGGCATTTACTGCAGCGTTATACGAAGTGACCAAGAAATTGTATTGTTCGCCCACATCAGTTATGAAATGATTACCGTTGGCATCAAGGTATTCATAATCTCCAGTGTAGCAAAGTTTCTGTATCGTATATGAAATGCCGTATGTAGATGGTTCACTTCCACTCAAGATTAAAAATGAAGATATCAGAATCAGTATGACAAGTATAACCTCAGTCTTCAAGAATTAGCTTTACAGAAAACTAGAACATTAACTTTCCAACAAATCATCAATATCGAAGCTCAGGTACGACGTGGAATCCAATCCTAGGCGAACCTAATCTTTTATGATATTACCGATAGAATTTTGCAATTGTTTTCCTTCGCTTCTTTAAATGCTATTATCTTGAGGCTTTCAATAAGTTCACTCATTTTCTGAAATTGTTTTGTGCTGTATCATTTAGTGAAGTGTTGTTGGGTATAGATGTAACATTGAAAGGCGGAGTATTGTTATTGGGTATTTTCAGTGATGTTTCATTGTTTTGGATGGAAATGTTGTCATAGATTGTAGAGTTTAGGGAGTCTCAAATGGGATAAAATAAGCAGGTGTAGTATAGTTGGCATTGGTTGTAGAATTGGTTACAACTGTATCTAGTTTACTGATTTGATAAGATAAGGTAGGGTTGATTGGTATCTTTAGTACAGTTACATTGGTTGATATGGTAAGGTTGCCATTAATGTTAGAATTGGTTATGACTTGTAGAGGTTTTATTTCTAAACCTAGTTTGCCTGAAAGTATGTTGCTGTCATACAAATTGGTAATCTGGGATTGATCCAAGACAGAATCATAAAGGTCCACATTCTCAATGGAACCTGAAAACGCATTGCTTGTTTTTCCTCTTATGCTATTAAGATATGCTCCAATTACAATATCGCCATCAGATGATATCTGGCCAACTGCCTTTGTTGTTAGTTCTCCATTGACTGAGATTGTTGGTATCCCTGTTATTGCATGGGTGGATTGCAGTGTACCGTTTACGTATATGCTAATTGCAGTTACGTTATAGGTAGCAGCAATGTGTGTCCAGTTTTTCCCAATTGGAATAGCAGAGTTGACATTTTGCCATTTCATGCCATCAAAGACAGAAAATGTTGCAGTTCTGATTGGTGGTACGATATTATTTATAGAAAGGGCAAACTGGTTTTCTCTGCTAATTATTGTAAATGTGGGGGAGCCTTGACTGTAGTCTGGTTTTACCCAAGCTGATAGAGTTAGTGCTGAAAGGTTTTTTGTTGAAGTATCTTTAGTGGTAAGATATCCTGTTCCAACAAGTTTGAGTGAGGTTATGTCTGATTTGTTATCGATTATTGTATTGCCAACTGTAGTTGAGTTTTGAACTTGTGAACTAAATTGCCATGATTTTGTTGCATTTGGAGATGATGTGTTATCTGTAGAACTATATCCGCTTACATTACTAAGTGGGATGAATACCAAAAAAACTAAGATTACAAGAACCAAAGGAGGACTTGGTATTGTTAACGGAGATGACTGTTTTGAAGCAGTTTTCATGAATTATTTTTTGGTTCTGAAACTAATAGTACTAGGATGTATTATTTCTAACACACTAAAACGCTAGTATACCTAATATGGCACAAAATTACGCAAAAAAGGGGATTCTATTTTTACTGACTATTGATAAACTCATTGCCTATTTCATCTAGGCATGAAGATGATCTGAAATGCGCTAATTTTTATTCACTCATATTAGACAGTATATTCAAATAACTGCAAGAGGATTTCTGTTTAATGAGCAATCCTAAAGAAAAGATAGATTTCAAAATGTTAGACCATGAACGAACAGGAACTGAGTATGTGTCATTCAAACTTGAGGATGGTACTATAGTTAAAGTTAAAGTGGATTTGGACCGGGTAGGAATTGCAACCAATTACAAAAATCCTGATGGTACTCCGCATTATGCGATTAATACATCGGTAAAAATTACAGTCATTCCAAACGAAAGAAAATTTTCAATGGAACCTGATGCAATAAAAGGAAAATCATCTGCCCCTCCAGGACAGATGTTTAGTTAATAGTTATTCTAAAAATAAGCAAAATTATCGCCTACGAAGAAGCGATAACTTGTTTTAGATCAGAACTATCTTCGTCGTTTTGCTGCCTTCTTTTTACCTGATCTATTTGATCTTTTTGGAGCTGATCTTCGCTTTGCAGCTGATCGCTTTGGAGCTGATCTTCGTCTTGCAGCTTTTCTAGATCGCTTTTTTGTTGCCATTAAAAAATGTACAATTTACTTACATTTCTATGGTTAAACTAAAATAAATTACACTAAGTGATGTACATTAAATACATAATTTTTTAATAAAATAATAATTCTGATTTGAAATTTTTTTCAATAAACTGATTCAGCTGACGGTCTTCTACCTTGTAACCAAGATGTTTTTCCACATTGTGTACACTTGTATTGCCTTCTTCGTTTGTATGTTACAATTTCTGGCATGAACACAATCTCTTGTTTTGTTTTTGTCATACAATTTTTGCACCATCTTTCTTCATATTCTGCATCCATGATTTAAAAAAACCGCTCGCAGAATAAAGTATTTGCTTATGTGCCTCTGTTTTTTACTATTGTTAGAACATCTTCATCTTGCAATACGTGATTCAAACCGGCTCTTTGACCGCCAAACTTGGCACTCTTGCCCCAGACAAGCGCATGTTTGAAATCTCTTCTCATGTCTCTGTGCAGTTTGTTACAAATCTCTAAAACAGTTGAGCCGTTTCTTGTGATAAGAGGTTCTTTGTAATCCGTTTCGCCTCCCTTGGGCCTCATGTAAATTCTGATAAAGTCTAATTTCTCATAAATTGCATCCTTGAGAGCTGTAATGTTGATATCGGAATCTGCAGAAATTGGTATGATTTTTGCTTTTATGTTAGATTGTAGTTCGTTTAAAAATCCTTGATTTACAAGATCTATTTTGTTCATTACTGTAAGGGATTGGACATATGTCTTGTTAGCTGAAATAAAATCTACAAGCTGTTCTGAATCAACATCTTCTCTTATCAGTACCCTTCCATTGTTCATCCCATAAACTCGTAAAATATCTTTTAGTAGACTAATTGACATTTTAGTTAAAGGCACTTGTTGATTAACTGATAGTCCTCCATCAGATGTTTTTTCTACTACAATGTTTGGTGGTTTTTGATCTAACCGTATGCCAATATTTTGAAGCTCTGTTCTAACTACTCCATCATGATATGGTTGAAAGACATCAAGAATAATTAAAACTAGGTCTGCACTTTTTGCAACTGCCAGTACTCTTTTTCCTAATCCTTTTCCAGTGGATGCACCTTTGATAATTCCAGGCAAATCCAACACCTGAATTTTTGCACCTCGATATTCCATCATCCCTGGAACTACGGTGGTAGTAGTAAATTGAAATGCGGCGACAGCTGATTTTGCACCAGTAAGTCTGTTTAACAAAGTAGATTTTCCAACACTTGGTAATCCAATAAAAACAACAGTGGCATCACCAGTTCGTTTGATATCAAAACCAACTGAACTTCCAGAGGATTTGGATTTTGAATCTTCTTGCTCGCGTTTTAGCTTTGCAAGTTTTGCTTTGAGTAATCCTACGTGATGTTCAGTTGCCTTGTTAACCTGCGTCTTTGCCATCTCATCTTTTATGGCTTGAATTTTTTCTGGAATTCCCATTCTTACTCACAGTATGTTTGCTTTTACTGAATAAAACCCTTCTAATTTGCCACTGTGTAAAGTTTATTTCTCATTCAAAATTTGAGGTAATTAAAATAATGGAGAAATATACTGCCAAAATAAACAGAGGCAAATGAACTAGTTATCCTTGCGATACCCATGGAGATGGCAAATTTTTTAAAATCATATCTCTTCACTCCTGCGATAATTGTCACAATTTCAGTCAGTATTGGTACCAAACTTAATGCAAAAATTATGATCCAACCATACTTGTTTAACCAGTCAAAGCTCTTGTCATAATCCTTACTTCTTTGCGTTTTACGCAAAAACCTGTAAATTTTTTTGCCATCATATCCTACAAGATATGTAAGAATTCCACCACCTACAGAACCTGTTGTCATGACTGTGAATACCATTATTGGATTTTGACCATCTAGAAGGAGTGCGGTTGATGTTATTGCAATTGGAAATGGAATAAATGAAGCAAAGACAGAATTAAGAAAAAGACCAATTAGTCCATACTTTACAAAGAAAGGGTTCTCAAGGATGGGTTTTAAGAAATCAATTAACACTGCTTGAGTATTTTTTTACGTATATTTAGAGGTCTTTAAATGACAAAAACCAATCAGATTATCTCAGAATCTTTTTTATTAACTATTTTAGAATACAAAACATCATTTCCTTTCTTGACGTGTTGGATTCTTGTTATTGGAATAGTTTCAAAATTATCAGATAGTTTTATGAATTCTGATAAGGTGACTTCTTTTATGATATCAAAGTCAAGATATCCTATAACATATTCATTGGGATTGTCTGCGTGTTTTGCTTTGCTGAAAATTTCAGCAAGTTTACCTTTTCGTGGCATGTTATGTTTATTGTAAAACACTATCTTAGATAGGAGTTATTATCATGGAAGTTTACCTCATGTTTTTTATACAAAGTATTATCTTTTTGTGCCTGAAAAATAAAACATCATCAAACTTTATGTAAGAAACCATGAACTTATTCCATTGATACCAGTAAACGAACTTTAGAGTATATTACACGAAAAGGATTAGGGAGACGAGTCAGATGGGAAACGGTACGATAGTGTTCTAATTGTGATTCCAATATTTCAGATACAACACGAAGATTTAACCTTTGTTTTTGTTTTCAAAACATTCTTCATTTGAAAAATTAATTGCATTTTGAATCCTTATTCAATTATTTTATTCGTAATTTTTGAGGTATCTTTTGATCGTAAAACGTAACTTAATGATTACTCATAATATTTCGTCTAGTACAAGCAAAAACATTACTAGTAGAGATCCAATTAAAAATACATCATAAAATGGATGATTAGATGGTAGATAAGCACAAGTTTAATGAAGACGAGTTAGAACACAAGATTAAGGAAATAGAGCAAGAGAAGATACTCAAATTAGCGAATCAACTACAGGAAAAAAATCTGCTTTTAGAAAAAATACAAAACCAATTTGAGGAACTCAGGAATACATATGAGAATCTTTCTGCAACGGAAATAAAATACCACAGGCTGTATGAAAGTTCTCCTGATCTTCTACGTACTGTGAATCAAGATGGAATAATCATTGATTGCAACACGACATATGTCAAGAACCTAGGTTATTCAAAGGAAGAGATTATCGGCATGTCAATATATGATCACACGGCAGACGGTAATTTGGACCGCATGCGCGATGTCTTTGGAACATGGAAAGGTGGTAAAACCATTACAAATAAAGAAATCTGGCTTAAAAGAAAGAATGGTACTATCTTCCCAGTCTTGTTAAGTGCCACCACCATGTATGACGGGGAAAAGGTGATTGGCAGCAACACAACCATAAAGGATATCACAGAGATCTATGAAGCAAAAAAGAAAATAGAGGAAAGCGAGGCGCTCATAAGAAAACAGTATGAGGAATTGAAGGAACTCGACAAATCAAAATCAGAATTCCTTGCTATGATAACGCATGAATTGAAGACTCCACTTGTTCCGATAAAAGGATATGTTGATATCTTACTTTCAGATAGTTTTGAATCACTAACAGACAAGCAAAGAGAAAGAATTGCAGTGGTCAAAAAAAACACAGAGTATCTGCTGAAGCTTATCTCAAACATTTTGGATGTCCAAAAAATAGAGATGGGAGAGTTAAAACTAAACATGGAAAGGTACAATCTGGCTGGCATAATTAACGAGACGGTACAAAATCTTAAGCCAGATGCGGAAATACACGGCATTGCCATTTTGACATTTCTTGAACCTGAAACATACTGTATGTGTGATAAGCTAAGAATTGGACAAGTCATCAATAATTTGATTTCCAATTCTATCGATTTTTGTTCCATAGAAAATGGCCAGATACAGATAAAGTTGTATTATGAAAATGAAAACTTAAGGATTATTATCAAAGATAATGGTGTTGGCATACAAAAGGACAAACTTGAAAAAATTTTTACAAAATTCTATCAGGTTGATACATCCAGTACAAGAGAGCATGGGGGAACTGGTGTAGGTTTGGCTGTCTGTAAAGGCATAGTTGAAAGTCATGGTGGAAAAATTTGGGCAGAATCTGAGGGAAGGGACAAGGGAGCAGAAGTTCACATACTGCTTCCTAGACAAGAATAGCTTTAATTTTGATTATGCCTATAGCTGTTCAATTTAGCAACCAAGTCCATCTCTAAATTCTTACGCTGACCTGTATCAAATACCCATGAATTCATAAACATAGATAATTATTTCAAAAAAACTCCTAACAAAATGTAAAACCTGAATCTCATGTAGTAATGTAATCTATGAATTAGCTGAAATTATAAGTAATCATCAAATTTGTACAGTAGAAGTAATATAACACCTTACGATAATTCAGTTATGAAAATTTTACTCATTGATGATAACGAAAGTATCACGGAGATGCTATCAAAATATCTAACAGCAAAGGGTCACGAGTGTATAGTATCTAATGATGGTAGAAATGGCTTGACTTTGATAATGAAAACCAAGTTTGATGTTGTCCTTTTAGATTTGGCGATGCCAGAATTTACTGGAATTGATGTTATTGATCATCTTTTTGCAGATGGAAAGTTAAAGGAAAACAAGATAATTCTTTTTACGGCTTCATCTATAACCGACAAGGATGTAGATGAACTTCTAAAAAAGGGAGCTTATGCGTGTATTAGAAAACCAGTGAAACTAGATGTTTTACTTAAGACTATAAGTGAATAAATCTATAGATGTATAGAGAAACATAAAAAATCCATGAGAGGGGAGAGTGTATTTTATTAGCACATACCATTGCTAATACAATCGCGAAGCAAAGTAAAAAGAATGCACCAGCACCTACAAACATACAAAAAACTGTTTACCATCTTTGTAAAAGAAAGACCGAGTTATTTTGGAAACCAAATTACAATCCATGTAAGGAAAAATTGTCATCTAGTGTAAAAAGCCAGAGGCAAAAATAAATGGCTACGAAAGAAGACATATCATATGATGACGCTCGTAAAATAAAAGAGGCAGAACAGGAAAAAATACTGCTGAAAGATAGTAAGTATGAAATTGAACAGAAAAATAAGGAACTGCAAAATTATGAACAAGTTCTAGAAACTAGACTCGAAAATGAAATCCGTAAATCAAAAGAATTAGAACAGGAAAAAATACTTCTAAAGGAAGATTCAGAATCAGATAAGAAAATTTCTGTCGCTTTTCACAAAAAATATTATAAGGTTGTAGCAGTTTTTGTCATTATCATTGTTTGCGTAGTTAGTGCATATTCATTTTATACAGTTCAGTTGATAGGTGAACAATATTCTGTCAAGAACATGGCTCCTGCTCCTACAGGCTATGTGATCCAGAACTTGCAAGGCGATACCATTAACACTTGGCTTTCTTGGCGATTAATAGCTGGTACCACTCTGTATGTCAACGTAATAAATGCTAAGGAATATCCAGACAAGATGAAATTAATTAATGGTGTAATAAATGACAATGCAAGTGTACAAATCGATGATTCTCTCTTACATAAAGGACAACAAGGTACAACATCCACATATTATCTTGGATGGAAGGGGGCACTGGATAGTATGGAGAAAACTACCCAATTTTACATACCAACTAAATTTGATATAATCCAGTCCCCTCAAGGAGTAGGAGACATTACCATAATTCTAACAGACGACACAAGTGGAGACGGTTATTCTGGCTATACCAAGTCCATAGCAGATGGTACTCAGAATCAGATTCTCAAATCAAAGATTACCATATATGAGGTAAGTAAGCTCAACAACAATCAATTTTCAACCATACTCAGACATGAGTTTGGTCATGCACTTGGTCTGGCACACTCTACTGCACCAGAGGACTTGATGCATGCCACTATACAAACTGATTATCCCTATATTTCTCAATGCGATATTGATGCGATAGGAAAATTATATGACGGTGGGAAATCAAGTGAAGTAGTATGCAAAAAATAGTGAAATTTTGAAAATAACTGATAAAATTCACATAATAGGCTTTGGAATTATTATCTTCACAGTAATAGTTAGTACTGTAATAATCTATCACCAGTTAGTTGATGTTATAGATAAACAATGATAAAATCAATAAACCAATCCCAAAATTTACAGCTGTTTTGTTAGCCATTAAACAATCGATCTCCAACTACTATCTAAGTATTCATGAGTCGACACTTTACAGAGAGAAAAATCTGATCAATGAGCCAGTAACTTTACAGAACCTCTTTTCTTATTCAAGTTCATACACGAAAAAGTTAATCTGTTTAACCACATCTAGTTATGTGCATCCCTCTGTAAAATTATTTAATGTCTGTCCTCTATTGGAGTTCACGTGATAAGAAATGAGTACAATATCAAAGGTTAGAGGAATTCTCTTCATACTTATAGTCACATCAGGTGCATTATTAGTAACCATTGTCCTTTATTCCCAAGAACAAATTAGACAACAAAGCAGTATTATTGAGACTGAACGAATTGGGAAAGTCGACCAACTTGCGAGTAGAATCGATCTAATAATAACTGATGCAGAAAAAATTTTGGAAAACGCGGCAAAAGATGAAAATATCAGGAATTCTCCTTACATATCTTCTATTGATAATAACCTGCATGGAATTCCGGAAAGTGCTGATAACGAAAAGAGGATAGTAATTCGAAATATTCTTTCAACATATCAGGATTTTGAGAGCATGGGCTATATTCTGCCTAACGGCGATATCTATTTCGTGGAACCATACAACCTTCAGAAAACTCTGTCTAAGTCGAACTTCAGTTTCAGAGATTATTACAAGGCGGTTACAGCTACTCATGATACCTATGTGGGTTCCATAATAGTTTCAGCCGCTACAAATCATCCAGTGGCTACAATTGCAGTACCCATTTTTTCTAAAAATAGTTCTATGGTAGGCATGCTTGCATCTGGGGTGGATCTGCTTACAATACAGAAGAAACTCAGCGAACTACATTCCTATCCAGATGAGCGGATTTTGGTTGTGGATAATAACAGGGCTCTTGTAGCAGACTCGGCTGAAACTGGAGATAAAAATGGCGCGATAGTGCCTGAAATGGGAGCAATCCAAGATGCGTTCGCTGGAAAAAATGGAACAACCGTCGAGTCAATAAATGGTCAAAGAATGTTTCTATCATACCATCCGATAACCGCCGGTCAAAATACATGGGCTGTAGTTTCTATGCAACCTTATGACGAAGCATTTCAGTCTGTGAATAATACTATACAGGAATCATACGCTTTGACAACTTTAATTCTAATAATAACAGGACTTTCGAGCTATTATCTTTACAAGGGATTCCAATCCCAACGTAGAATAACAAAAGAACTTGAGAAAGCTAACGTATCATTAATGCAGAAAGCCGAACAACTTCATCAAGCAGACATTACCAAAGAAGAATTTTCTGCAATGATAAGCCATGAGCTAAGAACACCATTGACAACCATAAATGGCTATTGTGAAATGTTAAAAGAGCAAGGCCTTCTTGGAAATCTGAATGAGGAACAGGTTAAATCAATTGACCAAATATACCAAAGCTCGATGAAACTGGAAAGACTAATAGCTGACATACTGGATGTACAGAAACTTGATCTTGGTAAAATGAGATTTGAAAAAAAGGACTTTCAGGTGCATGAATTCATGGAACAAATAAAGAGCGACTACGAGCCATTAATGAAAGAAAAAGAGATAGAATTTGTAAACACAACAGACAAAAAATTTAGTATCACAGGTGACAAAGACAGAATATCTCAAATCCTATCAAATCTAATAAAAAACTCTGTTGATTTTGTTCCCACTACTGGAGGAAGAATTGAGATTCGAGTGGAAAGACAAAATAACAACGCCTTTTTTTCTGTAAAGGATAATGGCAAAGGCATATCAGAGGAAAAACAAAAGGATTTGTTCAAGAAATTCTACCAAGTAGATACATCCTATAGCAGAAAGCATGGAGGAACGGGTTTGGGTTTGGCTATTTGCAAAGGCATAGCGGAAACACTTGGAGGAAAAATTTGGATAGAAAGTAAAGCAGGACAAGGAGCGAATTTTTACTTTACAATTCCATTAACAAGCATTACCAATAATAACTAAAATTAAGAAATAGGCTATTGAATTCTTATTCAATATTCACAAAACATAATTAAATTTGTAAGTCAAAGGTGTGAGTCTGGTAAGACCCAACTACCGTTTTGGAATAATTTTAGACCCAAGAAGTTTGTCTCGAATCTTACAAGTCCCAACACAATATTGTCCTAATTTCGATTCCCTGATTGTTAGAGTTATTATGCCCAATATCATATCTGATTTGATGCGACCAAAAATATTTGCAATTGATATCGATGGAACCATTACCGATACAAAAGGTGGACGAGTAGACCTTGATGCACTTGCTGCACTCAGATACATGGAAAAACTGGGACACAAAGTGATTTTTGTTACTGGAAGATCATCTGTTGAGGCATACGTGTTATCTGTATTTGGTGGCACCACAAGGATTTCGGTAGGTGAAAATGGTGGTGCTATAACCTCTGGTCCCTCTGAACACAAGCTGTTGGGAAACAAAGATGAATGTGTTAAAGCATTTGAATATTTGAAGACAAAAATTTCACAAATAGAAATAAAAAATGTATTTCCCCGTATGACCGAAGTCGTTCTTGAACGAAATTTTGATATTGCTTTAGCAAAAAAAATTCTTATTCAGAACAATTTTTCAGTAGAGCTTTCAGATAGTCAGTATGCATTTCATATTAATTCCAAGGGCATAAACAAAGCAAGGGGGTTTCAAGAGGTGATGGACATGTTTTCAGCTACAAAAGATGACGTCATATCAATAGGGGATAGCGAGACTGATGTCCCGTTGTTCAAGACCACGGGATTGAGTGTTGCACTGGGAAACGCAGCGGAAGATGTAAAATCACAGGCAACTATGACTGTAGCAGGAAATGCAGGGGATGGAGTTATTGAGGCACTGGAGCATATTGAACTTCAATTATCGAGGGAGTAGTATATGACACTAAGACTATTATTTGATGAAATTAGATCAAGACTAAAACAGATTTCTGGCGAACTTAATTATCCTGCAGTAGAATTTGAAGTATCTGAGGCATCAAGACAAGAATTTGGAGATGTAAGTTGTAATATTGCATTCTTGCTTGCAAAAAGTCTCAAGAAAAGGCCATTTGAAATTGCAGATATAATTTCAAAACAATACCAAAAAAACAAAGGCAAGTTCGTAAAGGAGATCACAGCACACCAATCAGGATATGTGAACTTTGCTGCAAATTTTGCTGAATTAAATAATTCCACAATAACATTTGCCATGCAAAAAGTATATGGTGACATTAATGTCGGAAAAAATTTGAAAATTGTAGTAGAACACACTAGCGTGAATCCAAACAAGGCACTTCACATTGGTCATGTAAGAAACATAATCATCGGTGACACAGTTTCAAAAATATTACACAAATCACAATATGATGTAAGGGTGCTAAACTATGTTGATGATTCCGGCTTACAAGTAGCAGATATCATTGTAGGTTTCAAATATGGTGGATATTCCACAGAGCAACCCACAGGTCAAAAATTTGATCATTATTGTGGGGATGTTGTCTATGTTGATATCACAGAAAAATATGAAACTGATTCAAATTTGGTAGAAAAAAGAACACTTGTGCTCAAGGAATTAGAAGAAGGCACATCTGAGACTGCAAAGTTTGCTAGTGATATTACAAGAAAAGTTCTTGATGAACAACTGAAGACTTGCTGGCGTCTTGGTGTCACATATGATTGCTTAAATTTTGAGTCACAGATTGTTCGCTCAAACCTTTGGAAAATAGTTTTTGAAAAGATGAAATCAATGGGAATTATTGAACTTGAGAAGGAAGGGAAGAATGAAGGCTGTTGGGTCATAAAGTCTGTAGAGGGGGATGATAAGGTTCTTGTGAGAAGTAATGGAATTGCGACATACATCGCAAAAGACATTCCATATGCAGCATGGAAGCTTGGACTGCTTGATGATCCATTTTATTATAAAAAATATGCAGAGCAAGCAAATGGGCGAGTTCTCTGGGAAACTACACTTGAAAAGACTGGAAACAAGCTTGACTTTATTGGTGAAAAAGTGATAACTGTAATTGATTCACGACAATCTCGTTTACAAAAAATAATTACAAAGATAATGTCTGATTTCAAATCTCAGCAAGGTGCATACTTTCATTTAGGATATGAATCTGTGACTCTGAGTGCAGATACTGCAAAGACACTTGGTGTAGATACATCTGGTAAGGAGGCACAAATGTCAGGACGAAAGGGAATCTATGTCAACGCCGATGATGTTTTAGATATTCTTGGCAAAAAAACACATGAAGAAACAAAAAAGAGAAATCCAGATCTTGACGAGCTTTCGCTTGTAAAGATATCAGAGCAAGTTGCTGTGGGAGCACTTCGGTATGCAATGATAAAACAAGATCTTGATAAAATAATTACATTTGATTTGACTGAATCGCTTAGTCTAGAAGGTGATACTGGTCCATACATTCAATATTCATATGCACGAGCATCCAGAATTTTAGAAAAATCAGAGACAGAACCAAACTTTGATGTATCATTTGATGCTCTTACCACAGAATATGAGTTGAATCTGGTTAAGGTAATTGGGAAGTTTGATATCCAGATAGAAGATGCTGCAAAAAACCTGTCTCCAAAAATAATTGCACGATATTGCCATGAGCTTGCAGTTACATTTAACGCCTTTTACGAACATGTAAAGGTTCTAACTGCTGAGGACAAGTCTCTGATAAATGCGAGACTTTGCATCGTGTATTGTTTTAAAGAAACACTTGCCAAGGGACTTGACTTGCTTGGAATTAGTTCACCATCAAGGATGTAACAGGTAAATTCTTATCCATATGGTATTAGCTTTATTTCTGTGAAGAAAATAAAACAAAATTCTTACGTGTTGTTTTTTTATAATGATTCAAAAAAATGGTTAATGAAGGCATCAAAAAAACAACAGTTTCATACTCACGTTGGTGTAATTAATCACAAAGATGTTATCGGAAAAGAATTTGGTTCCACAATTAAAACAAACAAAGGCAAATACATCTACTTGCTTGAACCGACAATCCATGATTATATCATGAAAAGCCAGCGTAGCACACAGATAGTATATCCAAAGGATCTTGGGTATATTGCGGCAAGAACTGGTCTGCAAAGTGGACAGAAAATTGTCGAGATAGGAACTGGAAGTGGTTCTCTTACCACATTTCTTGCAAGTATTGTAAAACCACGTGGACATGTATACACTTTTGATGTGGACTCAAATTTTATGGAAATCGCAAGAAAAAATATTGAAAAAGCAAGCGTTGCAAAATATGTAACAATGGAAAAGCTTGACATAAAATCTGTCATGAAAGTTCCAATTATTGATGCTGATATGGTCGTAGTGGACTTGGGTGATCCTTGGTCGGTAGTACCTCAAGCAAGGAAAATGCTCAAAGGAAGCGGAGCCTTTGTTGCAATATGTCCTACAATGAATCAGCTTGAAAAACTTGCAACTGCACTTAACGAAAATGACTTTTATGATATAGAATGTACAGAACAAATTGTCAGAACTATTGAGGCACGAGAGGGAAAGACAAGACATTCGTTTCGTAGTATTGGTCATACCACGTACGTTGCCTTTGCAAGAAAAGTTTCAAGCCCTAGGGCATTTAAGAATAGATTTCCTAAAGAAGAGATTGAATTAGTAGAGTCTACAGAATAGATTAAACCCAGAAGGCAACACATCTGATTCTAACAAGGAAAGTTTATTCACCCAAAAAGAAGATCATCGGTATTGTCAAGCAAGATTTTACAGGCTACTATAGTGAAAAATTTTATTCCTCAAAGAAAATTTTCATCACGAAAGGGTGATAACGGCAAGATTCTGGTTCTTGGCGGTAGTTACTTTTATCACGGTGCACCAATACTCTCGTCTCTTGCCGCGTTACGATGTGGAACTGATTTGGTCTATACTAGTGTACCAAAAATAAACGTACAAGCAACAAGGGCAATCTCGCCAAATCTTATTGTGTTACCTTTGGTTGATGCCAAGCTAACAAGAGGAGCTGTACACAAACTCCTTGGTGTTATACCAAAAGAACTAGATTCGGCAACTATAGGAATGGGTTTGGCAATACAGGATATTGAGGCATTAAAGTTGCTTGTAACATCGCTTTTGAATCAAGATGTAAGACTTTCTCTTGATGCAAGCGTGTTGGTATCAGATATCCTGCCTCTAATTAAAAATAAAAAAGTTGTAGTGACTCCACATGCAGGCGAATTTAAAAGATTGTTTGGAGAACTACCTTCAGATTCTAAAAAGGAACGGATTTCAACTGTAGAAAAATACGCAAAAGAAAACTCTCTTACAATATTACTAAAGGGACCAACTGACATTGTCAGTGATGGACAAAAGACATATCTGAATGTGAAAAATACACCTGCAATGACTGTTGGTGGAACAGGAGATGTACTTTCAGGTTTGGTGGCAGGAATGTTGTCAAAAAATCGCAATCCTATAGAGGCTGCAGCAGCTGCCGTTTTTATAAATGGAAAGGCAGGAATGCTTGCCCAAAAAAAACACGGGTTACACATTGTTGCAACTGATCTCTTAGAATTTATTTCTGATGCAATGAAACCATTTGACAGGATAAAGTGAAACTGATGCAAGTATTTCAATACGTAGACAACAACATGAAAGGACTCATCTCTGATCTTCAAACTTTGATCAGGCAACCTAGTGTTTCTGCAAAAAATGAAGGCCTTGAAGAATGTGCAAGACTTGTGGCAAAAATAATGAGAAATTCAGGAATTCATTCAGAAGTACTTTATCTTCGAAAGGGAATTCCTCCTGTTGTTTACGGTGAGGTAAAATCAAAACAAAATCCAGAGAAAACTCTTCTATTTTACAATCATTATGATGTACAACCAGCAGAACCACTTGATCTATGGGAAGACAAACCATTTAGTGGTAAAATTAAAGGAAACAAGATTTTTGGCCGTGGCTCTGCCGATGATAAGGGTGAATTAATCACTCGAATAAAGGCAGTTGAATCTTATCTAAAAACACATGGTGATGTACCATGTAATGTGAAATTCCTAGTTGAAGGAGAAGAAGAAATTGGAAGTATGCATGTTGAAAAATATCTAAAAAAATATAAAAAAAAACTCGCATGCGATGGGGTAATTTGGGAATTTGGATATGTTGATGCTAAAGATAGGCCAATAATCAGCCTTGGTATGAAGGGCTTACTTTATGTTGAACTTTCTGTAACAGAATCAATTCGTGACGCACATTCTAGTCTTGCAGTTCTAATAGAAAATCCCGCATGGAGACTATTGGATGCGTTAAAAACATTTCGTGATGTTGATGGAAAAATACTCATCAAGAATTGGTATAAAGAAGTAGATGCGTTTACAAAAGAAGAGCTCAAACTAATTAAATCTGAGCCATTTGATGAAAAAGAATTCAAAAAGGAATATGGAATAAAACGGTTTGTTGCAAATAAGACGGGAATTGCAGCTAGGAAAGCATTAGTAGGTGAACCAACATGCAATATTGCAGGTTTTGTTTCTGGCTATACGGGTCCTGGAGCAAAAACCGTTCTTCCTGCACAGGCACTTGTAAAAATTGACTTTAGACTAGTACCAAAGATGGATCCACTAAAACAACTTGCTAGAATTAAGCACCATCTTAGCTCAAATGGATTTGGCGATATTAAGATACGAATGATTCATGGCGAAGCTGCATCTAAAACAAAGATAAAAGATCCATTTATTTCTAAAGTAAGAGAAGCAGCAAATGAATCATTTGGAAAATCTATAGTGAGTGTTTCTTCTGCTGGTACCGGACCTATGTACTCTTTTGCAAAAGTTCTTTGTGCGCCATGCATCTCAATTGGAAGCACATACATCTTCTCTAGGATTCATTCTCCAAACGAGTTTGCAAGAATAGATCTTCTAAATAAGACAACAAAGTGTATTTGCAAAATTATGAGCAAGTTCAATCAAGTATGAAAGATTCACTTGTCTAAAACTATTTTTCAATATCATAGAGCAACCGATCATAATTTCAACCGTATCTCTAGAGAAAGGGCTTTATTGTCCTCGTTTTGCACAGAATTTATGGCTTTTATGTATATGCCTGGTGCTACTGCAGTCGGAATAACTTATGATGATGGCGTGGTCTTGGCTAGCGAAAGAAGAATAGCATACGGCAACTTTCTTGTAAGCAAATCAACGAAAAAAACATTCAAAATTACAGATTATGTTGGAGCGTGCTGTGCTGGATTAGTAGCTGACATGCAAGTTTTAGCAATGCAGATGCGAGCGCTAACTAAAATAAGAAAAATGGAATTAAAACGAGAAATTCCACCAAATTCAGTTGCAAAAATGATGTCATCATTAATGTATGAAAGACGATACTATCCCCTGCTTACTCAAGTTATTGTAGGGGGAGTTGATGGCATGCCTGCAATTTACACCTTGGACCCATTAGGTTCAGTTTTGCCTGACGATTATGCTGCGGTTGGAACTGGTGCGGAAATGGCACTTGGAGTACTTGATCAGGAATTCAAACAAGGAATGAAAGAAAAAGAGGCAGTAACGTTGGCAGTAAAATCAATCCGCTCTGCTATTATGAGAGATACCGCAAGCGGTGACGGAATTGATGTACTAGTGGTTAACAAAAGCGGTTGCAGAGAATTTACTGAGAACTAGTTATTTCTTAATATTTTTAGCAGCTTCCCAAAATCTATCTGAAATATAATGTAGATTTTTTACTACTTCGCCCTTTACCATGTTGGGCAATTCGTCACTTGCTACAAGTGATCTGCCCACAGCTAAAAATTTATTGTGTTTTTCTTCTACCACGCATATTATTTGGTCTTTATCAAACTTGGTAAACTTTTTGATGCCAGGTCTCATTACATTTGCTCCGTTGCATACGAATTTTATTGCACCACTATCTACAACAACATTTGGAAATTTCTCAAGTAAAACAGTTTCAGATAAAAAAGGCAAATAGATCTCCCCATACTTTATCGCAGTGAAATCATCACCCGTTATTAGACTGATCTCGTCGTCAATTTCATGAATCATGAGAGTTTTAGTTTTGGGCATCTCCATATTCCACTGGGAATGAATCTCTTCTAATGTTTCTGCAGTGTTACTTTTAGATAATAAATTTGATTTCATCGCCTTACCATTTCCTGTCTTATATCTAACAAATCCCTGAGAATAGAACTGGCAGTTTCCATTCCTCCAGCTCCACGACCAATAATTGTTTGTGAGCCAGAGTGCTCAGAATTGAATGTTATAGCATTTAATGTGCCATTTACACACAATGGGTCCTCAAGAGGTATTTGCTGTGGTGAGACCACCAAATCCTTATCACATGATGCAACTAGTTTTA
>Ga0206888_1145_pt1 | contig 18187 bp, 15 predicted proteins | sample Alteio_BWOrgHeat_90_FD_153258 | JGI IMG/M metagenome (GOLD analysis project Ga0206888, IMG submission 153258) | Enriched cells from forest soil in Barre Woods Harvard Forest LTER site, Petersham, Massachusetts, United States - Alteio_BWOrgHeat_Nextera4 ... | reverse complement strand
TTTTGGACAGTACAGCCTCTTCTGCTTCCTGCTGCTGGTGCCGGAAACAATGGTCCTGGGGTGGCTCACACCTCATCCGATACAGATGGCGGACAGCCTGTCCTTCCTGCTTTCGGGCTATAGCCTCTTGCTTTTGCTCAATAGCATACTCTTGACGGTGTCATTGACGGCCGCGGACTATTGGAAGCTATGTCTGGTTCTGTTTGGGATACTGTATTGCTGCGTTCTGGGAAAGTTCCTGATCGCGTCATCAGGTTTTTGCGTATTCATGGCGGCGATGCTATTCTTTTGGGGATATGCCCGCAATGAAATCAGATAGTGGATCGAAAAGTGTGGGGAGATTGGATAGAAAAAGAGAAAAAAGAGAGCGGATATCGGGAGGAGTTACTTCGTCTTCAGGATGGTCATGTCGGAAAAAGAAGGCCGGTAAACAGGGATCTTTACGTTGTCCTTCGAAAAAACTTCGGAATCTTCAAGCTTGATACGCACCTTTTCATTTTTCTTCGACTTGATGGTGACCAGCGTCTCCAGGTGGTCGTGGTGCAGACCCTTGCATTCGATGGTAACATAATACTTACCGGCAGGCACGGCGGGCAGCGTAATGCCATGTTCCGCATCAGTAGCGAACATCTCATACACGACACCTGCGCCCGTATGATCATACCTGTCGAAAATGATCAACACAGAATCCTGGTGATCGTTACCGGCGGAGAGGTTGTTGAACTGGAAACGAACGGCGCCGGCATTGACCAGGGCCTTACTCCCGGCGGATGCGTTGCCTGCTGGTGCAGGTACGGGACCCGGGTCGGCATACGCTGCTGCGCAGAGCAACAGACTGGCGAGGTAGAGGGTAAATTGTTTCATGATGGGGTTACGAATTTGATCTATAAAGATCAATCCCGGTGCCAATTGGCACGTCATTGCGAACAAGTCAATTACGAATATATATTATTTTTAATGTTTCCGATAATGGGAATGGGTAGTCCCGAAATAGGGATTAACTCTTACCTTATTTGAGAATGTTTTCGATGGCAGTCAGCTCCTCCGCTGAGAACCAGGTGTTTCGGAAACATTGCAGCGAATCGGTCACCTGCTCCGGCCGGCTTACGCCGATGAGGACAGACGTGATGCGTTTATCCCGGAGGATCCAGGCCAGCGCCATCTGGGCCAGGGTCTGGTCTCTTTTGGTGGCCAGTTCATTCAGCCGGCGCACTTTGTCGATCTTTTCCGCGGTTACCTCCTCTTCTTTCAGGAAACCTGAGGGCTTCGCCGCCCGCGAATCCTCAGGGATGCCTTTCAGGTATTTATTGGTCAGCAGACCCTGTGCCAACGGAGAAAAGGGGATACAGCCTACGCCTTCTTTTTCCACCAGGTCGAGCAACCCGCCTTCCACCCAGCGTTCGAATAGAGAATATTTGGGTTGGTGGATCAGACAGGGCGTCCCCAGTTGCCGGAGGATGCCGATCGCCTTTGCGGCTTCCTCTGCCCGGTAATTCGAAAGACCTACATAAAGCGCCTTGCCCTGCCGGACGATCAGGTCCAGGGCCGCCATCGTTTCTTCCAACGGAGTATTCGGGTCGGGCCGGTGATGGTAAAAAAATGTCCACATACTCCAGCCCCATCCGTTGCAGGCTTTGATCAAGGCTGGCGACGAGATATTTTTTGGAACCCCATTCTCCGTAGGGACCGGGCCACATATAGTAACCTGCCTTGGAGGAAATGATCAACTGATCGCGGTAGCCCTGGAAATCCTGTCGTAGGATGCGGCCAAAATTCTCTTCCGCAGAGCCGGGGGGTGGCCCGTAGTTGTTGGCCAGGTCAAAATGCGTGATCCCGGAATCGAAGGCAAGGTGGAGGATTCGCCGGCAGTTCTCCAGCACGTCGACATGGCCGAAGTTGTGCCAGAGGCCAAGGGAGACCGCCGGCAACAGGAGACCACTGCGGCCGCAACGCCGGTATTCCATGGAATCATAGCGGTTATGGAGGGGGGTATAGCTCATATGGAAGAAATTATGCCCTAAATTTAGGGAACTATGGATATACTCCACTTGCTAAAAAAGGAACACAGCAAAAAGCAAACCGACCGCATCGTCGCCTACATCGGCGCGGATAAGGATCGTTTCGCCGTGCTGATCGGGCTTTTCTTTGCCGGTGAATACCGTATCACCCAGCGGGCCGCCTGGCCCCTCAGCTATTGCGTCCGGGCGCATCCTGACCTGATAACTCCTTATTTCAAGCCCCTGCTCGACAAGCTCCAACGGAAAGATGTACCCGCCGCCGTCGTTCGGAACACCGTCCGGCTGCTCCAGGATGTCACTATCCCCAAAAAATACCAGGGCCGCGTCATGAATACCTGCTTTGACTTTATCCAGTCACCGGAGACGCCCATTGCCGTCAAGGCCTTTTCCCTGACCATCCTGTCCCATTTATCAAAGGGTTATCCCGACATCCGTGGGGAATTGAAATTGATCATCGAGGAACAGTGGGAGCATGCCACCCCGGCCTTCCGAAGCCGCGCGAAAAAGGTTCTGGCGCAGATGGCGGGATCTTAGATCACCAGGTTTAATACAACAATCTGGTTTTGATGGTCTGTTTTACTTCTTTCAGCAACTGAAGCGCCTGGTTCGACAGCCGTTTATCGATGTCCAGTACGACATATCCAATCTCATCATTGGTCTTCAGATATTGCGCGAGGATATTGATGTTATGATTGGAAAGCGTGCTGTTGATCTCCGAAAGAACTCCGGGCACGTTCTTGTGGATATGCAGGATGCGATGGGTGCCCTCCTGATGTGGCAGTGTCAGCGGCGGGATCGTATGACTGCCGATGGTCATCCCCGTCTCGAGATACTGGAACAGCTTGTTGCTGACGTCCTCGCCGATGTTCTCCTGGGCTTCCTCCGTAGACCCGCCGATATGCGGGGTCAGGATCACATTGGGCAGGCCTTGCAGGGGGGTCGTGAATTTATCCCCATTCTTCTCCGGCTCCCAGGGATACACATCGACGGCTGCACCCGAAAGCTGACCCTCCTGCAGGGCTTTTGCCAACCCCTCCAGGTCGACGACCTCGCCACGGGCATAGTTCAAAAGGATCGACCCTTTCTTGAACTGCTTCAGCACCGTCTTGTTGATCATGTTCTTCGTCTGCTGGGTCTCCGGGACGTGGAGGGTAATAATATCCGCCTGGCTGACCACCTCTTTGAGGGTTTTCTTGGCTTCGGCATTGCCAAGCGGCAGTTTGGTCACCGTATCATAAAAGATGACCTTCATCCCCAGGGCCTCGGCAAGGATGCTCACCTGCGTCCCGATGTTTCCATAACCTATGATCCCCAATGTTTTACCCCTCAACTCATAGCTCCCTTTGGCCTCTTTTAGCCAAATCCCCTCATGCGCAGCCTTGCTTTTGTCAGGGATCCGGCGGATCAGCATAATGGCCAGGCCGATGACCAGTTCGGCGACCGATCGGGTGTTGGAATAGGGCGCGTTAAAGACCACCACTCCGGTATTCTTCGCCGCTTTCAGGTCTACCTGGTTGACTCCTATGCAAAAACAGCCGATGGCCTGTAATTTTTTTGCGGCCTCCAGCACCTTTGGGGTGATCTGGGTCTTGCTTCGGATCCCCAGCAGATGAACGTCCTTGATCTCATTGATCAATTGTTCTTCCGACAAGGCGCCGCCAAGCTTTTTTACAGATGCATAACCCGATTCCTTGAAGTGTTTGACGGCGGCGTCACTGATATTTTCTAAAAAAAGAATGTTAATCTTTTCTTTGGGATAACTGGTAGTTTTTTTCTCCGCCATAATTTTGCCCGTCTTTTTGCGTTAGTTTCCGAAATGGAAGTGCAAAGTAACGCCGGATTATTCTAATTTTGCCGTTTTCTAAGTCAAAAATTCAAGACATTAATATATTCGAATGACACGGGTCCCCTGGGACGACTGCATTCGACCATTGAAAAGACATTTTAATGAGAGGTATTGGTTTTTTAGTGTTGTCCGTAACCCTGGTGATCGTATCCTGTGGCCAGGCTCAAACGGGAAGTAATGTTCCCCAGGTAGATTCCATGGCGCCTGCTTCGACGTCGGCTCCCGCGCTGACCGGGCCCGAGATGGAACGCTACGAGGCCTCGACGGCCCATTTCTTCGATCCGATGCTGATGGGCCGTTTCAACGGGAGCATCCTCGTAGCCAAGAATGGCGTGGTGCTCTATGAGCGCTACAAAGGCTATCGCAACCCGATCCATCACCAGGACTCCATCAATGCCCATACCAGCTTCCACCTGGCCTCCGTCTCCAAGACCTTTACTGCGATGAGTACCCTCAAGCTCTGGCAGGAAGGAAAGCTCGACATCCATGATCCGGTATCAAAATATCTCGCCGGCTTCCCCTACCCCACCATTACTATCGAAACCCTGCTCAATCATCGCAGCGGTCTCCACAACTATGTTCATTTTATGGACAAACCGGGTGTCGACAAACACAAGTTCCTGCGCAACGGGGATGTGTTGCAATTTATCATCGATCATCCCAATACCCGCGAGATCTTCAGCGGTTTTGCCAATCGGCATTTCGAATATTCCAATACCAATTACGCCCTGCTGGCCCTCATCATCGAAAAGGTATCGGGCCTTCCCTACCCTGACTACCTGGCCAAAACCTTTTTCCAGCCCCTGGGAATGCAGGACACGTACGTGTATACCGCTTCCGATTCCGGTCGCAGCATGGCCTCCTATTATCAGACCGGCCGGCCCTTCCGCATGGAATTCCTCGACCAGATCTATGGCGACAAGAACGTCTACAGTACCGTGAGGGATATGTATAAATGGGACCAGGCGCTGCGTTCGGGCCAGTTGTTCTCAAAGGGGGTAATGGACAGCGCCTATGCAGGTTACAGCTTTGAAAAACCCGGTCAGCGCAATTATGGTCTTGGCTGGCGCATGCTGATGATCCCCAACGGAAAAAAACTCATCTATCACAATGGCTGGTGGCATGGCAACCGTACGGTCTTTGTCCGCATGCTGGACGAGGACGCCACGATCATCGCTCTCAGCAACAATGATTATAAGAACGTCTATTCCGCAAAACGGCTCTGCGATCTCTTTGGCGACTACCGCCAGGGCCATGAACGTTTCGACGAAGGCGAGAACGATCCCGCCGACAGCACCGGCGGAAATGCCGGCGAACCGACCCCGCCCGAAAAGGTGGTGGTTCATACGGTGGTGCATCCCCGCCCCCACTCCCATGTGATTGCCAGAAAGGGCGTATCGCATGCCGGGCGTAAACGGGTGGTAAAGAAGAAGACCCCGCAGGCGGCGTAGTCGCCGGTCCCCCAATTCTCATTGAAAATGAGTAAATTTCCGCATGGAAATCCTTTCAGCCGAACAGATCCGGGCCTGGGACCAATATACCATACAACACGAACCGATCACCTCCATCGATCTGATGGAACGTGCCGCGGCCAGTTGTTTGTCCTGGCTGGAAAAGGCGGGCTATCTTGACCGGAGCTTCTCCATCTTTTGTGGTAAAGGAAACAACGGCGGCGACGGGCTGGCGCTTGCTCGCCTCTTGTCCGCGCTGGATTGTGCCGTTACGGTCCACATCCTCGAATTTGGCAACATCGGGACGGAAGATTTTCAGGGCAACCTGGCCAGGCTTCACCAGACACCGGTGGAAGTCCGGTTTATTCAGGGGCCGGAGCATTTTCATCCCGTTGAGCCGGGAGACATCCTGATCGACGCGCTGCTCGGTTCCGGTCTCAATCGCCGGCTCGATGGAGTGACCGCCCAACTCGTAGAACATCTCAATGCTTCCGGCAACGAGATCATCTCCATCGATCTTCCCAGTGGTTTGTTTGTCGACCGCAGCAGCAAAGGCAATACCATCATCCGCGCCAGTCACACCTTGAGCTTCCAGGTCTATAAGCCTGCTTTTCTCATGCCTGAGAACGAGGCCCGGGTGGGCGTGATCCATATCCTCGACATCGGTTTGCATCCGGGATTTCTGGACCAGGCGACGGGCGGATCCGAATTGCTGGATCTGGCCATTATCCGGGCTATTTTCAAGCCCCGGCAGGCGTTCGCTCACAAGGGGAATTTCGGTCATGCCTTGCTGGTGGCCGGTGCCTATGGGAAGATGGGGGCGGCCGTACTTTCTGCGCGGGCCTGTCTGCGGGCAGGGAGCGGTTTGCTCACCTGCAGCATCCCCGGCAGCGGCTATAGCATCCTGCAGACGGCCCTTCCTGAGGCGATGCTGGTAATGGATCCGGACGAAAAGATCCATACGACCGTACCCGATGGATTGGACAGCTATTCGGTGGTTGGCGTAGGCCCTGGTCTGGGGCAGGACCAGCGGACGGTGCTCTTCCTCCGCAGGCTGTTGCAGCAATACAAAAAGCCCGTTGTCGCGGATGCCGACGCGTTGAATATCCTGGCGTCCCATCCCGATCTTCTTTCCCTGCTGCCCCCCTACTCTATCCTTACTCCCCATCCAAAGGAGTTCGAGCGGCTTTTTGGGGCTTCCGCCGACGACTATGCAAGGCTGGAAAAGGCCCGCGAGCAGGCCAAAAAGCTGGGGTGTATCATCGTGCTGAAGGGGCACTATACCTTTATCGCCATGCCTGGCGGCAGGAGCTATTTCAATTCCACCGGTAATCCCGGGATGGCCAAGGGCGGCAGCGGGGACGTGCTCACCGGGATCCTGACCGCGCTGCTCGGCCAGTCTTATTCCCCCGGTGAAGCCGCGCTGCTCGGCGTTTACCTCCACGGGCTGGCCGGCGATCTCGCGGCGGCCGCTCATTCCCAGGAAAGTATGCTCCCTTCCGACCTCACCGACCAACTCGGTAAAGCCTTCCGGCAAATCGCCGGTTTTCACGGGGAGCCTTCGAATTCTATTTTGTAAGCTGGGGGAAGGATGTTATTTTTGCAACCCTTGACTCGCCAATGGGCACTCACCATCCGGACCGATCTCCGATCGACCTGGTGGTTACCGGAATCGGGATGTAGCGCAGCCCGGTAGCGCACTACGTTCGGGACGTAGGAGTCGCAGGTTCGAATCCTGTCATCCCGACCCACAAGAAGCCCGCAGCTATCGCTGCGGGTTTTGTATTTTCAGAAGCGTGGAGAACGATAGTTCTCCTAAAGCGGATGAAAAGACAAAACAGTCCCGACGAAGTCGGGACGGGGCTTCTTGGGTAAGAAGGAGGGAGCAAAGGATCAGCGAAGCTAATCCTGTCATCCCGACAAATAGATTGGCAAAGCCTCCGCTATCGCGGAGGTTTTGCCATGTATAAGGCACTCATTTTATTTGAGCGGTCAATTGCCTTTCAAAAAATGGCTCAACTTAGGAGGATGAAATTTGCCTTTGCCCTTCTATTTCTTTATTTGTCGGTTACTTCTATCAATGCCCAATCGAACCAGAACTCGGCTACTGTTCCCTTTCACCTGGATCATAACAGAATCATAGTGGATGTTGCAGTACCTTTACCGAATGGTGACAGCAAGCATGTACGTGCATGGGTGGACAATGGGGATCCCACCCTGAATATTACAGAAGATCTCGCCAGGGCGCTGGGATTACGATCTCCGGATAAGCTCGGAGGAGATAGCAGCGATACTATTGCAAAGCGTCGATCGATTTACCTGGGAAATATGCTTATCGATCTGAGCAAAATCCCGATAACTGAGATCCTACCTGACATGCCAAGTCTTGGTGTAGAAATGAATATTCCGTCCTCAGTTCTTCGAAGCTATGACGTCATTGTTGACTATCCAAGGGGGGAGTTAACCTTGTCTAGCCAAGGGGCCTGTACATTTCGCGGCAAAAAGGTGTCGGCGATCGTCAATGACGGGAATGGGCTCATCCAGATCGCTGGAAGTATTGACGGCCGTGCATACAACCTGGCATTAGATCTGGGAACACCTGTCTGTTTTATTGCGGGTGATCTTTTGTCTGGATGGCAAAGAGCCCATGATTCCTGGTTGCATATGGTGGGGGCCATTTCTATAGCAAATTTATGGGGCCTGGATGGAGAATCTCTGTGTGAACTGTTGCGCATACCGGAGATCAACTATGGAGGATTGGTTCTCTCTAGCGTCATAGCCGTCTCATTCGAAAAAGACAGATTCGACTATTTTGAAAAACGGGCTGGTGTGCCTACAATCGGCCTGATTGGCGCGGATGCCTTATTAAATTACCGTGTTGGTCTTGACTATGCTCACTCATCGGTATATTTTCAAAAATCAGGCGACCGTGCACTTACACATCTGGATGTGGTAGGATTAATCCTGCATCCCGAAGCAGATGGTCGCTACAGCATTTTAGGCGTTGCAAACATCGGGGGATTTTCCGCTGTACCCGGTGTAAAGCCCAAGGACATTCTGTTAGATATTAATAATAAACCAGTAACTGGTTTGACAATGGGGAACATTTGGTCAATGCTGAAAGGGAATCCCGGATCGGCCCGGATCCTTACGATCAGCCGGGAAGGCCGACAGTTTAGAGTAAAGGCTAAGGTTTACAGGTTCCTTTGAAGTGGCTGAATAAGCCCTGGTCGATAACCTCTAACATTTTCTTAACTTTTGGGAGCCGATGCCTGGAAATAAAAAAAGTGACTGAAAAAGTTGCTTTTCAAACTGTTAGATTCACCAAATGTATTAAATCGGCAAAGAAATGTTTCGAGAATTGTCCTGCTAGGTCGACCCACAAGAAGCCCGCAGCTATCGCTGCGGGTTTTGTATTTTCAGAAGCGTGGAGAACGATAGTTCTCCGTGCCCACCCGCAATCGCGCCCGCCGGGCGGCCGGAACCAGACACCAGCCGTACCGTAAACGGACAATTATATCATTTTTTAGTATATAATTGACTGTTTTTGCGTCGTTTGCAGATTGGTATTTTTTTGGTGCGCTATTAATCATGCTAAAGAACTATCTAAAAATTGCCATCAGGAATCTCAGTCGTCACCCCGCGTATTCCTTTCTCAACATAACGGGCCTCGCCATCGGCATGGCGGCGAGCGTTCTCATCCTGTTATGGGTCCAAAACGAATTGAGCTACGACCGGTTCAATGCCAATGCGGATCAGATCTACCGGATCACGGTGGTGGCCAGCGATCAGTTCAAAGCCGCGACAAATCCGGCGGGAATGCCGGCAGGATTACAGGCAGCGATGCCGGAGATCCGCAATACAGTTCGCGTGTCCCACCCGGTAGAAACCCTGTTTGAAAAGGGTGACATACAGTTCGTGGAGAAAAAAGGGTTTTATGCCGATAGTACCCTGTTGGATATTTTTTCATTTCCACTGATAAAGGGCGACCGGCGCACAGCCCTGCAACGTCCCGATGGGATACTGATCAGCGAAGACATGGCCAAACGATATTTTGGCCATTCGGATGCGCTTGGCAAGACGTTGAAGAAAGATAATGGGGAACTGGTAACAGTCACCGGGGTACTGGCCAATATTCCTGCCACTTCCAGCCTGCAATTCGACTATATCCTGCCGATGTCGGCCGTCGCCCGGACGGTTGATGAATTAAAAAATAGCGTCTGGGATAAATTCAATTTCTATAGTTATTTACAGCTCGACAAAAATTTCGTTCCGAGTATTGCCAACCTGGACGCTTTGGATGGGAAGATGACACAGATCTATCAGCGGCATATTCCCCGGGATAAGCTAAAGGCTGATTTCATTTTGCAGCCGCTGACGAGTATCCATTTGCATTCGGACGGTCTTCAGGTAGACTTGCCCGGTCATGGAAATAGCCAATATGTCAGCATCTTTTTTATCGTGGCTGTTTTTATCCTTGCCGTCGCCTGTATCAATTTTATGAACCTCGCTACGGCGCGAAGCGCACGGCGGGCAAAGGAAGTAGGGCTGCGTAAGGTGGTAGGTGCGGTGAGGGGACAGCTCATCGGGCAGTTCCTGGGCGAATCATTGCTGATCTCCTTTTTGGCGCTGGTGCTGGCGATAGTCATCGTCAGCCTTAGCCTGCCGGCCTTTAATGTCCTGGCCGAAAAAGACCTGCACCTGCATTTTTCAGACGGGACCTTTTGGCTAAGCCTTATAGGCATCGCGGCGCTGACGGGATTATTGGCGGGGAGCTATCCAGCCCTGTACCTCAGCGGTTTTCAGCCGGTGAAGGTGTTAAAGGGACGACTAAAATCTATGGGCGGCAATCTCGCTTTTAGAAATGGGCTGGTGATCACGCAGTTCGTGCTCTCGATTGTCCTGCTGACCGGTACTGTCGTTGTCTACAACCAGCTGAAGTTTATCCAGCACCGCAACCCCGGTTTCACAAAAGCAAATTTGTTATACATGCCGATGACAGGTGAGATCTGGGGCAGGCAGGCTGCACTGCGCGACGAGTTCAGCCGGAATCCCCTGACGAGCAATTATACCATCGTCGGTGAGCTGCCGGTTAACCTGATATCCGGCAATGTAGATGGAAAATGGCCGGGGAAGGACCCGAACACGCAGATCGTGATCCCGGGTATGAACGTGTCAGAGAGTTTCATCGACGTCTTCCGGATGAAGATCCTGGCCGGGAGGGACTTTTCCACTGCCTTCAAAACCGACAGCAATAATTTCATCGTCAATGAGACAATGATGAGGACGATGGGGATGACATTGAATAACGTAATTGGACAACCGCTCTCCTGGAATGGTCAGGATGGCAAGGTCATCGGGGTGGTACAGGATTTTAATTTCAAGCCCATCCAGCAGGCCATCGAGCCGTTGGTGCTGAAGATCAACCGGTATGGCGGAAATGTAGTCGTGAGGGCGCCGGAGGGCCAGACAGAGGCGACGATCAGGGCAATGGAAGCGATCAGCCGGAAGTTGAACCCTTCTTTTCCTTTCACGTACAATTTCCTTGACCAGGACCTCGCCAGCCTGTATAAGGGGGAAAGGCAGATGAGCGGCATTTTTAATTTGTTTGCGGGGCTTGCGCTGCTGATCTCCTGTCTCGGATTGTATGGGTTATCTGCCTATCTGGCGCAGGAGCGGACCCGCGAGATCGGGGTGCGCAAGGTATTGGGCGCGTCCGTCTTCAATATCGTGTATTTATTATCGACCGGCTTCACGCGGCTGGTCCTGGTGAGCATAGTGATTGCCATTCCGCTGGCGATTGTTGCGATCAATCGTTTTTTAGAAGGGTATGCCTATCATATCCGGGTGAACTGGTGGATCTTCCCACTGGCGGCATTTGCAGCTCTGGTGGTGGCGTGGCTGACGGTGAGCTATGAGTCGTTGAAAGCGGCTATGGGAAATCCGACGAAAAGTTTGAAATCGGAATGATGTTCAGGACTATTTAGATAAACTCCTTTTCTCCTCTGAGGCCTTATTATCAGGTCGTCTAACGTATGAAATCTTTGCACAGGTCTGGCCTACCCGGACAGGAGAAATGGCAGACTATATTAATAAAATGCCAAAGTATGTTGCTTCGAGAACACTAAAGGAACCCCTTAGTTGGAATTCTACGCTAATACAAGGAGATCTTGTTGAAGAACTTCGCAAGCTTAAGCGAATGGGTGGAAAAGACCTGGTGCAATATGGCCCCAGATTTTTCTCTCACTGTTTCAAGTAATGAAGTAGCACGCATCCTGATTTAAAGGTCTTTGACTCAACAAGTTTTAATCGTAATTTCTCTTGCAGGTTGATACCCTCAAACAACCGTCTCCCTTCTCCTGCAATTATCGGGTGAACCGCAAAAAGGTATTCATCAATCAGACCAAGCTCTGCAAGTTGCGAAGCAAGCGTAACACCCCCTGTCATAATATTTTTACCTTGTCCTTGTTTCAATTTAAGTACTTCGCCGTGAAGGTCCGTGTGTACTATCCTCGTTTTTTCTCCTTCAGCGCTGTCCAATGATTGTGAGAATACAATAATCTTGTCGACCGCGTCAAAGGCCTGGGCAAATTTGATTGCTGCTGTTGTCCGCCCAGCAGGGTTTTTCACAACTTCCGGCCAATAGGGCACCATCAATTGATAAGTTTTACGTCCGTAGAGGAATGTGTCGGCATCTCGCGTGAGGCGGATAAAATACTCCCCCGTTTCTTGATCGGGGGGACCAATTTTCATATGGTCCACAACGCCGTCTAAAGTCGTGTTGATTGCGAAGATTACTTTTTTCATTTTTCATTATATTTATATATATCTGGATGCGATTCCGGCAAAAGTGGGCCATTTACCCGGTCGCGGTGTATACAAAAGGGATTTAAAAAACACATACATTGAGGGTTCAAAATGCGAAAATAAATGGAAACTCTTAATCTAACAGCTTGCAAAATAATGACTTTCATCCCTTCCGGGGAAAATTTTGAAAAGGCTATCCAATTCTATAAGGAAATTGGATTTATAGTAGATTCAGCATCCGAATCATTTGCGGTATTTAGTAAAGATCAATGTAAATTCTTCCTTCAACGGTATCCGAACGAATGGATACAAGGTAATCTTATGATGGCGCTTGAAGTCCAAAACCTTGATGACTGGTGGACGATGTTAAGTGGACTCGGATTGGAAGAAAAGTATGACAATGTGAAAATAACAGCCCCGCAGGTTTATCCCTGGGGCGTAAGAGAAGCTCATTTGGTCGACCTCTGTGGCGTATTTTGGCATATCGCAGAAGCCTAAAATTCAGGTACCCCCGGGCTCGATAGCCTTCAGTATTCCCTGCAAAACGGGAAATTCACAACTTTTCTCATCCTTGTTTCAGGTACTGAAGGGCCACACATCCTGATTTAAAGATCTTCGACCCAACCAATTTTAAATTTAGTTTCTCCGGCTGGCCGGTATCTTCTAATAACCGTCTTCCTTCCCCAACAATGAAAGGATGAACGACAAAATAAAATTCATCAACCAGGCCAAGCGCAATTAATTGTGCAGGCAGATCTACTCCGCCGACTGAAATTTTTTTGCCTGTTTCCTGTTTCAGTTTGAGGAGTTCGTCCGCAAGATTCGCACGGACAATTCTCGTATTTCCCTCAACGCTGTCTAATGTTCGGGAAAAAACAACTTTGTCAATGGCGGTAAATGTTTGCGCAAATTCGATCTCTGCTTTTGTGCTGGACTGGTTTTTTGCGACATCGGGCCAATAAGGGATCATCAATTCGTAGGTTTTCCGTCCGTACACGATCAGCCCAACGTCCCGCAGGAAGTCTGTATAATACTCCAGCATCTCTTCGCTACCACTAACTTTGGTGTGGTCGCAACACCCATCTATGGTAAGGTTGATTGCGTAGATTAGATTTCTCATTTGATTGCATTTGGGTTTAATTTCTTTCGGTCCTGGTGATGCTGATCATTTTTCACGATTTTTGACTATGAAGATAAAAACCGCTCCGCTTCAATAAAAGGGCAGAATACGACATTTTTAGGGTGTGGTTGCGTAAATTCTCAATCGCTTGGTATTGTCGAACTCTTCGGCGATAGTGTAGGATCTGATATTGCCAAAGTACAAAACATTCGGAGCGTCTGAGCGGGCAGCAGCGATGTCAGGAACTCCGTCTTCATTGAAATCACCAACTGCAAAACCATACACAGTGCCCTTTGAATCACCAAAAGAAATTGATTTAAAATTGCGACCTGTCCCGTCATTAAAAAATACTGTTGACGGCGCTTCCACGTGGCCTACAATGATATCCATTTTTTTGTCGTTATTCAGATCAGCTATTGCCAGGCCGTATGGGACTATCTTTTGATCAGCTAAGGAAATACCTGCGGAAAAGGTCTGATCTTTTTGCCCAAAATAGAGGTTTACTCCTTTGAATTCGTCTATAGTTACAATATCAAGTAAACTATCTCCATTAAAATCTGCTACTGCTGCCATACGAATCGTAGCGTTAGGTGGCCCGAATGGAATGCGATGAGTGTCCGCGAAAGTCATATCCGAACTGCCAAGGTATACGTAACTCTGGCCACCGTCACGATGCGGCACAACAAGGTCAATAAAACCATCTTTATTAATGTCCGCAGGGTATATTGTTGTGGCAGGGTATGGAGCAAATGCGATGCAATTAGCAGTAAACTGTCCTTTTCCGCTGTTTAAGCAGATATAATTTGATGTTTTTCCCGAATCACCTCTGTTCGCCAGGATCAGATCTGGCAATCCGTCGCCGTTGATATCAGCGATGGACAAATTCCGTGTCGGCCATTCAGGAAGCCCAAATTCAGACCCAACGGTAAAATTGCCCTTCCCGTCATTAAAATAAACCAGCTTCCGATCGGGGGCATCATTGCTAACGGCAATATCAAGGAAGCCATCTCCATTAAAATCAGCCAGCCCGCCGGTATATGAGCGGTCTGCTACCTTTCCCAGGTTATACCCCTTTCGTATTCCGCCCGACCCATCCCCAAGCAGAACCCGGTCAATAATAGGCCAATGTCTTCCTTTCACTAACAAAATGTCAAGATGGCCATCGCCGTCGAAATCGCCAAAACTTACATTCGCAGTTGTATCAGCTGTCGCTTCAAGCAGTAAACTATGATCGAAGTTGGGAAGATCAGAAGCGTGAATATTCTTCTGAGCAAGAACTTCCTGAGCCGTAATACTTATAAGGCACACAATAAAAGAGAAAATTTTCATGGTATTTATAAAATTAAAATTATTCTGTTCTCAGACTTCTCACCGGGTTGGCTAGTGCCGCTTTGATAGCGTGAACACTCACCGTTACCAGGGTGATCAGCAAGATGCCGATACCGGTGACCACGAAGATCCACCAGGACAGATCGGTCTTGTATTCGTAACCCTCCAGCCAGTTATGTGCAACATAATACGCGATGGGTGTGGCAATAAATGTGGCAACAAGAACGATCACTACAAAATCCTTCGAGAACAATTGCCAAATAGTATATACTGATGCACCCAATACTTTTCGGATGCCGATCTCTTTAACGCGCTGTTCGGCCATAAAAGACGCCAGCCCAAAAATGCCAAGGCATGAAATAAGGACAGCCAGCAGGGCGAAGACCTCAGACAGCGTACCGATACGCTGCTCGGTGGCGAACTTCCGGGCGTATTCATCATCGACAAAGGTGTAATCAAAAGGGGCGGAAGGATCTAACCGTTTGAAAATAGGCTCTATTTTACTGATAGCCGTTGCAGCGCTTAATTGTGGATTCAGCCGGATAGTGATCTCGGGCCCGATATCGGGAACCATAAAGAACAGGCCTTGCCCAACAGGCTTGTAGGGAGACTCTTTCACCATATCTTTGATCACTCCGATGACGGTAAATTGATGGCTGTTCCACCGGATACTTTTGCCAACAGGATGCGGCAGCCCCATATATTTAACCGCCGCTTCATTAAGGACAATGGCAGATTGGTCAGTGGTGAGATCCCTGGAAAAATCCCGGCCTTCCACAAATTGCCAGCCCACCGTTTTGCCATATTCCGGGGTTACAGCCGTCAGTGCAAACGACTGCCCATGCGGCTTGAGGTTTTTGCCTTCCCATTCAAAATGGTCATCGAAATAATTATTTTCCGTTGCCGCGCTGGAAGATTGAGCGAAGCCTACAGCGCCACCCGATGACAATAGCTCTTTTTGGAGTACATCGTATTTCCCTTTCAGGTCCGGCGTATTCATCATTATCCGGACCAGGCCATTTCTGTCGTAACCTATCGGCCGGTTCTTCGCTAACTGGATCTGGCGATAGACCACGATCGTTCCGGTTATTAAAACAATAGATACGACAAACTGGATCATAAGCAGCGCTTTTCGGAGCACACCCGCTGATCTGCCTGCCTGAAACCCGCCTTTTAACACTTGTACAGGGTTGAAAGAGGAGATATAGAAGGCAGGATAGCTTCCGGAGATCAAGGTCGTCATCAGAACGAACGTGGTAGCAAACAACCAAAACCACATGTTGGAAAAGGGGAAGGCTATATTCTTGCCGGCGATCTCATTGAACCAATTGAGACTCGCAAGCACAATGCCGGTACCTACGACGAAAGCAAGCACCACCATCAACAGCGCTTCGCCCAGGAATTGCTTTACTAACTGGTTGCGGTTTGATCCCATTGTTTTGCGTACACCAACCTCCTTAACCCTTTTTCCTGAACGTGCCGTGCTGAGGTTCATAAAATTGATGCAAGCCAACAACAATACAAATGTACCGATCCAACCGAAAAGGCGGACGATTTGGATCTGACCACCGGAGTGTACCCCATTCTTCCATTCCGAGCGGAGATGCCAATCCTTCATCGGATGCAGGAATAGTTCAACTTTATTGCCGGGGATTTGAGCAGTGCTATTCTTGATTTTCGACCAGTAAACATCTTTAATGACATCGGATATATGATCCTCCGGAATGCCGGGTTGCACTTCGGCATAGACGAAGAAAGAACTGTTGCTCCAGTTGGTTAAGTTATCTTTTACTCCCTCGTTTGTATTGACAAGCAGGTCGTACGGACAAAAGAAACCGACGCCCGAAAACGAATTGTTAAGCGGCAGATCTTCAAACACGCCGATGACTTTCACCGGCTGCAGGTTATCGAGCTTTACAATCTTTCCTACTGCATCTGTCCCGCCAAAAAGGGAATGTGCAACGGATTGGCCAAGGAGAATGGTATTTGGGTCGGAAAAACCGGCTTTCGATCCTGCAACCAGCTTCAGCGTAAAAATATCGGTGAAATCCTTTTCCGCAAATATGCCCTGCGCTGTGTGCCGGTTGTCGTTAAAAAGAACGACATGACTGCTTCTCCCGGTAGCAAGTGACACGTGCCTGAATAATTCATTATAATTCTTTCTGAGTTCATCCGCCAATGGAATAGGAAAATGATTGCTTCCTTCTGAAATATATACCTCGCTTTTCGATACTTCCTTCCTTGCGATCTGCGCGATGGTCTTATAGTTTTGATTGTATGCATCAAACCGAAGTTCATCCCAGATCCATAAACCGACCAGGAGTACCACGGCAATACCGACAGCGAGCCCGCTTACATTTATAAACGAATGGATCCTGTCTTTACTAAGCGAACGCCAGGCAATTTTTAAATAGCTTTTGAGCATATAGCAGTTTTTTTGTTGAGGACTGAGCTCCTTACAGGGGCGCCCGAAGCGCAACAAATAGGGGGCCAATCCATTAAACTGTTGATAGCCATATCAATATAGGACTTTCGTTTAGTAAGATGTTCGATTTCGATACTACCCTGTTTACTTTTGTTACAAATCTGATCGCATTCCTTCTCCGTACATATTGTTCTGGAACCATACCGCTTACTTTCCATGGATATTTTTCTCCTACCTTATTTGATCAATTAGCCTTCTGAATGAAAGCGCGCCCTCGATCGAGGTCCTACCCCGGAAAATGTAGTCTTGCCACTTGTGTCCAAACACATCCGGCTATTATTTATCATTAACAACATCAAAATGAAACGAAAGAGCATCGCACTTTTGGTTGCGTTCGGCGTCCTGACCGTGGGAGGCATCGTCTATGCTGCCGACCATATGGACGCACCGGCCGTCAAAGGCCAAACGGACGACATAACTGACCTGTACGTTTTCGAGGGAAAAAATACCAACAACCTGGTCTTTGACGGGAATTCCCAGGGATTGCTCGCGCCCAGCGCCACCGCTGCAGCCCGCTTCGACCCCGGTGTCCTAATCCAGTTCAAGATCGACAACAATGGTGACAATGTAGAGGACCTGGTGATCCAGGCCATCTATAAAGACGGCCAGATCAATTTCTTCGGACTTGCCAAGCCTTCATTGACCGGCACCCGGACGAAGATCGAGGAAGATCATTACCTGGGCTCTGTGGCGGTAACACCCTATGGACACCAGCCGATCGTGGCAACCGGAGCTAATGGTATTAAGTTCTTTGCCGGCTCCCGGGACGATCCTTTCTTCTTCGATCTGGATCAGTTCCACAAGGTCGTGGGCGGCACGGCTACCGGATTCAACAATCCCGGCACGGACACTTTCGCAGGCACTAATGTGCTGAGCATCGTGGTCGAAGTGCCCAAGGCCCTGCTGCACGCCGAAAAAGGAAAGATCAATGTATGGCTGACCACCAGCCTGCAAGAAAGCGGAATGGGTAAGTAATTCTTTAAAAAGCAATTAAATCAAGTTGAAATGAAATCGTTACTGAGAAATTGTTTCTTCGGGCTGATCGCAATTTGCGCCGTTGCCGCCTGCAGAAAAGGCGCTCCGATGCCCATCTCGCCTTATTTCGATGAGGCTGATCAAATGGGCAGGCCT
>Ga0206888_1144_pt1 | contig 18313 bp, 22 predicted proteins | sample Alteio_BWOrgHeat_90_FD_153258 | JGI IMG/M metagenome (GOLD analysis project Ga0206888, IMG submission 153258) | Enriched cells from forest soil in Barre Woods Harvard Forest LTER site, Petersham, Massachusetts, United States - Alteio_BWOrgHeat_Nextera4 ... | reverse complement strand
TTAACGGCTATAGGAAAGGGTTTTGTTGGAATTATAGATGATAAAAGCCCAATTGAAGAACATAAAGAAATTGCTACTGAAGCTCTTTGCATAGCAAAAGAAAAGATCCAATCAAAAAAATACGATATAGTAATACTTGATGAGATAAACTACGCCATAAATCTTGGATTGATAAAATTAGAAGATGTTTTAGAAATAATAAAGATGAAACCATTAAATGTAAACTTGGTTCTTACTGGAAATCATGCAAAAGATGAGATAATACAAGTTGCAGATCTTGTTACAGAAATGAGAGAAATAAAACATCCCTTCAAAGAGGGAGTTAAAGCCAAGAAGGGTATAGATTTTTAACCAGCAACATTAAATTACGTAATAAAAATTTGAGAAACTATGACTACTGCTGTACAAGAACTTCCAGAGGTGGGAGAAATTGTTGTTGCCACAGTTACCAAGATTATGGATCAGGGAGCATATGTTACGCTTGATGAATACAATAACCTTCAGGGGTTCTTGCACATTTCAGAAATTGCAACTGGTTGGATAAGACATGTAGAAAAGTTTCTCAAGGTTGGAGAAAAAAAAGTACTTTTAGTAAAACGAGTAAACACCGCAAGATCTGAAATTGATTTATCGCTAAAACAAATTTCAAGTGATCAAAAAAAGAAAAAGCTTCTAGAGTTAAAAAGAAAAGAAAAAGAGAAAGTACTCATTGATAGCTTAAAAACAAAAGCAGAGATCTCCCAAACAGAAGTTGAAAAAATAGAAGAAGTTCTAATAAACAAATTTAGTTCTGTTTATGATGCATTTTCAGAAATAGTGTCAAAAGGAATCGGTATCTTGGATGGTCTTAATCTGTCTACGAAGGTACTAAAAACAATAGAAGAAATCAGTTCCAAGATCCAAATACCTCATGTCGAAATACGTGGTGTATTAGAGCTTACGTGTACCAAACCTAATGGAGTTGAAATTATAAAGAAAGCACTTCTTGATGCTGTTGAAAATAGAGGAGTAAGTGTAGAGGTAATCTACATTGGTGCCCCAAAATATAGATTAACCGTCTCTGCCCAAAACTTCAAGACCGCCGAAAAAGAACTCAAACCAATCCTTTCAGAAGTTCAAGATACTATAGAAAAGAAAAGTGGTACTTTCAAATTCACCAGAGAAGAATCAAAGAAAACACGTGAGGGATAATTATGCGATTTCAGATGCGTAAATGCTTTGACTGTAAGCGATATACTCTAAAAGAAGAGTGTCCAAAATGTGGGAACAAAACTGTAACAGTTCATCCTGGAAAATATTCCCCTGATGATAAATACGCAAGATATAGAATTTCTGATCGCTACAAATAACCTATTTCGTACTGTTACGATTTAGGGATGGGTTTGTAGTTGAAGATTGGGTTTCATGTGATTGAATAACAACTTTGTTAACACGAACTTCCTCAGGATCTATTGGTTGATTAGTATTTGGATCTGTTTTAATTGATGCTATCTTATCAACTATATCTTGCCCAGAGATCACTTGACCAAATATGGTATATTTATCGTCCAACCAAGGGGCATCACCTAGTACAATGAAAAATTGAGAACTTGCACTATTAATGTCAGAACCACGTGCCATTGATACCATATATTTTGTATGTTTTAGGTTGCTAAATTCAGGTGGAATTGTGTATCCTGCATCACCTGTTCCCCACGTATCACGCGCACCATTTTTCGTATTTGGATCACCACCTTGGATAACAAAACCTGGAATTATTCTATGGAAAATAGTTCCATCATAGAATCCAGATTTTGCAAGTTTTTCAAAATTCGCTACAGTTTTGGGAGCAACATCATCTCTGAATTTAATAACAATATTTCCATACTTTGTAGAAATGACACCTACATCAGATGTAGGATTAATACTAGATGGTTTTACTTCTGATGTTGTTTTATTAGTATTACTTGTTTGATTAGTATTACTTGTTTGTGATAAATAGTTTGGATTGACTTGATATAACAAAACTCCAGAAACTATACCAGATTTAGTGTTATTAAGGCTAGGAGAAGTATAAACAAGTTTTAGTGGTCCGTCACCATCTACTGGATATTTTATTGTTTTAGAATAAACACCGATGTATCCTGTTTGATATTTATCTGATTGTAAATGAGTATTTGGATCAAAATAAGTCACTGGCGTGAAAGGAAACATTTTTCCTAATAACGTATTTTGCCAAAAATTATCAGTTGGAGTAAATTGATCATCCTGAAGAAATTGTGATGTGTCTTCTCCTGCAATCTTCATAAACCACTGTTTTTTACTTTCATCTCCACCTCCTCCCAAGATGTAAAGTTGCTGTCCATTTGATACAAACTCCTGACCAACAACATAGACAAGAATATAGTTAGCACCCCAATCATGCAGCATCTTCCATGCCTGAACAGGTGAACTTAGGAATATTTTTGCAATTTTAGCAATAGTGTACGTGTCTAACGTTGCATTATCCGCAAGTGTTGTCCGTCCACCAAGTGTTTGTATCCAATATCCATAGTCCCACCAAGCGGCAATAACAGAACCTTGCGGAGTGTTATTTTTTATCCAATTCAAGGTTGCTGGCCAGTCGTCTGTAGAAATGGCATAATTAGAACCACCATTAAGGATTGTCGGTGGGGATTTTGTTACTGTTATCCAATTAGCATTTGCTGGGAAAATAGTTGGTACTAAAAGAAGTGCAACCAAAACTGCAACATACGATATTTTAGTAACTCTACCTAAAACGCTTGATGTTTTTTTACTTTGGTTGTTGCTCTTCTTTGAATCTGATGATTTTACTTGTGTTCCTTTATTTGATGAATCAGAGATTTTCACTAGAGTTCCTTTCTTTAAAATTTCAGAAGTAATTACAGCCAACCCAACTGACGACAGTATGATAACCGAAGTTGCAGTTAAGAGCTCTAATCTTGCAAAAGTTCCTCCCGCATAAGCTCCAACTATTCCAACAATTAGAGCAAAGACCGTCATTTCATTTTTAATGCCTACTGGTAGAGATTTCTGATCCCCCCATTTTTTCCTAAAAATAAGCCATATTCCCAAACCAGCAAATAGCATAAGAACTGAAAAATAGGTAAAATTTTGAGTAAGTGTAGGTGTTGCATGTTCCGCAACAGAATCAACTAATGGATCTGTTGATGTAAGAAAGGGATTTATCGCATTTAGATAACGAAAGCTTGCTCCATGAAGAAGGTGTGATGAAATTATTGCAACACCAGCTAATACAGATCCTCCTAAAATTGCTAAGCTATTACGTAGTGCCGTTCCCTCTCTGCTAAATTTCTGAACAAATATCATTCCAACAAGAAATATGGTTGGTCCTATGAGTGCAAATCCGCGTACTCCCAATACAAAATCAAGTCCAGGTCTTTCAAATGCTCCTGCTACTCCCAAAGTAACAGCAGTAAAGAGAGGTATTGCCCAAAGTAGGAATTTGTGATCTTTTCTGATAAATGGAAGTATGATAAAGAATAATGCTAATGGCATAAGGAAGAATTCCACGCCTCCCCATGAAGCAAACCCAATAGCTAAAAATAGTCCTCCACCGACTAATTTTCCAAAAGCGAATTTACGGTTCTGTGATTTTAGTCCACTCAGAAGTAAATAGAGACCTAATAGGCCATAAAAAAGTCCTAGCGGTTCAGATTTGAACCAGCCAATTGTACCTCTAACAATGATAGGTGGAGATATTGCAAAGAATAGCGAAGCAAAAAGACCTGCAGTCGTACCCCCCATAACTCGTACAAGTGCAAATACGATTATTGCTGTTAGTGAACCAAAAACAACAGGAAATATTATTGTAAAATCGTAAAGACTAGAACCTGCACCAAATATTTTATAGAAAAAAGCATCTGTGAAGTGTAATGGAACCTGTGACGTAGAATATACATCCCTTCCATTTGGATACCAACTCATATCATCATGCCAGTGAACGTAAGCGTTTACACCATGATCTAAAAGATATTGAGTTGCTCTATAGTTAAAAAAAGGATCGAATTCATTTAATTGAAAACCATAATCTGCTGCTTGTGAGCGAACCATGACAGATATTGAAAAGGAAATTGCAAGTATGCATATAATCAAAAGATGATGCAGGTGGAACTCAAATGATCCAATCTTAAATAATTTGAGGTTTGAAATCAACTAAGAGATTTGAAATTTACTCTGCTTATTACTCTTTTGTAAGAATGTGTACTTCACATGACTTTACTATATCTTTGAATTCTTTTGCATCAGATTCACTGCCAACTATTGTGCCATAGTGCATTGGAATCGCTATTTTTGGTTTTATTTTTTCTACTGCTTTTGCAGCCTCTTTTGCATTCATAACATAAGTTCCGCTTACCGGAATAAGTAGGATATCCGGTTTTAGATTATTCATTTCAGGGATAAGATCCGAGTCTCCAGTATGATAGATTGATGTTTCACCAATACTCACAACATAGCCAACCTTGTTGTCTTCTTTTGGGTGAAAGGGTTTGTTGGTATCTGGGTTTATCTTGTCTATGTTATATGCAGGAACAGCTTTGATTTTGATGCTGGCTATTATTTTTTCTTGTCCTGGACTGAGACCAATTTTTTCTTTTGAAGGAATTTTAGTGAGTTGATCCATACACTCTTTTGCGGCAACAATTGTAGTATTATTTGATGAGGTTCTTTTTAGATCATCTAAACTCATATGATCAAAATGATTATGTGAAATTAATATAATATCTGGATGAATAGGTTTTGATAATTTGTATGGATCTGTACATATAGTAACTGATTTTTCTATCGTAAAGGTGTCGTGACCATACCATCTTATTTTAATTCCATTGTATTCAAACATATTTTAGTTAGTAATTTTTACCAAAGTTAAATCTTACTAGGTTCAAGGACAATTCTATCATTTGTTAAAGAAACTACAGAGCCAAAGTTTTTTATTCTTTTTTTTAGTTCCGTATCTACAGTCGCTATAATTCCGTGATGTTCTTTTACATATGATATCAGGGCATCATCTACACTACTTCCTGAAATTTCTATTTTTTTAAAATCTTTTATTATTTCTAGTGCATTAACAGCGGAAGTTTTTTTTTAAGATTCTTATCTGTTGAAAGTCTTTCAAGTTCATTCACAACCATATTAGGAACAGTAAATTCAATTGTTCCAATTTCTGTATCAAGGTTTGATATGTTTTTAACAATTTTTGATGCAAGAATCATCAAAAAACTGGTGTCACAGACAACTTCAACCAACTACTACACCTGCTCCAATGAGTCTCCATCTTTCTTGGATCCTTCTACTTATTGCTACTCTTCCCCTTTCAAATAGACAAACTGGTCTTCTTAACTGCACGTCTACTCTTTCACCTCTTACACTTGTTACTTTTGAAAGAACTGGTGCAGTCCCCACACTAAGTCTTAATGATTCACCTACTTGCACAGATGAAACTTTTATCTCGTCAACTGAGCCGACAGCCGTATCAAACAGGTTTATCTCAATTTTGGCAGTTGAAGAATTCTCCGGCAGAGTACCTGGTTTCCCAATAACAGAACCAATAAGTGAGTCACTTCGTGTCATTGAAGGATCAAGTTTTGTTCCTATAGCAACTAAACCTCCAGGTTTGACTTCGTCTACAAGACCTGCACCTGTTCCAAGAGAAGAGATCTCTGTGATAATTGGTTCATAGATATTATTTTTCTCGTTAGCAAGACCAGGTTTTATCTCAATTTCGTCACCCACTTTGAAAAATCCTTGAGTCACACTTCCGCCTATGACACCACCTTTTATGCTCTTTATTTTAGTGCCAGGTTTGTTAACATCAAATGAACGTAATACATGCATAACGGCTGATTTTGATTCGTCTCTTTTTGGAGTTTCGATGGTAGATTCTATTGCGCCTATCAATGCGTCTATGTTAAGTTTCGATTGTGCAGAAATTGGGATTATTGGTGCTTTTACTGCATTAGTACCTTTAACAAATTTTACAATATCAACATAATTAGATAATGCATCTTCATAAGAAACTAGATCTGCTTTGTTTTGTGCGATCACGATTTGTTGAATTCCAAGTGTTTGTAACGCAAGAAGGTGTTCTTTTGTCTGTGGCTGCGGTACTTTTTCATTAGATGCTATTACAAGTAGAGCCCCATCAATTAACGCGGAACCTGAAAGCATGTTTGCCATTAAACTTTCGTGACCAGGACTATCAACAAAACTTACTACTCTGGTAAGTTCGCTTTCCTTTCCACAATTATTACATTTTGACGTAACCGAATATCCTAAAGGAGGTTGACAGTTCTTACACTTGTAAAATGCAGCATCGGCATAACCCACACGAATAGTGATTCCTCGTTTTAGTTCCTCACTATGTGCGCTAGTCCAAATTCCAGTAAGAGCTTGGATAAGGGTTGTCTTTCCATGATCTACATGCCCAGCAGTACCGATGTTAACACAAGGTTGATTCCCGTATTTTTTTATATACCAATCAGGAAGAGTTTCTTTCCAACGCACAATCAAGTTTTAAAAATCGCCTATGTTAACTTATGCCTTTTTTGGTTTGTCAGTCTTTTCCTTTTTTTCCTCAGTTGGTGCTGGTGCTGTTTCATCTATTTTTAATTCGCCATCTAAGACACAGTTTATCTGATATACATCTTCAGTGATAGTATTCCCTCTGATAAGCTTACGAAAACGTTGTCCCTTTTCAGCATCGCGTAAGCCAACCCCTTTTGATAGCAGTATATATTTTCGAGCTCCACCATGGATATCTTCTCTCAAGGGAACTCCAGATTTGTCACTTCCGCCTGTAACTCGTATCTTACCAGCTTGACCTACAATTGCTGCATCTAATTCATTTCCTATCTGTAGACCCAAGAGTGGGTTTGCGTCTTTTTCTTTCAGTTCCTTTGTGATGGATTTTCCTTTTTTATCAGATATAGTAAGCTTGAATGTTGCCAAGCATTTTGAAAAAGTCTTTAGACTATTAATTAATCTTTGTACCTAAATCTTTTAAAATAATGAATTACAAAAATTATATGATGACAGAAGAGATCAAATGCCCTAAGTGTGAAAATAAGATGATCTCAATACAAGCATGTCATATGATTTGTACAAATTGTGGGGCACACCTTGATTGTTCTGATAAAGGTTCATTTTGGTGATTTAAAATCCAGATTTGTCAGGATTGAAATTTTCTACCATGAAACCAACTCTCTCTTTCATCAAATTCAAATAATCATCGTATTTTGCTTCAAATCCACAGTGAGGACATTTTACAACTGTTACCTCATCATCAAGTACAGCGACTTTGTCACATTGTGGACATTTTGCATCCATAGATAATTTTAGTAATTAAACTATATAATGTTAGGTTTCAAATGTGGATTGGCGGAGTTAGTCCAGCCCGGCACGACGTCAGCTTCCCAAGCTGAAGGTCGCGGGTTCAAATCCCGCACTCCGCATTTAATTTTTACAAAAAATATTATGGATAAATAAATTCATAATTACAAATGCTAGCATCGGTATCTCTTGATATGAGTTTAGTAAAGTTAATGTATTGTGTCTTATTTTGTGGTAAGTAACAAAATCGCCCTTGCAAGATCTCCTTTAGCTTCTATGAGGGCATTATTTGCCGCCTCTTGAGAAACATTTGCTTGTTGAGCCACAAGCATAATGTCTTCTTGGCTAAATACAGGTACTTCAAGCTCTCTTTCTTCATAGCTCTCTGCTATAACTTGAAATATAGAATTATCTTTTGCTTTCATTTCTGAAACAGAGGGTTTTACTATTATGATTTCCTTTTTGTCAGTTTTGATGATTACCTCCTGTACATTGGATATTTCCTTCATTTCCAAACCCATCTTGTCTAACATTCTGCGCATTTCGCGGTTTCCACCACGCATCATATATTAACAGTTGATCAATCTGGACTTTTTAAACTATCTCTGACTTTGACGGCTACCCCTCGTTTTAGGGATTTAATCATTCTTGAAGAAAGAATGGCCCTTCCAACTGCAATTACAGTACCTTTGTAAAGAACAGGCACATCGGCTCCAATTAAGATTTTCTTGCCACACCATACAACATGTTTGCAGAAAACTGAACTTCCATTTTCCACAAAAGGTTTGGAATCAGCGTCTACTTCAAGGCAGTTTTCTCTAAATTTCTTATTTTTAAAAAGAAGTTGTGCAAAATATGGTGTAATTGCAAGTCCTCCATCTATTCGTAAAGTGCAAAGCAGATTTTCATTTTCGTAGATGTGCTGTATTCTTCCCGTTCTCTTAGAGTAGGTAATCTTGATTTCTTTTGGAAGATATTTTGAAACCCCAATCCCAAATAGTGCATCCAATGTATGTTTAATTTTAAGAATTGAATCCAATGTCAATATAGTAAGTTCTTGGGTTCTAATTGTTTTTGCACAGGTATCACTATATAGTATTTTTGAATAACTATATAGAATGGCAAATCACATGTGAACTATGGGAACAAATGAAGAGATGCGTAAAATCCAGTTTACTGGAAAATCATCTTACATTGTATCATTACCCAAACAGTGGATAGTGGACATGGGTCTAAAACAAGGTGATCAAGTTACAGTTTTACGACAAGGTACATCGACTTTACAAATTACTCCACTAAAACACCATACAAAAACAATTAACACTGAAGATGCAACAATTGAAATAAAACCAGAGGACGAAAACGCCTCAATTGTTAGAAAACTTATTTCACTTTACTTACTTGGTTTTAGTACCATAAATGTCAAATCCAAGTCTGGGAGATTAAAGCCAGCTCAACGAAATGCGGTAAAAGATGCAGTGAAAGGAATTCTAATGGGGACGGAAATTATTGCTGATTCTACTGAAGGTATTACCATTCAGGTACTGATAAATTTGTTTGAGCTTTCAGTAGATGGAGCATTAAAACGGATGCTGATTATTGCAAAATCCATGCAAAACGATGCCTTACTGGCACATGAAGAAGCGAATTTTGATTTGGCAAAAGAAGTCATAAACAGTGATGACGAAGTAGACAGATTTAGTTTTTACATCATACGACAACTTAAGATTGCAATTCAAAATGAACACATGTTAAAAGATATGGGTATTGAAAATGCAAGAAGTTGTCTTGGATATAGGCTTATTGTTAAAAACATAGAACGTGTTGGTGACCACGCCACCGATATAGTAAAAGATCTACTGGAATTTAAAAAACCAATCAAAAAATCTGTGCTTGATACTATTCATGAAATGAACACTTTTGCCCTATCTGTGCTTGATGATGCATGTTTATCACTATTCAAAAGAGATTTTGCTCAGGCAGAACTTACTGTAAAACGGACTGCAGATATTACAAAATATGAAAAAAAGATGCTTGAAAGCACCAAATCAATAAGAGACGACGAGGAAATTTACAGGGTAAGACGAATGGGCGAAAATATTAGAAGGATTTCAGAATATGCAAGTGATATTGCGGAAATTGTCATGAACATGACTATAGAGAAAACTTTGCGAAAGCAATAAGATACGAATCTAAGCATTATATGCTATTGAAAGAAACTGCAATTCTTATCACATATGACAGAGAGGACGATGTAAAGGAAGCAATTGCACTTTGTGACACCGCAGGATACCAAATTATCAAAATAATCAAGCAGAAATTTCTAAACAAATCAAAATACGGTTTAGGAGAGGGAAAAGTTGAAGAATTAAAAGAATTAGTTGATTCAACAAAACCTAATGTCATTATCTTTGATGAAAATCTCAAACCCAGTCAAAACTATAACCTTGCATCGAAGCTGAAGACAAACATTCTTGATAGAGAAGCTTTGATCCTTGAAATATTTGAACGCAATGCAACAAGTGCAGAATCAAAATTACAGATCAAGATGGCAGAGTTAAGATATGAAATGTCGCGAGCAAAAGAAAAAGTACGATTAGCAAAGAAGGGTGAACAACCAGGATTCATGGGAATTGGTAAATTCGAAGTCGATGTCTATTTTAATGATATAAAAAATAGAATGACTAGTATTAAATCAAAACTTGTAAAAGCTGGAAAACAACGAGCACTGCATAGACAAGGAAGGGACAGAATTGGATTCAAGACCATTTCTTTAGCTGGTTACACATCAGCAGGAAAGACAACTCTATTTAATACATTAACGGGTGAGAATCGAGAAGAAAACCCAAAACTTTTCACTACCCTTTCTACAACAACGCGTAAAATAAGGATCTCAGAAATTGATGTTTTAATTTCGGATACTGTTGGATTCATAAGCAATCTTCCTGCATACATGATTGAGGCTTTCAAGTCAACACTTGAAGAGCTTACCTATACTAATGCAGTGATATTGGTGATTGACATAAGTGACCCAATTTTAGAGTTACAAAAGAAATTCCATAGTTGCATGAGAGCGTTAGAGGAACTTGGAGTCGATTACAACAAGATAATTTTTGCTCTAAACAAATCCGATTTGATAACTCGAGATGAAATTCTACCAAAAGTAGAAACCTTGGGATTAAAAGAGAATAAGAAATGGTTATCTATTTCAGCAACAACCGGTGAAAATTTATCCAAATTAAAGGAGCTCTTGCAGATAGTTTTAAAAAATGAACCGCTAATAAGAGAAAAAAACGAGGTCCCTAAAAGAGAAATTAAGATAAATTATGAGGATTGAAGTTCTAAGGATAGGCCAAAGACTTGTCCGCGATGATCGAGTAACAACACATGTAGCACTTGTTTCAAGAGCTTTTGGAGCCTCAAAAATAATCATGCAAGAAGTCAACCCCGATATCAAGGATACAATATCAGAAGTAAATAGAATTTGGGGAGGCAATTTTGAAGTAGAAATTACAGAAAATTGGAAAAAAATTCTCAAATCAAAAAAGAATGAATCTTTTAAAATTGTTCATCTAACTATGTATGGTGAAAATATTAATTCTATCTTGAATGAGATTAGAAAAGAAAAACAGATTCTTGTTGTTGTCGGAGCAGAAAAGGTACCAAGGGAAGTTTATGATATTGCAGATTATAATGTAGCTATAGGTAGTCAACCCCATTCAGAAATAAGCGCTTTAGCAGTTTTACTTGATAGAGTCTCAGAGGGAAAACAATTCCTAAAAAAACACGCCGATGCTCAACGGGAAATTGTTCCTACAAAAAAGGGAAAAAAAGTATTAGATAAAACAATTGATTAAATATAGAATCTAAATCAATGACGGCAATGACTAACGAGCACGAGGACTCTTTTATAAAAATAGCCGCTTTAATTGGAGGGGACGAGTATCTAAAAGTAGCCCGTTCACTTTTAAATACAGAAGATGCTACAGATGAAGAGATTGCTAGCTCAACTGGTCTGAGAATTAACATAGTAAGAAAGGTGCTATACGATCTTTTTGGAAAAGCTCTGATAACTGGTATTAGAGTCAAGGATGAAAAAAAAGGCTGGTTTGTCTATAGGTGGAGAGCAAGAAAAGATGAAGTTGACAATTTTATTGAGAATCAAAAAAAGAAAATTGTTGAAAGATTACAGCAAAGGTTGGATTATGAGAACTCTGCTGAATTTTATCATTGTGGTACTGAAGACTGTCAAAAGCTGACATTTGAAAAGGCTTTAGATTTGTCTTTTAAATGCCCAACATGCGGAAAGCTGGTGAACATTACCAAAAATGAAAAGATCAAAAAAGCGTTGCAATCTAAGATAGATCAACTACGAGAAGATCTGAAGCATTAAACAACATAATGTAGTACAAGTTCGTTTTTTATTCTACTGATATTCTTTAGTATCAATAATGGTGCATATGAAATTTTATCAAACCCTTCTCCTTGTACTAGAGAAATTGCACTACTACCACCTAGAACATATGGAGTGATTGTGATTATGAGCTCATCTACCAGTCTGTCCTTTATGAAAGACCAATTAGTTAAACCTCCTCCTTCCACAAGAAGATTTTTTATATTTTTCCTTCTTAAGATTTGTAATAATTTTTTAAGATCTACCTTGTTTTGTCCGCATTTTATTACCTCAAGTCCTCTTTTTTCTAGTTGAATGATATTTTTTTGAGTTATTTTTTCTGATACTGCTATTATTGTTGGAATCATTCTACATGTTTTAATTATTTTTGAGTTTGATTTTATCGAACCTTCAGAATCTAAAATTATACGTATGGGATTTTTTCCATTGACAAGCTTGACTGTCAATGAAGGATCATCAATCATTAGTGTATGTTTCCCAACAAGTATTGCATCCACACTTGCCCTTAGTTTATGTACCCGCAAAAGATCTTCTTTTGAAGAGAGTTTAGAGTTACCAGTTCTCGTTGCTATTTTTCCATCTATGCTCATTGCTGCACTAATTATTACATGTGGTCTAGATTTTGCCATGGATTATTTTGCCTCCAATCATTACTGCTTTTATGGTTGTCTCAGAAGCTCTATGTACTAACGAAGCATATGGATTATGCATTGGTTCTAAATCAATGTCATGTTTATTGATAAAGATGCAGTCAGCTAAGCTATTTGATTGAATTACGCCTAGATTCTTGTTCTGGAGCATTTTTGCGGCATTTACAGTAACCATCTTAAGTATTAATTTTGGAGACAATCTGGTTTTTTGTAGTCCCATGGAGACTTTCCAAAGATAATCCATTTCTCTGAACATGTCAGGTGAGTTTATCATAACATTATCTGTTCCTATGGTTAAATTGCATCCATTTTGCATCATAAGACTCACATTAGGAATTCCCTCTGCAAGCGCAGCATTAGCACGTGGACATACAACAATACTGGTTTTATTTTTTGATGCAAGTATCAGATCCTTTTTTGATGCGTATGTCATATGAACCAGAAAGTTAGGTTTCAGCAATAAAGCGCGTTGAGTTTCTGTTTTTGTTTTTATTTTTTTAGAAGTCCTACAACTTTCTAATGTTTCAGCTGAATGAATAGCTCTAATTTTTGGTACTCGTGAATAAAATTTTAGTGCAGAGTCACTAAATTCATTGGGACCGCTTATACCTATTCCATCACATTTCTCTAGCAGTGCCTTTAGCTCTTCCTTTTTTGAATCAGGCAATTGAGTATTTTTCTTAATTGAATTTAATTCCTGATAGTAATCTATCCTACCAAGAATTACAGTTCTAATTGGGAGTCCTTTTGTTGCATTTCGTAAAAGTTCAATTCCATTTAATCCTCCTTCTCTAAAATCGACAAAAGTTGTAATTCCTTTTTTTATCATTGAAAGACACGAATTTTTGATAAAACTTGTTAGATGTGATTTTTGAGAATTTTTTAGAATCTTTTGTTTGAAGCCCCATATTGGATGAATTTTTTCTTCTGCGTCAAAATCTAGACCTATATCCTTCCCTATCGAATCACCAACATGAGTATGTGCGTTAATAAATCCGGGAATCATTAGAAGCCCTTCGCAATCACAAATGTCTTCTTTTTTATTCGGTTTTAGATTAGTGCCTATTGCCTTGACAAATTGCCCAGAAATACGAATATTTGTACTCTTAATGTAATCTAAATCATTTCCGTAAAGAATACTGATATTTTTTATCAGCATGCTAACTCAAGAATTTGCTGCTGATTTTTGCCAGAATCTCTGAGTTCTCGTATAGTATCAAGAGCCTTTGTTGCAAGTTTGGCAGCTTCTCGTGCAGTCTTTGCAGTTCCGATTCCACAGTTTAATGCAATACCATGTTTTTCTTTCATAAAATCTAAGAATTTTAATGCATATTCCTTTCCATTCCCTGATGTGACGATCATAAAGTTATCTCCGCCCATAAAAAAAGTAAGGTAATTTTTTGTTAAGAAAAAATCTGACATTTCTGAATACAATCTGAACATAAGTAACGAAATTTCATACGGCGATTTTTTTGCTGAAATTGATGTAGAACCATCGACATCCATGTGCATTATCTGTACTAATGGATCTGCCTTTCCGTCTACATAACCAAAAATATTATGTTTTTTTTCTAAAATTATTTGAAATTTCCTTGCTTCGTATGCCTTAAGATTTGCCTCAAATGGTGAGTTGCCATATCCTATGGTCATAGAAAGTTTAAGATCAAATGATTCCGCTAATTTTTTTTGAATTTCTATATGATCATTTAGAGAAAGACCGTTTGTTATTGCAAATAGCTCATCAAATCTGTTAGAAAAAACTAGACAATTTTTATCTGAAAAGAGATTTTGTATTTCGCTATAAAGTGAAGATTGAAGCATCTGTAACTTGTGTTCCCTATCGCTTCCTAATGTTAGTGTCCACGGGCCATATTCGGTAATTTTTATAATAGTAAGCTGAATCATCTCAGATACTCCTTAACTGCTCAGCTATCTTTTCTACAGCCTCTACGGCTCTTTCTGTCACAGGCCTTATTCGTGCTTGTGCCTGTCTTTCAGACATACCAGGGCCTGTTATACCTAAGGTTACCGGTTTTTGATATTTTAAAGAGAGATTGATTATGGCACCAACTGCTGTATTTGTAATAAGTTCATCATGTTTTGTTTGTCCTTTTATTACTGCTCCAAGTGTAATTACTGCATCAATTTCTTTTTTTTTCAATAAGGAATCAATTACAATTGGCATGTCAAACACACCAGGAACTCTGCAGGTATATTTTATGTTTAGTTTAAGATTTTTTGCTTTTTCAATTGCCACTTCGAGCATTTTTGAAGTAATTTCATTATTAAATTCTGAAACAACAATTGCAATGTTCAAAGTTAATGCTCCTTAGCGAATTTTACAAGCTCGTTGCCATCAAAATAAGGAATAGTATTTTCTTTTGCGTATTTTTTAGCCTTTTCGATTGAAAGAGCTGTATGCGTCTCAGAATCAAGCATTTCACAGATAGCTGCAGTAGGACATAAACCGGCAAGCCCAGTAAGATAGATTGACATTTCAGTATGACCTAACCTATCTGATAAAAGTCCTTCTGACGCAATCAAAAGAGGCACATGTCCAGGTGTTTTAAATGAAGAAACAAAAATTTCTTTCTTGTTTCCGTTTGTATCCTTGTAAAGACTAGCCATTTCGTTTATTGTTAGCGCTCTGTCATTATCTGTTATGCCAGTATATGTTTGTGAGTGATTTATAGAAATTGAAAATGACGGTTTGTCTCCGTAAGGTGCTGTTCCCATGATCATTTTTCTTGATTGGTTATCAATATTCTGCGCATTTGAAAGTATATCATGCATATAGTGGAGCCCCAAGGTTTTGGCAAAAGAATTATTTATTGACAAGCATATTAGCCCGCCCGCATCTTGACGCATCATTGCTATATGTGCAGGAGTCACAAATTCTGCAGCAACAACCATATCCACCTCATTTTCCCGCTTATTTGCATCGTGAAGTAAAACGAACTTACCTTTACGTAGGGAGGAAATTGCCTCTTCTAAGGACATAATTAAGAAGCTTGTTGTAATGATTATAAATCTTACTACAAAAGTGGTTGCTACCACTAAAGTAGTAATTGACTAACCTTTAGAAATAGCGTATTTCCCCAATATGTCGGTTTCAATATTAACTTTATCACCAATTTTTTTCAAATCAAGATTTGTAATTTTCATCGTCTGCGGAATTATACAAACAGAGATTTTGTTTTTTATTACATCAACAAGTGTTAAACTAATTCCATCAACCGTAATTGATCCTTTTTTTACTACAAATCTAGATAAATCGTTAGGAAGTTCGATCCAGAATTTGATCTCTTTTGACAATTTTTCTATTTTTATAATTTTGGCAGTTCCATCAATGTGTCCAAGTACAAAATGTCCCTCGATTCTTTCTCCAACCTTCAAGCTGCGTTCAATGTTTACCTTTTCTCCGGGTTTTATTGCTCCAAGATTTGTTTTTTTCAAAGTTTCATCAATCATTTCAAATTCAGCTTGATTTTTCGAGATTTTTGTTGCAGTAAGACACACCCCATTTATTGCGACACTGTCACCTATTTCGAGTCCTTTTGCAAGATTTCCTAAATATACTCCGATTTTTGCTGCACTGCGATTTTTTGTTTTAATATCAAATTTCTTAACAATTCCTTGTCCTTCAATTATGCCAGTAAACACTTGATGAATTGTGGTTATTAGATATAAAATGATTTAGGCGGAGATGTTTATGGAATCAAGTAATGCTTTTGCTCTCTTAAAGTGAACTTCATCAATCATTTTTCCTTCTACCTTAGTTGCACCTTTGTTTTTCTTTGTGGAGTCCACATATGCCTGACATACCTTTTTTGCCCATTTTATTTCAGATTGGGTTGGATAGAATATTTTGTGCGCAACTGGAATCTGATTAGGATGAATGACACTTTTTCCTATATATCCAAGACTTCGTCCAATGATACAGTCTTCTTCTAACCCAGCTTCATCATTGAGATCTTGCCAAATTGCATCTATTGCATACTTCCCTGCAGCTCTTGCATCCAAGGAAATTTTTGCTCTTGCATATTTTGCTCCTTCGGGTTGTTTTGTATATTCAATGCCCAGATCATTTAGCAGATCAAAGACGCCAAAAACCAAGGCGGATACTCTATTGCTTAATGATGCTATAGCGTATGTATTTACCACTCCTTCTGCAGATTCTATTGATGGTATGATTTCAATAGGTTTTAGTTTGTGTTTTTTTTCAAGACTTGCAAGTGTCTTTATGATTTTTTTTAATTCTGCTACGTTATTTACTTTGGGAATAACTATACCATCAATTCCTTTTTGAATTATTTTTGATAAATCTTGTGGGATTATTTCAGAAGCAGGCGAGTTTGTCCTTACATAGACTTCAGCTTTGTATTGCAGACGTTTGCTAAGTGCATCTTTGATTAGATTTCTAGCAGATTCTTTTTCCTCATTGGGAACAGAATCTTCTAAATCAAAACACACTATGTCTGCTGAAAGAGTTTTGGCCTTTTCTAAAAATCTTGAGTTATTTCCAGGAACAAAAATAAGACTGCGTAATAGTCTTGCCATACAGAGATTAGATTTATGGTTTCATTAAGATTTTGCCAACAAGGCCCTTACCTGTTACCATTTTTGTATGGGCATCGGCAGCATTTTCAAAGCTATACTCAGAGTCTATAATTGCTCTAATTTTCTTTTTACCCATCCAGTATAGACCTTGTTCTAATTCTGCTTTGGTTCCTTGTGTAGAACCGAGTATATTAGTTCCCTTAAAGAAGATGTGCCGCAAATCAGTCTTTGCATCATAACCAGTGGTTGCACCACATGATACCAGTGTTCCGCCAAATTTTAGCAAGGTGAGTTGTGCATTCCAATGAGTTTGACCAATGTGATCAAATGATATATCAATACCACCTAGTGGTTTTGCAATTTGTCTAACTTCTTTACTCCAATCTTCTTTTCTGTGATCTACTGCATAATCTGCACCAAACTGTTTTAGCTTATCTAATTTGTCTCCGCTTGCTGTAGAAATCACCGTACAATTGTAAAGTTTTGCAATTTGTATGCCAAAACTACCAACACCAGATCCGCCACCCATGATTAATACATTTTGTCCTGGTCGTATCTTTGCTCTTCCAACCAGCATGTGCCACGCTGTAAGTAATGTCATTGATGCAGCTGCTGCTTCATCAAAGCTTACACCATCAGGAATTTTTGCAACATTTACTTCTGGAAGGTGAGTTATTTCTGAAAAAGCTCCCCATAATGGACCTGTTTGAAATCCCCAAATTGTTCTTTGAAGGCAATCAAATTCACGTCCGTCAGTACATGCTTCACATACTCTACATGACATGTTAGAGTGTGAAACAACTCTATCTCCAACTTTGAAATTCTTTACATCTTCTCCCACTGCAATTACTTCACCAGCAGCATCAGATCCTGAAATATGAGGCAATGGTACTGGAATAGGTACTCCTCTCATTCCCCAGATATCGTTATAATTTAATGCTGTAGCTTTTACTTTGAAAACTACTTCATTTGATTTTGGTTTTGGGTCATCTACATCTTTTACTTTTAAAATTGATTTGAAATCATCGTTTGGAGCATACTTTTCATAAACTACTGCTTTCATAGATGGATTCGCCTAATTTACCCCTAATATATTTTCGCTAGGATCTATAGGCGATTTATTTTGAAATCACGTTTTGGTTGGTGTATAGATTGTAAAATTTGTTTTAATTGTTCGTCTGTAATCTGTGTATTTAATTTACCCTGAGATGCCATTCCGATAAGATAGTTTTCAACCATAGCTGCAAGTTCTGGTTTTACCATTCTCACATTGGTTAAGCGTAATCTTGCTTGTGGTGAAAGAAGGGTTCTAAGTGCCTGCTCCTTCATCGATGCAACT
>Ga0206888_1143_pt1 | contig 18318 bp, 15 predicted proteins | sample Alteio_BWOrgHeat_90_FD_153258 | JGI IMG/M metagenome (GOLD analysis project Ga0206888, IMG submission 153258) | Enriched cells from forest soil in Barre Woods Harvard Forest LTER site, Petersham, Massachusetts, United States - Alteio_BWOrgHeat_Nextera4 ... | reverse complement strand
CTCTGTGAGGTCGGCGGAGGCTGAGGCGGCGTCGCGCATCTGAAACTGAAGTGTCTGGCCCTGGCGTGGAAAGGCGGCGACGGCTATCGCGCCGGATTGCGGGTCGCCGCCGATGAGGTTGCGAATCAAAAAGTCACCGCGATGAAATTCGTCCTTATATTCATCCACAGCCAGACCGATGAAGATATTGCCCTGGGCGCGCTTGCGTTTTTCCTGTGGAAGGGCGGCGAAAGTCTCTTGCAACACTTCGTAAGCAGGCCGGTTGCCGATTTTAAGGATGACGTTGCCTTCGGCGCGAGTGATCGTCCACGTCTCGCCGACTGGCTCGCAGCCTTGTGCGACAAGCCCTTCGAGTGCGACAGCGCCACCAACAGAAACGGCCACGCCACCTTCCTCATGAACGCGCCCATTGAGATAGACCTGGCTCCCAAAATCACCCTCGGCTCCCCGCCGCGAGTCCGCCAAGAATTGGCTTCGGCGCGTATTCGGCATTCCATCCGCGCAACCATTGGTCCGTGTGCATATGGAACGGATCGGCGAAAATCAGCCAGCCTCTGCTTTGAGCGGGAGTCACGCCTGAGAGACTCGCCCACTGACCGGAGGCACTGTCGGCGTCGCGCGCAGCAAAATGAAAAGCATGCAACTCCGCGCCGGGAAGATGGAAAAGACCGAGGGAAAGGCCCGGTTCGCGCTCGATTTCATGGCCGTTGGCGACGAGCGCGTGACTGGAGCATCCGGCGAGCAGGGGGACGCGTCCATAGAGGCGGACGAGTTCCAGGACTTCGCGCGCGCGTGCTTGGAACGGAGGCGCCAGGAAAAGGAGGCCCAGTGACGGAGGGCCCGCGGTAAGGCTTTCGCGCAGTGAAACGACGAATTTTTCCACGGCTTCATCGCTGAAGGGGCCACGCAAGTGCGCCACGGCAGCATGGCCCGGTACAATGCTTGGCCCGGGCGCCGATGATGAATTTGCGTTTTCTGGAAAATCCTGTGACATGACTTTTTTGCCCTCAAACAAAGACTAAACAAACGAATCGAAAAACGCAATCGAATCACACCAAGCATCTACTCGATTGCCGTAATGGGACGGTAAGGAAACTTCTTCTTCCATCGCTTGGCTGTCAATGCCCTGGTTTAAGCTTCAGTATCGGAAAGCTGTCCCCGATCATTTTGCGATGTGCCGTGCGGGGGCACAACTACGCCGCCAGAGATGATGAGCTTCATCGCGTCGGGGACGGACATCTCGAGTTCAATCACATCGCTCGCGGGGCACATTATCAGAAACCCTGCGGTGGGTACAGGAGTAGTGGGGACGAAGACGTTCACAAAACCCTGGCCTGTATGCGTGCGGATTTCACCCTCTGTTGTATTTGTCAGAAACCCGATGGTGTAGGCGCCTTTGCGCGGAAATTCTACCATCACGACTTTCTGGAACATCGCTTTGTTCTGGCTGCGAAAGGTTTCCACAATTTGCTTTGTAGTGCGGTACACGATATTGACAAAGGGCACCCGCAGGATGATCCCTTCGGCGCGGCGGAACAGCCATCTTCCGAAGAGATAGTGCGAGGCGTAACCGAGCACCGTGATCAGCACCACGACAATGACCATGGAAATGAGCGCGAGCACGTAACTGGCAAACGCCGAGTTGGACATTTCCTTTTTGAGCCAGCCAAAAAAAACATCACTGGCGGGATCGCCGATGCTTGTGAGCAGGAAATTGACGACGAAAACCGTCACACTCAGGGGCGCAAGCAGGATCAGACCCGTGAAGAATGCGTTGCGCAGGCCCGCAAGTTTGCCCGGGGGAGCTTCTTCGTGTAGGGACGAAGCCAGGAGTGTTTTTGGTTCGGGCATTTGCAGAAGGTCGAAAGCACAATTCGAGCGAGTGAACAGCGTAATGCATTATGGGGCCAACCGAAAGCCGGGAATTGCGTCATATTTGTCGAGAATGGCGAGCAGCCTGCGTTCGGCGCGTCGCATATCACGGCGGTCGTTCGAAGTGTGATCGTCAAAACCCGCGAGATGCAGCCAGCCGTGAATCAGGTAAAGGGTGAGTTCACGGGCGAAGGGGATGCCGCGTTTGCGTGATTCCGATGCGGCGCGGTCACAAGAGACGCAGATTTCGCCAGCAAAGTTTTCCGGTGCGAAACCGGGAAAGGTGATCACATCCGTTGGTGCAGGGTCGCCTAGGAATTTGGCGTGAATGCGGGCAAGTTGGTCGTCGTCGAGAAAAACAATGGAAAGCGTACCAGCCGGAGGCTTTGGGCCGGTACTGTCTTCCAGTACCCGGAATAATCGTTCGAACGCCGCTTTATCGAAACGCAGTCGAGGGTGGCGCCGCGACGCGGACACAGATCGTGCCACACAGGCTTTTTCACGCAGTCGCTGAACTTGTCCGGGTGGCTGCTGCGGCCTCTGGCGGCTTTTGGGCTTGGTTTGTTTCGGACGTTTTTGCAGAGAGTTTTGTGGCATTGGCGGCTGGCGGAGTGTTGTCGCGGTCGCTGCCAGCGTCGCCGCCAGCGGCGGTGGGATACTGCACGCGCGAGTGAAGCATGTTCAGAATGGTGAAGTTGAAACTCTGTTTGATTTTCTTGAGTTCCTGCAGCGTGAGGGGACTGTCGTCAAGTTGGTGGTCTTCGATGCGGTCATTGACGAGGGATTCGATAAGTTCTTCGACAGATTGGGGCGTAACTTTGCGGAGCGATCGGGAAGCAGCTTCAATACAGTCCGCAAGGGCGACAATTGCGGATTCTTTGAAGTTGGGTTTGGGGCCGTCGTAGCGGAAGAAGGATTCGTCCAGGCTCGGGTCATCGCGCTGAGGTGCGGGCCGGGGAGCCGTTGGGATGGCTGGCGGTGTGTTGCCGCCTTGTCGTCCAGTGCGCGCTACCGGCGAAGTGGTTAGCAGTCGTTTCTGGTTTGAAGCAATATGGTAGAAATATTTGATGAGGGTGGTGCCGTGATGCTGAACGATCACATCGCGGATGACCTTGGGTAGTTTGTATTGCTCGGCCAGGTCGAGACCCTCTGTTACGTGACTTTTGATGACGAGCGCGCTCATGGAGGGGCTTACGTCTTCGTGGGGATTAATGCCGTCACGCTGGTTTTCGGTAAAGTATTCGGGTTTTATCGTTTTGCCAATGTCGTGGTAAAGCGAGCAGGCACGGCACATGAGCGGGTTGGCCCCGACTTCGGCTGCTGCGCGTTCGGATATGTTCGCGACCATCAGGCTGTGGTGATAGCTGCCGGGCGCGACCATCTGGAGTTTGCGCAGCAGCGGGTGATTGAAGTCCGTCAGCTCCAAAAGGGTGATGTCCGTGGTGATTTTAAACAGGTTCTCGCAAAGCGGCAGGATGCCGATGGCAGCGACCGCAGTAAGAAGGCCGGTTAACGCGGCGACAAACATCTGGCGCCCCACGTCGGCGGAGGTGATGTCGGCGTGGTTGAGCAAGCCTAGGAACGCCGCACATGCCGCCGCAGCGAGGCCACCAACAAACCCGGCGCGCACCAAGCGGGCTCTTACGCGCACGTCGCGGGCAAGGTGGATGACAACCAGCGAGGCAAGAAAGTTGACGAGAAAAACCTCGATGGTGTCGCCGGTCATCATTGCAAACAACATGCTGATGAGAAGGGCGACAATGACCGCAGGCGCCGGGCCCACGAGAACTGCAAGCAACATGGGCGCAAGCATCGTTGGGGTGGCCCAGGGCAACACGGCGGCGATACCCGGATGACTCAAGGCAAAACCTGAGGCACCAATGCCAATCACAAAGCGAAGCAACGCCAGATTGCCGACCAGAAGCAAAGCCATGAGGGAATAGAACTTCGGCGTGTGGTCGAACTGACCGGGGCTGTTTTTAACCAGGATGGCAGCTGCGAAAAGCAGGAGCGCGACGAAGAGAAAGCGTTGGACAAGTTCCGTCGAAAAGCCCATGGCCGAATTCTGGTGTTGGTGAAGGGCAAGGTAATATTGCCTTAGCATTTCGATCTGGTCCTCGGTTGCGGGCGTCGACGGTTCGACAATCACATCACCAACACGAACCTGAACCACTGAGGATTTGACGGCATTTACAGCGGCTAGCCGCTGGGCGTCGGTGCGTTTGAGATCCGGCAGAAGGTTCGGGACGACGGCCTGCACAACCAGGCGGAAAATGGCAGATTGTGTTTTGCTGGACTGGCTGGCTTGCATCGCGCCTAATGTGATGCGCAACTCACGCTGGGCTTCGGCTTGATCGAGGACGGGCGCGGGGTTGATGCGACCGGGAATATCGAGGCTGAACATTGTTCCGTTGCCGGGTAAGGTGGGTAAGCCAGCCTGACCAGCGCTATAGACACCCCTGGAAAGGATGGCGCTGAGCGTCATTAAGCCATCGTCAAGTGCTTCCTTGCGTTGCTGTGGAGTCGTGTCGCTAATCAAGTCCTCAATATCCTTCGGGGCGAGGGTATAGCCAAATTGGGCTGTGAAGCCGTCGGCGAGTTCCTGTTCAGCGCCGGTCTGGCCGTCTGCTGGTTGGTTTTTCGACTCTGTTTGGTAAGTGTTGAGGCTGTCTTCAAGCGTCGTGACAGCGTCACGCATGTGATCGAGACCAGAAGTGTCCAGTATCAAGGACGGGCCTACCATGTCGCTTGCCTGTTTCCGTGCCCGATTTGTGCGCAGTTCACTGGTGTAAGAAAAGGGGGCGTCCGCTATAATCTGGACGCGGGGCCTTTGGTTAAGTTTGACCTGTTGCTGGGGTGTCGGCAGCCCGAAGAAACTGACAAATGTCACCAGCGTCGCCATAAACACAAAGGCGAGCACCCACACCACCTGCCAGGGATTAAACCAGCGGGTGGTGACCGAAACTTCCTCGCCACGGCGGCGGCGGCGTTGTTCTTCGGTGAGCTCCTTTTGAGATTTGGGCTTTGTAAGCCAAGCCATAGGTTTGATTTGACTATATTGAGCGAAAACCATGCCACGGACAAACCTTTAGACGATCGACATAAGAGAGGCGTTCAGAATGAATTGAATTGTAAATTAATTACCCAAATATTTAATAAAGAGCATATTATGAACTTCGTTGTACATTTTTATCATCAACTTGAGTGAAAGCATAATACCAGAATAATGCCGAAGCACCGTACAGCGTTACCGTGACGATTCGGAATTGTAGGCTTCGTAGGCACGGATGATGGCGGATACGAGGGGGTGACGTACCACGTCGGACACGTCGAAATAGAAGAGTTTGATGCCTTCGACGCCTTGTAGAACTTGCATAGCCTGTTTCAGGCCTGACATTTTTGCACGGGGAAGGTCAACCTGCGTGATGTCGCCGGTAATGATCATACGCGAGCGCTCACCGAGGCGCGTCAGGAACATGATCATCTGCTCGGGTGTCGTATTCTGGGCCTCGTCGAGTAGCACGTAGGCGTTTGAGAGCGTGCGTCCGCGCATGTAGGCCAGGGGTGCGATTTCGATGACCCCCTTTTCAATCAGACGCGCACAATCCTCCTTGCCGATCATGTCGAACATGGCGTCGTAGAGCGGGCGCAGGTAGGGCAGGATTTTTTCCTGGAGGTCGCCGGGAAGAAAGCCGAGTGCTTCACCCGCTTCGACAGCGGGGCGTGTGAGGATGATTTTTTCGACATGTCCGTCCTGAAGCGCGGAGAGTGCGGCTGCAACGGCAAGATAAGTTTTGCCCGTTCCAGCGGGGCCGATACCGAAGACGATGTCGTGTTTACGGATGAACTGAAGGTAGCGTTTCTGGTTGAGCGTTTTCGGCACGATGGTGCCGCGCTTCATTTTCAGCACGACAGGATTGTCGAACAGCTCGTGCATCTTTGCCGACTCGCCTGCATGCACGGCGGTAAGCATATTGTCGAAATCGGACTGCGAGATGCTCATCCCCTGGCTGCGACCGGTATTCAGCAGCTCAAACAATTCGGCAGCTTGCTTGACGTCGGCTTCCGCGCCTTCGATTTGCAGCCAGTCTTCGCGGGTGACAAGTTTCACATTGAACGTCTGTTCAACCTTGGCGAGGTTCGCCTCGCGCCCGCAATAAAGCTGGTTGAGGTGCCGTGGGCTGGGAAATTTGAAAACGCGGGGTTCCATGAAAGTGGGTGTGTGCTAAACCGCGAATTCGCGGAGCCGTTGCCATAAGGTGTCAAGCGCGATGGGAAGCACTTTGGTGTCGGCGACAACGGGCATAAAATTGCTGTCGCCATTCCAGCGCGGAACGATGTGAGCATGAAGATGTCCCGGTATGCCCGCACCCGCTACGCGTCCGAAATTCAGGCCGATGTTGTAACCGTCGGGCTTAATCGCGCGGGTGAGAATATCCTGCGCTTTGACGATGGCCTCCATCAGGTCACTGCGTTCGGCGGGAGTGAGGTCGGCGAGGTTGGGCACCGCGCGGTAGGGAATAGCGAGGAGATGACCCGCGTTATAGGGAAACTTATTGAGGATGAGGTAGCTCGTCGGCCCGCGCCAAATGATGAGGGCGGCTCGATCATCGCCAAGCGCCGGGAGGCGCACAAACGGGTTATCAGCTCCTGTTTCAGGCTTTTGCGCCTCAATATAAGGCATGCGCCAGTGTGCGTGAAGATAATCGAGGCCCACGGTGGATTTAGGGAAGGAGGATGAGGCTATTCATAACCTATGACGTGCAAAAGGCAAGGGAATCGGTGGGGTTCATTTAAGTGGACTTCAGCGTTGTTCCCCGCAAAAGCAGGCGTTGGAGAAGAATGAAGGCAAGAAGGAGCAGGCCGATGATGATGCGCGTCCACGAGGAATCCAGATTGGCGAAAATGACGATGTTTCCAATCGTGCCGAAAATTAAAATACCGCTAAGCGTGCCAAGCATGTGACCGCGTCCTCCCGTAAGAACGGTGCCGCCAATTACCACGATGGCGATGGCGTCGAGTTCGTAGCCAATGCCAAAGCGGGAATTGCCAGAACTGGTGAAGAGCGTACCGGCCAGCCCACCGAGCGCGGCGGTGAATCCACAGACAGCGTAAGCGCAAATTTTTGTTATTCCGAGAGGGAGGCCCATCAACAGGGCCGACTGTTCGCTGCCGCCGATGGCAAGGAGATTGCGACCAAAACGCGTATGATGCGCGACGATGTAGCCTGCTAACAATGCAGCCAGCATCAGGAGCGTTGTGGGTGGAATGCCAAAATCTCCGCCTAGAGGAAGAGAATAGGTGGTTAGCCTCTGGTAGATGGGATGTTCAATCTCAATACTCTGCGTGCTTATCCAAAAGGCACAGCCTCGCGCAAAAAACATTCCCGCAAGTGTGACGAGAAAAGGTGGCTGTTTGAAGATGTGGATGATCGTTCCCATCAGTGCGCCAAATGCAGCCCCCAATATTAGCACACAAATCGCAGCGACGAAGGGATGCACGCCGTGGTTTTGAACAAGCGCAGCGACGAAAATCGTGGTGAATCCAGCAACCGACCCGACCGACAAATCAATGCCTCCCGCAAAGATGACCAGTGTCATGCCGACCGCGAGAATGCCGGTAACGGATGTGCCGCTTAAAATATCCGCGACATTTCGCGTGGAGCAGAAATTCTTCCAGAAGCAGCTCGCGACGGCAAAGAGCAGGACAAAAATAATCGCGGTGACGAGCTGCGCCAGGCGTTTTTGAAAGGCTATGTTCATGCGGTGGCCTTTCTGGTCATGAGAGAGCCCACCCATTTACGCATGGTTTCCGATTGGGCGAGGCAAACGACAATGATGAGCAGCGCCTTTGGAACGGGAGCGACTGAAGGCGGCACACCTACGTCATACATCGTGGTGGTGAGCGTTTGCAGCATGAGCGCGCCAATAAATGAACCTAGTAAATTGAAGCGCCCCCCACTCAATGCGGTGCCTCCGATCACGACGGCGAAAATGGCATCCAATTCCATGTTTTGCCCCGCATCCATGGGGTTCGCTTGTCCGATGAACGAAGCTTCAAAACATCCGGCTATCGCCGCGCATAAGCCGCAGAAAACATAGGCGAGGCATTTGATACGCACTGTCGCCAGACCGGCAAAGCGTCCCGCAGTTTCGTTGTCGCCCGCGGCTTCGAGAAAAAGCCCGGCGGATGTCTGGCGAAGCACGGTCCAGGTAATGAGATATATGACCGATACAAGAATCGGCGCGACCGGGAGACCAAAAATAAATCCGCTTCCGAGAAAATGAAAACCATCGCTTGCGATATCCATTTTCCGGCTGTCAGTGATAAGCATCGCCAGGCCGCGTCCGGCCACCATGAGGGTAAGCGTGGCGACAATGGGCTGAATGCGTGCCTTGGAAACGAGGAGGCCATTGATGGCGCCGCAGAGAATCCCAATGCCCAGACCGGCAGCCAGGATGAGGGGAAAGGATTCGACGCCGTGTTCGAGAAGAATCGCCACCGATGCGCCTGAAATCGCCATGACTGAACCGACGGAAAGGTCAATGCCGCCCGTGGAAATTACGAGCGTCATCCCGAGCGCAAGAATCATCGCGAGTGAGCCGTTTTTCAGAATGTCAACGAGTGTGCCAACGAGGTGGCCGTTGCGCCACTCGAGGGAGAAGAAGTTTTTGCCGAAGACCAGATTGATGGCGAAAAGCAGCAGCAATCCCGCCAGCGGCCAGAGCGCCGGATGGCTCAACAAGCGGTAATGTCGTCGTTCACTCATGCTTAGCGGGTGCGCCTGCAATGGCGTGCATGAGCATATGCTCATCGAGTCCCGGACCGTGAAGCTCGGCAACCTTGTGGCGCTCGCGCATGATGACGACGCGCGTGCTTGCGCGGGCAACTTCCTCAATCTCAGACGAAATGAAAAGAACGGCAAGGCCGTCAGCGCGGAGTTTGGCGACGAGACGTTCGATTTCAGCCTTTGCGCCGATGTCTATGCCGCGCGTCGGTTCGTCGAGAATGATGAGCGCGGGCTGGGTAGCTAGCCAGCGCGCAAGCAGGACTTTCTGTTGATTACCGCCGGAAAGATTTTTAACCGGTGCGTCGGGACCGGGGGTTTTGATGCGCAGCGAACGGATGTAATGGTCGCAAAGTTGTTCGCCTTCAGCGCGTGAGAGCGTACGCCATGCGCCACGTTTTGCCTGGAGGGCGATCAGCAGATTTTCACGAACGGAAAGATTGAGCATCAGGCCCTCGGCCTTGCGGTCTTCGGGACAGAATGCCATGCCAGCGCGAACGGCATCGCGTGGTGAGCGAAGGCGCAGTGATTTTCCGTCCATTGTAATCTTACCCGAGTCAGCCCGGTCGGCGCCGAAGAGCAGGCGAGCCGTTTCCGTGCGACCCGAGCCAAGCAATCCAGCCAGCCCTGTCACTTCGCCGCGCCGCAATGTAATGTCCAGCGGCTGAAGCGCGCCGCGCCGTCCGATTCCTTTCGCAGAGAGAAGAACTTCGCCAGATTGTTTTTCTGTTGAAGTGGCGACGGCCGCATCTGGCAACGAGAATTCGGCAGCTTCGCGTCCGAGCATCATGCTGACGAGTTCGAGGCGCGGAAGGCCCGCGACGAGTCGTTCACCCACGAGTTCGCCATTGCGAAGAATGGTGAGGCAATCGCAGACCTCGTAAACTTGATCCAGGAAGTGCGTGACGAAGACAATGCCCATCCCATCCGCGCGCAGACGCAGCATCACCTTGAACAGTTCCGCGACTTCCTTTTCATCGAGGCTTGAGGTGGGTTCATCGAGCACAAGAAGTTTGGCGCGTAGGTCGAGCGCCCGGGCGATGGCAACCATTTGCTGGATGGCGATGGGGAGCGTGCCGAGTTCAGCGTCAACGTTGCAGTCCAATCCAAGGCGTTCCAGAGCCGCGCGCGCATGGCGTCGCAATGCCCGCCAGTTTAGAAAGCCGAACCGGCCGGGCTGGCGGCCGAGGCAGATATTTTCCCCGACTGAGAGCGAGGGGATGAGGTTGACCTCCTGATAAACCGTGCTGATGCCAAGGCGCTCCGCGTCCTTCGGCGAAGTCGGGCGGATGGTTTGTCCGCCAAGTTTGATAACACCAGCATCGGCTACGTAAACACCCGTGAGTACCTTGATGAGCGTGGATTTGCCCGCGCCGTTTTCCCCGAGTAACGCGTGAATTTCCCCGGCGCTCACCGTCACATCAACACCGGACAGGGCTACGACGCCGGGAAAGTTTTTCCCGATGCCGCGCATGGCGAGCAACGGCGTAGAGGACTCCACAACGGCTTATTAGTAGGGACGCGTTTTTACGGCTTCGGCGGCGTTGGTGCTGTCGAAGAGATGGTCGGTGTCGAAAGCGGATTTTTGCACAGGCTGTCCGGCGAGAACTTTCAGAACGGTATCATACACTGGCGGGCCGTGCATCGGGTTGCATTCAACGACGCAATTGATTTTGCCATCAACGATGGCCTGGACGGCCTTTTTCCCGCCATCAACGGAAACAATGGTAATGTCCTTGCCGGGTTTCAGGCCCGCTTCTTCAATGGCCTGAACTGCCCCAAGGGCCATGTCGTCGTTATGCGCGTAAACAATGCTGAAATCGCCGGGTTTGTACTTCTTGAGAAAGGCTTCCATGACCTGTTTGCCCTTGGCGAGGTCGAAGTCGCCGCTTTGCGAATCAATGATGGTAAGCCCGGGGGCGGCCTTGAGTGCTTCGACAAAAGACGAGTGGCGGTCATTGGCCGCGGCAGAACCCGGCTGCCCCTGGATTTCAAGGATTTTGCCTTTGCCTCCGGACTGCTTGATAAGCCAGTCGGCGGCCATCTGGCCTTCTTTTTTGAAATCGGAACCTACAAACGCGGCGAAAAGCGTCGGATCGCTCACTTTGACAGTGCGGTCTTCGACGATGACGGGAATTTTGGCCTTCTTGGCTTCCTGAAGCACGGGTTCCCAGCCAGTTTCGACAATCGGGCAAAGCACAATGGCGTCAACCCCCTGGGTAATGAAAGCGCGCATGGCGGTGATTTCCTTCTGTTGATCGCCCTGGGCATCGGAGAAATTCAGCGTGATACCACGAGCAGCGGCCTCGTCCTTCATGGACTTGGTGTTGGCCTTGCGCCAATCGCTTTCAGCGCCTATCTGGGCGAAGCCAACAACGATGGGCTTTTTGGCTGCAGTGGTGTTTTGTGCGAAGGCGGCAGCGCAGGCAACGACTGCGACCACGCCAAGGGTCAACTGTTTCACATACGAGGATGAATGCTTCATAGGGTAGGGTTGGGGAAAGCCCCAAAGCCTTAAGATTTTAACCCGCAAAGCCAAGCCCAAAGGGGGACTTCAAAATCACGGCTGCTTCAACGCCAGACGGCTGTTGCGATTGCTGTAGAAGAAATAAATCACCATGCCGATGACAAACCAGCCAATGAGGCGCAGCCAGGTATACAGGCCCAGCCCCATCATCAAATACAAGGCGGAAAGCGCGCCAGCGGGAGCGACAAACCAGAGTCCCGCAACTCTAAAGGTGCGCACGTGATGCGGTTCGCGTATGCGCAATACCAGCACTGAAATGCAAACGATGACGAAGGCAAGCAGAGTTCCAATCGAACAAAGATCACCTGCAATGCTCAGCGTTAACGTTGCCGAAAGGGCGGCGACCACGGCGCCGGTAATGATGGAGGTAATCCACGGCGTCTTGAATCGCGGGTGCACCTTGTTAACGAATGGCGGCAACAGACCATCGCGCGACATGCTCCAGAATACGCGCGATTGGCCCATCAGAAGAACCATAATAACTGACGAAAGACCCGCAACGATGCCGACATTGATGGCAATTGAAATCCACTCGTGCATTCCCGCCTTTTCCGCGGCATAAACGATCGGGGCGTCACCACCGAGTTCCTTGTAAGGAACTACTCCCGTGGCGATAGCGGCGACGAGTAAATATAAAATCGTGCAGACGATCAGCGAGCCTATGATACCAAACGGCATGTCGCGTTGCGGGTTGCGGGATTCCTGGGCAGCAGTGCTGACGGCATCAAAACCCACGTAAGCAAAGAACACGGTTCCAGCGCCTGCTTGAACGCCACCCCAACCAAAATGGCCGTCGGCAGTCGCAGGCGGAATGAAGGGATGCCAGTTGGCGGTGTTGATTGCGGAGATTGAACCGACAATGAATACCACAATCACGGCCAGTTTTACGAAAACGATGACATTGTTGAAACGCGCGGACTCGCGGATGCCGAGCACGAGCAGCGTGGTGACGAGGAAAACAATGACCACGGCTGGCAAATTAAACCAGGCAGATACAGTGTCGCCATTGGCGAGGGTGACACTTGCGCCGGTTGCGGCTGTCAGTTGTGGCGGCAGGACGATATTGAAGCTTTTGAGTAATTTGACGGCATTACCCGACCAGGCGATGGCGACAGTCATTCCGCCGACGGCATACTCAAGGATGAGGTCCCAGCCGATTATCCACGCCAGAAGTTCACCCAGCGTTACGTAACTGTAGGTATAGGCGCTTCCTGACATCGGAACGAGCGAAGCAAATTCGCTATAGCAAAGCGCAGCAAAAATGGAGGCGAAACCAGCGAGAGCGTAGGAAAGTACTACTGCAGGCCCGGCAGTATTCGCGGCAACGTGGCCGGTGAGCACAAAAATACCCCCGCCAATGGTGCATCCAATACCCAGAAAGACGAGATGCCATGGTCCAAGCGCGCGGTGGAGACTATTATTGGTCTTGGCCTCGTCTTGGAGGTCGGAGACGCTTTTGCGGCGGAACAGGTTCATGCGTTGATGGGCAACGCAATTTCAGTGGCAGCAAACCTTGGGCGTGTCAATGCCTCGTGAAAAACAATCAGGGTTCCGGCCTGAGTGCCGGGCGTTCGCGGGCCTTTGCATCGGCGACAATATCGGCTTCTGCCTGCGACGTTGCTTGTTCGAGGAAATATTCCTGTGCCGAGAAGGGGGGGCTGCCGTCGGCTGATGGCGCAGGCAGATAAGCCCCGTTAGAATGCAGTTCCGTGGCGTAGGTGTTGTCGCGCAAGTAAGCGGGGAGAACGTCGTCAATGATGCGGCGACGCAAGGAGGGATCAAAAACAGGAAAGACGACTTCAATGCGGCGGACGAAATTGCGCGGCATCCAATCTGCGCTGCCGAGATAAAGCTCGGGCTGCTGGCCGGTAGAATTTTCAAAATAATAGATGCGGCTGTGTTCGAGGAAGCGTCCGACAACACTTGTAACGCGTATGTTTTCGGAAAGTCCCTTCATGCCCGGCACCAGCCCGCAGATCCCGCGGATGATGAGGTGAATTTTCACACCAGCATTCGACGCCTGATAAAAGGCATCCATCGTCTGCTGGTCTATGATGCTGTTAATTTTGGCAATGATGCGCGCGGGTTTGCCAGCCGCCGCGTTGGCCGCTTCGCGCTGGATTTTTTTATGAACTTGATCGTGAAGGTTGAAGGGTGCGACGAGCAGGTGCTTGAACTTGGGCGAAAGTGCAAAGCCCGTGAGCGTGTTGAAGACGTCGGCAACTTCGCCAGTGAGGCGCGGATCAACTGTGAAGAGGCTGAAATCGCTGTAAACGCGTGCCGTCTTCGGATTGTAATTGCCCGTGCCCAGATGCGCGTAACGGCGCAGGGCGTCTTTTTCGTAGCGGACGACAAGGCAGCATTTGCAATGGGTCTTAAGCCCGACGAGACCATAAACAACGTGGACGCCTTCCTCCTCAAGTTGGCGGGCCCAGTGGATGTTGTTCATTTCGTCGAAACGCGCCTTGAGTTCGACGAGCGCGGTCACCTGCTTGCCGTTGCGCGAGGCTTCGATAAGCGCTTCGACGACCGGCGAGTCGCCACTCGTGCGGTAAAGCGTTTGCTTGATGGCGAAGACCTTCGGGTCGCGCCCGGCCTGGCGCACAAAATCCACAACGGGGTCAAACGATTCGTAGGGATGGTGAAGAAGGATATCGTGATGCGCAATTTCGTCGAACATGCGCCCGGTCTCTGCAAGGGCATGAGGCTTGTGCGGCTGAAAAGGCGGATAGATGAGTTGCGGGTGGTCGGCTCCAATCACATCAATCACGCCGAAGAGGCGCATGAGATTGAGCGGGCCGCTGATGCGATAGACATATTCCTCGGGCAGATTCGCGCCTTTAAGCAATTGGGAAAGGACGCCATCTTCAACTTCGTCGCGGATTTCAAGGCGTACGGCAGCCCCGCGGCGCATTTTGTGTAATTGCTGCTCGATTTTGGTGATGAGGTTCTCAGCTTCTTCCTCGTCAATATAAAGGTCGCTGTTGCGCGTGATGCGGAAGGGCCACGCACCGTTGACCTTGTATCCCGGGAAAAGGCCGGGAGCGAAGCGCCGGATGATACCGCTCAGAAAGACGTAAGTCTTTTTGTTGCGCGAACCGGCTTCGACACGCACAACGCGAGGCAGCGGACGGGGCACCGGCACGATGGCCATCATTTTATCTGTTGTCTCACTGCGCGGGTCATCAAGCGAAAGGAGAACGTACAGCGCCTTGTTCGCGAACTGCGGAAACGGGTGCGCAGGATCAATCGCCATCGGCGTGAGCACCGGATAAACCTGCTTCTGGTAATAATCCTCGACCCAGTTGGCTTCAGCCTTTTCCAACTCGTGTTCGTCCTTGAAGATGATGCCGTGCTCGTTGAGCGCCGGAACCAGTTGCTCGTGCCAGCAGCGATATTGGTCGGCGACAAGGGCGGCGGTAATGTGATGGATGCGGCGCAGTTGCTCCTTGGGGCCAAGGCCATCTATGCCCACCTCGACAACGCCGGAGTCCACCTGTTGAACGAGGCCCGCGACACGGATTTCAAAAAACTCATCCAGATTAGAACTGACAATGGCCAGAAAACGCATGCGCTCAAGCAAAGGCACGCGCGGGTTGCGCGCGAGGTCAAGCACCCGCCGGTTAAACGCGAGCCAGCTGAGCTCGCGATTGAAATAGGCGACCTTTTCAAGGGTGCGTGGCTTGTTCCGTGGCATTAGCATGAAAAAGGATGCGTTGCGCCAGTTACGGCAGATCCTTTTTGGTCAGAATCCGCCGATTCAACGCACAACGATAGTCTTGATGTTCACAAATTCCCGGATGCCAAACAAGCCCAGTTCGCGTCCGTAACCGGATTGTTTCACACCGCCGAAGGGCATGCGGGGGTCGCTTTTGACGAGGTCGTTGACGACGCAGGCGCCAGCATCCAGTTCGTCGCGGGCAATGCGCCTGCCGCGTGCGATGTCGCGCGTAAAAACGGCCGCGCCGAGGCCGTAGCGATGGCGATTGGCGAGCGCGATGGCTTCGGTTTCATCGCGCGCGGGAACAATAGCGGCCACTGGCCCGAAGGTTTCGTCGTCAAAGGCCACCATACCGGGCTTCACGCCTGAGAGCAGGGTGGGCGGATAAAAATTACCGGGACCGGGCATCGGTTCTCCGCCGAGACGTAATAGCGCGCCGCCAGCGATGGAGTCCTGCACCTGCTTGTGGAGCGCTTTGCGGCCTTCAGCGCGGGCGAGCGGGCCAAGCTTTGTTTTGGGGTCGAGCGGGTCGCCGGGCATCCATTCGCGCATCCGTGCGATAAGTTTCTCCTCGAATGCTTCACGAACTTTATCAACCGTGATGAAGCGTTTCGCCGCAATGCAGACTTGTCCTGCGTTGGCGCAGCGGGCCTGCGCACACACCCGTGCTGCGAGGTCGAGATCGGCATCTTCGAGGATGATGTACGGGTCGCTTCCGCCGAGTTCCATCACGCACTTTTTCAAAACGGTGCCAGCGAGCGAGGCCAGTTGTGCTCCCGCGGCGGCGCTGCCGGTGAGCGTGATACCATGCACGCGTTCATGCGCGAGAGCCACGCTTGCGCCGTCTGGGCCGCAGAGCAGGGTGCGCACAAGATTATGTGGAAAGCCCGATTCGCGGAAAAGCGTTTCAATCGCGAGCGCACAGCGTGGGACATTCGAGGCGTGTTTGAGCACCAGCGCGTTGCCGGCGAGGATCGTGGGTATGCCCGCGCGCAGCACCTGCCAGATGGGGAAATTCCAGGGCATCACTGCAAGGATCACGCCGAGAGGCTGAAAGGAAATGAAGCTTTCGCTGGCTTCGGTCGCGACGGCCTGATCGGCGAGCATCGCCGGGCCTTTTTCTGCAAAATATTCGCAGACCCACGCGCATTTTTCGACTTCGCCTTTGCCGTCGGTGATGGGTTTGCCCATTTCCTCAGCGGCAAGGCGCGCGAGGTGTGTGCTGCGTGCGCGCAATTGCCCCGCAAGGAGGAGGAAACGCTCCGCACGCGCTGTGGCGTCCTCACGCTTCCATTTCAAGAACGCGAGGTGCGCGTCTTCAATAATGGCGCAGATTTCGGGAACGGTGTGCGCCGGATATTCGGCGAGTAGCTCGCCGGTGGCGGGATTGACGGAACGAATCATGGCTGTAAATTGTATTATCTCGCGGGGGCGGCGGCAGGGGTGTTTTCATTTGGGTTCAGCAACATTGACGGTAGCGATTGATTGCCCCCGAGAACCAATGTCCAAGGCGCCTTGCCATCCCATTTTTCGATCAAATTCAGCATGACGATTTGTGGCGCCTGGCGAAGGGCTTCGCCACGTACTTGCAAAGCCTTGGCTTCGCCTTCGGCACGAATCAGCACTGTGGCGGCGTCCACTTTCGCCTGTTCCTGCGCATAGACCGCCTGATCGGCCTTTTGTTGCTGAACCATCTTGGCTTCGATGGCTTTCTCCAATTCAGGCGACAGGTCAATGTTCACGATGACAAGATCGTCAATGGTGATGACGCCGTATTGCTCCATTTTTTTGCGGAGAATGTCGAGAGCGTCCTTTTTGATTTGATCACGTTGCTGGACGATATTTGCCGCGGTCTTCAGCGCTGTCACCTGCTTGAGTGATTCCTGTGTGTTAGGAACCAGCAATGAATCGAGAATATCGCCCTGATACTTGGTGAACAGGGTGACGACCTGCTGCGCGTTGTTGTGGTAAATGACGTTCACATTCGCGTTGATGGTTTGCAGGTCGGAGGAAAAGCAGGCCGCGACGAAATGGGCGGATTGGGTCTGGACATTGATGTTTTCCACGCGCGAAATCACAGGCATGACGAAATAAAATCCCGGATCGAGCGGGGCGGGGGACGCCTGCCCCATCGTTATCTTCACACCCACGTTGCCGGGCTGGACCGTGCGGTAGCTTGTCATGGCGGCTAAGAGGGCCAGCACGACAACGACGGCCAGTGCGACCAGGGGTGCGAATGTTCTCATGGGATTGTAGGGATGAAAGGTTACAGTTTTGCGCGGGGAATACACGGCTGAAATAGGTAGGAGGTGGTGGTCGTGTGCACTGCGAAGAACGGAATCAGGCAACAGATTTACACTAATTACAAAGAGGGAAGAAACTGCCGATTGCGAGATTTAACGTGGGTTGAGGGGCAGATGGAGGCGGTTCAAAAAGCTTGGCAAAACCGATAGTACGGGATACTTTGTAAACTATGGGTTACGTTCACACCGACATCCGCTTGGCCAACCCGCGCCTGCCAGCGCTCAAGCCCATTGTGGTTAGGGCGATGGTGGACACGGGTGCTATGACGTTGTGCATCCCGCAGCATGTGGCAACGCAACTGCAATTGGAGGAACGCGACCGGCGCGAGGCCACCATGGCCGACGGCCATACCCTGACAGTTCCCTATGTTGGGCCCATCGAAATAGCTTTCGACAACCGCCTTTGCTACGGCGGCGCCATGGTGATGGGTGACGAAGTGCTGCTTGGCGCTGTACCAATGGAAGACATGGACTTGATTATTTCGCCGCAGCACCGAAAGGTCGTCGTCAACCCCAACAGCCCGGATTTTCCATCGGCGTTGGTGAAATGATCCTTGGAACCTTAAAAGTGGATCATCAATTATCTAATGCGTTCATGTAGTAAGATGGTGATTCCTTTGAGCTCGCTTAATTCTTCATCGGTGAGGGTATCGCTGCACAATCCACTAACATCTTTAATGGCTTCAAGCAGGCGATGGAATTCGTCGGTATGATCTGAAGCCACAGGATACGCACGCAATATATATCTCAACGGTTTTAGAGCATGACAATCACACCAAGCGCAAACTAACCTGTCAAGCGGGAGCAAAATATCTTTTGAGGAATCCACGTTATGAAAACAATTGATGCGTTAAGGCCTAATCTTTTGTCTGAAGGTTTCAAGTCTTTCCCGCCATGGCGAGCCCGGCTAAATGGCCCGTCGTCCATGCGGACTGGAAATTAAAACCGCCGGTGACGGCGTCAATGTCGAGGACTTCGCCGGCGAAATGGAGCCCAGGGCAGATTCGGCTTTCCATCGTGCGGAAATCCACTTCCTTCAGGCGCACGCCGCCGCAGGTCACAAATTCCTCCTTAAACATGCTTTTACTGGTGACGTGGTAATGGCCCG
>Ga0206888_1142_pt1 | contig 18370 bp, 16 predicted proteins | sample Alteio_BWOrgHeat_90_FD_153258 | JGI IMG/M metagenome (GOLD analysis project Ga0206888, IMG submission 153258) | Enriched cells from forest soil in Barre Woods Harvard Forest LTER site, Petersham, Massachusetts, United States - Alteio_BWOrgHeat_Nextera4 ... | reverse complement strand
GGTCGGTGGTGATGAGGAGGGTGGTGCTGTCCTTATAATAAGGATCGGTCTGGACCTGGTACCAGAGGTCGGCGATCATGTGGTCGATGTCGGCGGCCTGTTGGAGGTAGAGGTCATAGCGGCCGGAGTGGGCGCATTCGTCCGTCTCGCCAAACCCAAGGAAGAGGACGGAGGGGTGATGAAGGGTGATATATTCCCGGGCGCTGCAGAAAGTAAGATAATCGTGGCGGGTCTTGCCCTGATGCATGGTCGACTGGACGCTGTCGATAAGCCCGGCCACCGGATCGCCGGCTTCGTCCAGCTTTTCATAACCGCTGTTGACCGGCAGGCCGCTGCGTTGCTCGTTGAGGATAAAGGGAAACACATTCCAGGAGGTGAAAACGGCCACTTTCCCATGATAGGCAGTTGATCCGTTGAGGTATTCCAATACGTTGACGTGTTTGTTGTTGATCGGGAAATTGGGACTGCTGATGGCGTCGGTGTGACCGGTGAAGATCTCATTGTACCCGGGATAGGAGATCTTATAGAAATTCCGGACGTTGACCTTGTTTCCCCAAAGTCGATTGCCGTAGAGCCGGCCTTTTGCAGCAAGTGTGCCCCAAAAGAAGGGCAGGAGCTTTTGGCGCCGCAACTCCGCGGTGCTGTCCCAGTACATGCCGCGGGTGAGCGCGGTGTCGCGTACGTAGTCGGGATCAGCCACCAGGGATGGGTCCGCACCGGTGAAGACTTCCTGCCACCGGAAGCCGTCGATAGTAATGATGATAAGATGTCGTGTCCGGGCAACAGGCTGAGCCGCAGCAGAGAAGCAAAGCGTCCCGGCCACCAGGATAGATAGGATGGATTTCATTTTAATGGGTTTGTCAAAAGTAGTACCCGGGTATGACCGCATGTTTATGTCAAGATTAACTTATCATTACCCTACCGGGGGCCGCCCTTTTTCGTATCCTTTTTGGAGTAGCTTTAATCGTCAAAAAATCGTGTCGAATGTCCCTGCTTCAATGGTTGGATCACCTCGATAAGGTGTTCTTCATACTGATACAACAAGATTCGGATCACGCCGTACTCGATGGTCCGATGCGGGTGTTGCGCGAGCCGCTTACCTGGGTTCCTTTTTATGGGTTTATGCTTTACTATGCTTTTCGCACCGGTAGACAGAAGGCCTGGGCCTTTATTCTTTTGAGTCTCGTCACCTTTGCCATTACAGATAGTCTTACCGCACAGGTACTGAAGCCGCTATTTGGCCGGCTGCGACCCTGTCACGACCCTGACGTGCAGGGCTACATCCGGGGTTTGGTCGACTGCGGCGGACTGTATTCCATGCCTTCCAATCATGCCGCCAATCATTTTGGCCTGGCCACTTTCTGGTATTTTTCCATCCGGGCGATGAATGGCCGGAAATGGCCCTGGCTCTGGATCTGGGCTGCCCTTATCTGTTATGCGCAGGTCTATGTCGGGAAACATTATCCCTTCGATGTGCTTGTCGGCGCTGTTGTCGGCACGCTAACGGGGCTGGGGGTGTCGAGGCTATTCGTCTACTGGGAGCACCGGCAAGGTCACCGGCCTCCTGTCCGGCAGCGGAAAACCTCCTATATTTGAAGGCCTGATGATAGAACCCAACCATGCTGAATGGGAGACCTGGCTTCAAAAATGGTTTATCCCGCTGTTAATCCCTGCCATCCTGGTGAATGCCGGCGGTCTTGTCATTCCCATCCTCGAACCTGACGGTTCTCTTTATGCGACCATCGCAAAGACGATGGCCCGCACGGGCGACTTTATCAACCTGCGGGTAGAAGGGAAGGACTGGCTGGACAAACCCCATTTCCCTTTCTGGATGGCCGCCCTCAGCTTTCGGTTGCTTGGCGTCAATGCCTTTGCCTATAAATTTCCCGCGCTGCTTTTCTGGGCTGCCGGCGCCTGGTATACCTGGAAGCTGGCGTTATCGCTGTATGGGAAGCCTGTCGCGCAGTTGTCGACGCTGATCTATGTATCGGCCGCTCACCTGGTCATCTCGAATAACGATGTCCGCGCCGAGCCCTATCTCACGGGGCTGATCATCGGCTCGGTCTATCATTTTTACCGGGCTGCGCGGGCGAGACCCGGGCTTCATCTTGTCGCCGGCGCTTTACTGGCCGGCTGTGCCTGTATGACGAAGGGGCCCTTTGTGCTGATCACCATCGGGGCCGGTTTTGTCCTCGACTGGGTGGGGGGAAAGGAATGGGAACAGTTTCGTCATCCGCGGTGGTGGATCGCCATCGGGCTGACGGCGATCTTTACCCTTCCGGAAATATATTGTTTGTATGTGCAGTTCGACCTGCACCCGGAGAAAGTGGTGTTTGGGCGGACGGGGGTTTCGGGGATCCGCTTTTTCTTCTGGGATAGTCAATTCGGAAGGTTCTTCAATACCGGTCCGATACGGGGCAACGGCGATCCCTTCTTCTACTTTCACACCCTGCTGTGGGCTTTTCTGCCCTGGAGCCTGTTGCTGTATGCGGCGATCGTGCAGAAGTGCAGAAGGCGCCGGAAATCGGACGGGCGCCCAAGTCAGAGGGGCGCCGCCGGTCCGATGGGAGACCTGATCTGCCTGGGGGGCGCCCTTGCCAGCTTTATCGTCTTTTCCCTGTCGCGTTTTCAGCTGCCGCATTACCTGAATATTCTTTTTCCTTTCTTCTCTATTCTGACGGCGGGATATCTTTATGGCATTCGCCGCCGCTGGACGCAGAAGACGGTGAGGGGGATCCAAAACAGCATCGCGGTGTTGTTGCCGGTGCTGCTTTTAGTACTGAGCTGGTTCTTTCATTTTGAGTGGTGGCCCTTGTTGATGGGGGCGATCGTGCTTTTGTCCCTGTTGCCCTTCCTGCTCTTCCGGGGTTCGCCGCTACCGGTGTCCATTGCCCGCAGTTTCTGGATGGCCATGCTGGTGTTTTCCTTTCTCAACTTTGTTCTCTATCCCGGTATTCTACAGTACCAGGCGGGTACGGTGGCCGGGCGGGAGGTCGCCAGGCTTCGGCTGCCGGCGGCGGAGCCCGTGCTATTGTTACAGGAAGGGCCGGCGGATTATTCTTTTGAGTTTGATTGCCCGGGAGCGGTGGGGCGTATTCCCATCGACAGCCTGGCTTCCGTCCTGCAGGGCGGTGAGGCTATTGTTTTTGCGCCGGCCGTTTTTGCCGACAGTCTGCGGCAGCGTGGTTATCCTACCAGCCCACTCGGGACCTTTCCCAATTTTCATATCAGCCAGCTGACGGGCGAATTCATCAACTATCGTACCCGGGCTTCGGTGGTAAAGCCCTGGGAGTTAATGCGGATAAGCAGGTAAGGCCCGGTGGTCGGGTTTTTGCATGCTTTTTCGAAAGCACATCCCATGACTACAAAAACCATTCCCCCAAAAAAGGTCGCGTCCAGCGCGATCGAGCCCTTTACTATCAACGTTTCGCCCTTTGTCATTGAAGACCTTCGCGAGCGGATCGTGAGGGCAAGGTGGCCCGATGAGATCAGGGACAGCGGATGGCAGTACGGGGCCAACCGCGAGTATCTGCAGTGTTTATGCCGGCATTGGGCGGAGGGGTTTGACTGGAAGGAGCAGGAAGCCCAACTGAATACCTTGCATCACTACCGGGTGACGGTGGACGGATTTGGGATCCACTTTGTGCAGGAGCCGGGTCAGGGGTCAAAGCGCATCCCCCTGCTGCTGGTGCACGGATGGCCGGATTCCTTTGTACGATTTTTAAAACTCATTCCGTTGCTGACCGCGCAAGGGTCCGATGGACTCAGCTTCGATGTCGTTGTTCCGTCGATACCCGGGTTCGGATTTTCCGATAAGCCTGTAGAGCCGGGAATGAATCCGACGCGGATAGCCGGGCTGTTTGCCGGGATGATGCGGGAGTTGGGGTATACGCGCTACCTGGTTCATGGCGGTGACTGGGGGAGCAGTATTGCCGAACAGATGGCTATTGGTTTTCCAGGGGCGGTCATGGGGCTGCATCTTACCGATATTCCCTATATGCATTTATTCCGGGTGAAGCCCGATGAGGTGAGCGAGGCAGAAAAAAAATACCTGCAGGCGGGTGAGCAATGGAGCAATACCGAAGGGGCGTATGCGATGATCCAGGGAACCAGGCCCCAGACCCTTGCTTACGGGCTCAATGATTCGCCGGTAGGCCTGGCCGGGTGGATAATAGAGAAGTTCTATGGCTGGACCGATCATAGCGGGGATCTCGAGAAGATCTATACCCGCGACGAACTGCTGGTGAACCTCACTATTTACTGGGTCACGCAGACCGCGGGTTCCGCGTGTCGCCTCTACTATGAAACGAAGGTTCATCCGGGGAAGGAGGCCAGGGGAAAGATCAATGTGCCGACAGCCGTCCTTATCGCCCCGAAGGATCTTGTTCCCGCGCCGCGGGAGTTTGCCGAGCGGATCTATCATCTGACCCGGTGGAACAGGCTATCCGAGGGCGGGCATTTCCTGGCCATGGAGCGGCCAGGGCCGCTTGCCGACGATATCTTTCAATTTGCCGCGACGCTGTAGCCAAGTCAAACGATCGCTTCGGTCGATTGGAATTCAAGTTCGTCGGCGCTGGGGCCATAGCTTCCGGGGATGGGGATGTCGAGAAGCCGGAGGAAGACGCCGAGTTGGGCGCGGTGGTGGACGATCTGGCAATAGGCCAGCCGGATGATCTCGCCCTTTGTGGAGACATGCAAGATCTCGCCTCCGTTGCGCAGGGTCCAGGTTTCTTCGAGGGTTGTTTCTTTTGCGGCTGCCAGGTGGTTTCGGCCGGCTTCGAGGGATCTTTCAAAATAAGCCAGCAGATCGTGGGTATTGTTGACCTCCTCCTGCTGGTAGGGGTTGTTGGCAAAATCCAACTGATCGGTGGTGACGGCCATGGTCACCCAGCCGGGAAGTTCGGCGATGTGGGTGGCTAATTGTTTAATACTCATGCTTTTCCGATGGGGCTGCCAGGTGAAATAGGCGGTGGGGACGCGTTCCAGCATTTTACGGGTAGTCTGGGCTTCCTGGTCTAATTCCTTTAACAGCGGGTTGATCGTTGACATAAAAAATGGTTTTTTAGTGTTGAGACAAAGTAACCACCGGGGAGTGTCAGCCTTATGTCAGGAGCGTGGCAGGAGAGGTCAGAAAAAACTTAACATTCATTTTGCGCCATTAATATTAAATTTATGTTATCATATTATTACCAAAAACATTATTCGTATGACTCAACAAGAAACAGCGACTCCTATCGCTCCTAATAAGAAACAGGTTCGCAAGGAGATCGGGGAGAAACTGGAAGGCGCCCTGGCCGAGTATAAACAGGAATTGGGCGCGAAGAAGCTGGCGACGCATGTGAAGAAGGTCAGCAAATTGATCAGCCGGGATCTTTTGAAGTCCAGCAAGAAGCAAAAGCAGCAAACAAAGAAATCGGCGGCCAAGCCAGCTAAGAAAGCTGCGAAGGCCACTGCAAAAAAATAGCGTTGTTCTAAGCGTTTTTTCGGACCGTCCGCCTTTTGGCGGGCGGTTTTTTTTGTGAATAAATCCGCCCGGTGCGATCCAACAACCCGGTGAGATTTTTGTTAGGGAAGAGACAAAATCAAATCATTATGGCCAGTTTCGCAGAATTGAAGCTCAATACGTATTACCTGATCCAAGTGGATGCCGAGTCGGATATCGAACTTGTATCGGTGATCCTTCTGACAAAAGAGACAGTCCTGCTGCGGAGCTATTTGCCCACGGCAGAGGATTTCTTCAAATACCAGGACGAGCCTATCTTTAAATTAGTCGAAGAAGTGGACGAAGAAACGGCTGAACAACTGGAAGCACTGTACCAGCAGCAGACGGTGGAAACGGAGGAGTACTTCGAAGAAGGCGAAGAAGAATAGTCCTCAGAAATTCAAGACGATCACCAGCAGTACGATGACCGTGAGTACGGCATACAGGTAATCTTTTTCCAGCAGGTAACCAAAGATGGAGAAGAGGATCCGGGCGATGGGCGTAGCGATCAGGATGAGCAGGCCCAACTGGATCAGGGGTCTTCCTTCCCCCCGCAGCACGGCCTCCCACATCAGGACGGGTTTTCGCATCTTGTCGGGTTCTCCTTTGAATTGATGGTACTGGGGGATCTGGCCGCCATGACGGATAAGATAGACGACGCCACCGGCCAGCACTACGAGGGAAGAGGCGAGGACGCCGTATCGGAGGAGTTGTCCGATGATATTTTCGAGGGCTGCATCGCCGAACTTTTTCGGGCCTGCGTCAAGGGCGCGGGTTTCTTTTGTAATGGCCATGGCTTAGATTTTATGGTTGATGCCGTTGTAGATCATTTCCGCTGCAAGGACCAGGATCACGAGGGCAAACAGCATTTTCAGGCTTGCCGTCTTTGCCTTTGCCAGGACCCTGGAGCCAAGAAAGGCCCCGCCGAGGACGCCGAGCATAACGGGCATCGACAGGCCAGGATCGATGTAGCCTCTTTTGAGATAAATGCCGACGCTGGCTGCCGCCGTCACCCCGATCATAAAATTACTGGTGGTAGTGGATACTTTGAAGGGGATGCGCATGATATTGTCCATGGCTATCACCTTTAGTGCGCCGGAGCCGATGCCGAGCAGGCCGGAGATGATGCCGGCAATGTTCATCATGATGAATCCCCCCACTACATTCTTTACAAAGTAGGGTTTCTCCCCTTCCGGGGTGGGAAAGGTGTTATTGAGCCGTAATTTACGCGACAGCTCTCCCGGCCCTCCTGTCGTCACGGGGTCGGCCAGTCTTACAAAGGACAGGAGGGCGGAAAGGATCAGGATAATTCCAAAAAGGATAGCGATGACGGAAGTGGGCAGATAAGTGGCCAGGAAGGCTCCGGCGATAGCGCCTGCCGTTGTGGCCAGTTCAAGGAACATGCCCAGCCGGATATTGGTAAAGCCCTCTTTTACATAGGCGGCCGCAGCACCTGAAGAGGTTGCGATCACGCTGATCAGCGAAGTGCCGATGGCGTAATGGATGTCTACTTTAAAGACGATGGTCAGGAGGGGGATGATCACGACGCCACCGCCCAGACCGGTGAGGGAGCCTAGCAGACCCGCTGCCAGCGCTCCGGCAAAAAGAATACCGCTGAAGACAAGAATGGTCATGTTCCGGCAAATATACCTTCCTTTATCTCATCATTTGCAGGGGCGACCACTTTTTCTCCCGCGTGGATGGCGCCGATGATCTCGACGCGATCATGATTTTCGTTGCCGGTGGTGACGTCTACTTTAACGGTCCTGCCGTCCCGGATGACGATGACATATTTCCTTTCCGTTGAGGTTACCACCGCGGATGTGGGTACGGAGAGGGCGCCCAGGGTGCCTTTCGAATCGAAAACCACGTCGGCATACATCCCGGGGGACAGCCAATTGTCCTTATTATAGATGTCGGCTTCTACCCTCTCGCTGCGAAACTGAAGATTGATATTGTCGGATTTGCGGCTGATGCGGGCGGTCTGCCGTTGGCCCGGGAGTGCGCTGAGAAAAAAAGAAAGGGTATCGTTATTCCGCAGCGTTGCGGCCGTAGCTTCCGGGATATCCACCTGTAACCGCAGGTGATCCAGTTGTTTCAGTTCAAGCATGGGGACGCTTTTATTGGTGGCGTCGACCAGCGCGCCGGGGTGTACGTTCCTTGTCGTGATGACGCCGGTGAAGGGTGCTGTTACCTGCAGATAATCCTTCATCGCCACCTGTGCCTGCCAGCTGGCTTTTTCGGAATTGCTAAGAGCGCTGTCGGCTTCCGCCTTTGCCTTTGCGGTGGCCAGGTCCATCGGTGAGATGGCGCCCGGAGTCGCGGAGGCTTCCAGCAGGCGCTGGTAGTTCTCGCGGCTGATGGTATACTGGGACAGGGCCTGGGCGTATTTTTCTCTTGCCTGAACGACGGCCTGGATAAGCTCCGGGTCTTCCAGGACCATCAGCAACTGACCGGCCTTTACATGCGAGCCGATGTCCACCGAAACGGTGTTTACATAGCCATTGACCTTTGGAAAAATGCTTACCTCCTGGTAGGCTGCCAGTTGTGCCGGCAGCTTTATCAATTGTTCTACCGGGCGGGCTTCTATCGTGGTAGTTTGTAAATGGGCTTTGGGCGCTGCTGCCGGTTTTTTGCCGGCGACGTTGTCGTCAGAACAGCCTGATGCGAGTAGCGATAGGACGATGGCGAATGCGAAATATAGCTTTTTCATTGTTTTTATATTGAGGGATCGTTGTCCGGTAAAAGGGATGGAGTTCTTAAGGAAGACTTCTGCATGATCCAGCCGTAGACCAGCGGAACGATAAAGAGTGAGGCTACCGTCGAAAGGATGAGGCCGCCGATGACGGCGCGTCCCAGCGGGGCCGACTGGTCTCCGGCTTCACCGAGTCCGCTGGCCATGGGGATCATCCCCACCACCATCGAGAGCGTCGTCATCAGGATCGGCCGGAACCGCACGCTGGCGGCCACGGCCGCGGCCTTGAAGGGGTCCTTATATTCATGCCGCAGGTGTTCGGCATTGGTGACGATGAGGACCGCGTTGGCCACTGATGTCCCTGTCGACATGATGAGTCCCATATAGGATTGAAGGTTGATCGTCGAGCCGGTGGCCAGCAGGAGGAGCATTGCTCCGAGGAGCACCGCCGGGATGGAGGACAAGACCGTCAGCGAGAGTCCAAAGGATTGATAATTGGCCGCCAGCAGCAGCATGATGACGACTATCGCGGCGATGAGCCCCGTCTGCAAGGAGTCCAGGGTCTCTACCAGCAGGGACGACATTCCCCTGATCTCCGGGACCAGTCCTGCCGGGGGAGTACCCATTTCCTTTATCGACTTTTGAATGGCCGCGGTGGCGGAGCCAAGGTCTTTTTTATACATGTTTGCGCTGATGGTGACGAACCGGCGCGGCCCGCTGCGGTCATACTCACCGGGAAGGGTATCCACTCTTACTGTCGCCACATCCGTAAGGACCGGTCGCGGTTGTCCTTTGACCAGCGGAACCGACTTTAGCTGTTCCAGGGAGTTCATGATATATTCCGGCACCTGTACCTGGCTTTGGTAGGTATAGGAATTGTTGTTATCCAGCCAGAGGTTCTTGTCCGTATAGCGGCTGGAGGAGGTGACGTCGGTAATGCTGCGGGAGACATTGTCGATGGTGAGGCCCATCAGCGCCAGCCGATTTCTGTCAATAGAAATGTTTATCGTCGGATAGTTGAGCGGTTGGGCGATCTGGACGTCCCGCAGGAAGGGGATCTGTTGCAGCCGGGCCAGCAATCTTTCCGAATAAGCTTTTATATCGCCCATGTTCTTTCCCGCCACCCGGACTTCGATGGGGGTGGATGCGCCCTGGGCCATGATCTTTTCCGTCAGCTCTATCGGCTCGAAGGAGATGCGGATGTTCGGGTACCGGGAAAAAATGTTTTTTCGGAGTGCTTCTTTCAGGTCTTCGATGTTTACCTTATAGTCTTCGTCCAGGTTCACCTGGATCACCGACTCATGGGTACCGCTGTTGAAGACATAGAGGTTGCTCGATCCGAAGTTGGAGGGTACGAGGCCAACGTAGGCCGAAGTGATGGCGATGCGGTGGTTGACGGTGGAGTCGATGACATCCAGCACGCCCTGGGTCGTTTTCTCCGTTACTTCCAGCCGGGTGCCATCCGGTTCCCGTACGCGGAGTTGCAACTGGCCTGTATTTGTCTTTGGCAGCAGGTCTTTCCCGATGATGACGTAACAACCGAATGCCCCGCCGAGCGCCACTACCAGGTAGATGGGGACGATGATCTTGCGCCACGGCATCCATTTGGTAAGCCGCGAGAGCAATTGCGTCTTGAGTCGTTGGAAAAGCCCGTTGTCGTGCGGGTGGGTCGCTTCCTGCTGATTATGCTGGTCGATCTCTGCTTTTTCTTTTTCGTCGAGGGCCATCCCCGCGTGGGCATGCGGGCCTTTTTGATGGTATTGGAATTTTTCCGCTTTCAACAGCCAGACGCTGATCACGGGGACGAGGGTCTGGGAGGAAAGGAAGCTCACGATCATGGCGAAGCCGATGGCCATCGACAGGGGCAGGAACATCGCCCGCGGTACTCCCGTCATGACGAAGGAGGGAGCGAAGACCGCGAGGATACAGAGCAGGATCAGCAATTTTGCAAAGGAGATCTCGAGACAGGCATCCAGTACCCCCTGTCGCTTTGTCTTGCCCATCTCCAGGTGTTGGTGGATATTTTCGATGGTGACCGTCGCTTCGTCCACCAGGATGCCGATGGCCAGGGCCAGGCCGCTAAGCGTCATGATATTGATGGTCTGTCCCGCCAGTCGCAGGAAGAAAACCGCCGACAGGATGGAGACCGGAATGGTAATGATGACGACCAGGCTGCTGCGCCAGTCGCGGAGGAAGAGGAGGACGACGAGACCCGTCAATACCGCCCCGATGATGCCTTCCGACATCAGGCTTTTTGCGCTGTTGATGACGAAGACCGACTGGTCGAACTCGTAGCTGACGTCTACATCATCCGGCAGCAGGCCTTTCATTTCCGGGATGTGTTTTCGCAGGCTTTGGACTACGTCCCAGGTGGAGGCATCGGCCGTTTTTACGACGGGGATATAGACCGATCGTTTGCCGTTGACCAGTGCGTAGTCGACGGTGATATCCGCGCCATCCGCTACGTTGGCCACGTCGCGTACATAGATGGCTGTGGTCCCGTTGCTTTTGATGGGGATGTCTTCGAAGTGCGCGACCTTGGACTCGAGGGAGTTGATGGAGGTGACAAACATCGTAGAGTCTATCCGCAGGTTGCCCGAGGGGGTCATGGTATTGTTCTTTACGATGGCCTGGACGACCTCGTCGGCGGAGAGGTTGAACATCCGGAGCTTTTCCGGGTTGACATTGATGAGGATGGACCGTGCGTTGGACCCGAAGGGCGGTGGTGCGGTCAGTCCCGGGACGCTGGCAAACAGCGGTCTGATGCGGGTGATAGCCAGATCAAAGATATCTTTCAGCGGCCGGGTCTTGCTGCTGAAGACCAGTTCTCCCACGGGCAGGGAAGAGGCGTCGAAGCGGATGACCTGCGGCGGCAGGGCGCCGGGCGGGAAAAAGGCCATGGTCCGGTTGACCTGCAAGGCCACCTGGGCCGATGCTTCACCCATGTCCGTGCCTTCGTAGAAGGTGAGCTTTATCATCGACAGGCCCTGGATATTCTTGCTTTCGATATTTTTTATCCCATTGATATAAAGGAATTGATCCGCCATCCGGGTGGCAAAAAAGCCTTCCATCTGCTGGGCGGACATCCCGCCATAGAGCTCGATGACATAGATGGTGGGGGCGTTGAGCTTTGGAAAGATATCGATGGGGATGGTCCGGAGGGCTACTACCGAGAACAATAGAACGCCCAGGAAGATCACCAGGATCGTAATGGGCCTTCGCAATGCTATGGGTATCATGAAAAGAGTTTTATTTTATGGAGGTAATGAATGTGTCGAGGCCGCCGTTGGCCGCTGCCTTGTCGAGGTTGGCCGATAACCAGTCGCTCACCGCCTGTACGTAGGCCGATTCGCTTCTGTAAAGGACAAAGGTGGCATTGGTGAGATCGACGAGGTTGATGATCCCCGCCCGGTATTGCGCCGTTTTCTGGTTGAAGGCGTCCTGTGCCGACCGGATCTGCACCGGGATCTCCTGCAGGTTCTTCAGGGCTGTCCGGATGCCTTCATCCGCTTTGTTGCCCACATTTTGCAGGGACAGTTGTTGTTGTTGCCGGGCATAGTCGCTGGCGACCAATTCCTGGTGGATGATGGCCTGTTTATCGTGCCGGTGGACCAGGTTGAAGAGGTTATACTGCAGGGTGAGACCGGCGAGATAGTTATATCGCTGGTAGCCCCAGCCTGTGGGGACGGATTTATAATTATCCTGGTAGTCGATGCTCGATCCCCGGGCCCAGGTGATACCCGTGAGGAGGATCTTTGGGAGATAACTTTTCCTGACCAGTTGTTCCGTCTGCTGGTAGAGCATTTTCTCTTTTGTATAATAGTCCAGTAGCGGGTTGGCCGGCAGGCTGCTGTCCGGCGGAAGCCCGGTGAGGTTCAACGTGGAGAGGTTGCTTTCGGTACTGGTGGTATCGATGAGGATGCGGTCCGCCGTGATGCCCGTGAGATAGCTGAGCTGTTGCAGCAACTGGCGCAGTTGTCCGTTGGTCTGGTTATAGACGGTCCGCGACTGGGATAGTTCCGCCATGGCCAGTGCCGAATCCGCGCCCGGTTTGATCCCGCTGCGGGTCACCGCCTGGATCACCGTATAGAGTTTGGAATAGCGGGCGCTGTTCTCCGAGTCGATGCTCAGCTGGTACTGGCTTTTGCGGATCTCCAGGAAGAGTTTGCCGATCTGCCATTTGAGGAGGTAGGTCTCGCGATCCAGATCCGCCTGGCTGACGTTGGTATTGGCTTCGGCATGTTGGATGGTCGCCTTTTTCAGCCCGAAGTTGACCAGTTCATATTCGTTGAACAGGAAGGCGATATTGCCGCCGGCTGCCTGGGAGTTACCCGCGGGATTGATGCCGCTGGAAACCGAGGGGATCAGGCCGAACGAGTAATAGCTGCCCGGCAGGGCGTTGTCCGACCCTACCGAGAGTTCGTCACCAACGTAGGAGTTGGGGAGGAAGGTATGTCGTGCGTCGGTGACACCCGCTTTGGCTGCATTGACCAGCGCCTGTTTTTGCAGGAGGACCGGCAGGTGGTGGGTGGCCGAGTCGATGAGGGCCGGGAGGGTCAGAATGGCTTGTTGTTGGGGGCCGGCAGCCGTCGGCTGTGCCCAGAGTGAAAGTGCGGGCAACAGCGTGATCGCGGATGCCCATAGCAACTTCCTGGAACAGAAAATTACCATACGGTATTGACTATTTAAAAATGAGAAATCTTGTTACCCGGGGATCAGGCGGTGGGCGGGGGGCCTCTTGACGGGTAGGGAAGAGCGGTGTAGGAAGGATGAAGGGTGTCGTGGTAGATGGACAGGTCGATCGGAAGGACATAGCAAACGGGCGCTGCCGGTGAAAGTACGGGGCAGGGCGGCATGTCTTCCTGGTGAAACCGTTTGTTGAGCCGGATATTATGCGAGGAAGAGGAATGCAGCGGGGTGGTCCTGGCGGCGTGGAGGTCTTGCCCGGCAGGAGTGTGGGTCAGAGAGGCGTAACGGAAGATGTCCCGGGCATTCGTCTGGCCTTCGAAATTGAAAAAGGACTCTACGGAGAAGAAGATGCCATACACCCCGAGAAGGAGGGTGTAGAACAGGATCTTATGTAGTTTGTTTTTCATTTTAATTAGCGGGAGCCGTAAAATTAGCTATAAAATTCGTGCCTGCCTATTTGCGGGCGGTCTTTAACCGGATCTTCACGACCGGCCGCGATCCGCTACAGGAAGAACCGGACGATCCAGTAGACGAAGGCCGCCAGCAGTGCGCTGACGGGGATGGTGAGGATCCAGGCCCAGATGAGGTTGATGGTCACGCCCCAGCGAACCGCCGACATGCGTTTTGTAGCCCCTACCCCGACTATCGCGCCGGTGATCGTGTGGGTGGTACTCACCGGGATGCCAAGATATTGGGTGAGGAACAGGGTGATGGCGCCCGCCGTCTCCGCGCAGACGCCTTCCAGCGGGCTTACTTTTGTGATCCGGGTGCCCATGGTCTTTACGATGCGCCAGCCGCCGCTCATGGTACCGAGGGCGATGGCCGAAAAGCAGGCGATGGGTACCCAATGGGGGATGTCTTTGATGTTCTCGAGGTCGCCATGCGCCACGAGCGCCGCGGCGATGATGCCGAGTACTTTTTGGGCGTCATTGCCTCCATGGCCGAGGCTGAGCAGGGCCGAGGAGATGAGTTGGAGCCGCCGGAACCAGCCTTCCGCCTTATAGGGATTGCTTCGTTGAAAGAGATTGACGATCAGGATGGTGATGACGAGGGCGACGAACATCCCGATGAGGGGCGCCAGGATGATAAAAAGGAAGGTCGGGATGACGCTGCCGTAGTCGACGACATTCTTTCCGTGGACGACCCAGCCGCCGGCGTGGGCCAGGGCGGCGCCTACGAACCCACCCAGCAGCGTGTGGGAGGAGCTGCTGGGGATGCCGAACCACCAGGTGAAGAGGTTCCACGAAATGGCGGCGATGAGTCCCGAGAAGATGACCGGCAGGGTGATAAAATCCCGGTTCACAAAATGCGCGATGGTACTGCTGATCTTGAATTCCCCGATAAAATTATTGAAGATGAAAAAGGCCGCAAAGTTGAAGATAGCCGCCCAGAGCACTGCCTGGAAAGGTGTCAGGACCTTTGTGGAAACGATGGTGGCGATGGAGATGGCAGCATCATGGAAACCGTTGATGTAGTCGAATACCAGGGCCAGGGCGATGATAGTAAGCAGGAGGATCATGGGTGGGAGAAAGACGCCTCTGGCGTCCTAGGCGTATTTAATAATAATGGATTCGATCACGTTGGTTGCATCCTCGCATTTATCCGTGACGATCTCCATCACCTGGTAGATATCCCGTTTCTTTATCACTTCTTTGGCATCGGGCTCGGTCTCGAAGAGGCGTTCGATGCTCATGTCGAAGATGTCGTCGGCCTGGTTCTCAATGCTGTTTACGCGGACCAGTGCATCCGTAATGGTCCGCATGTCCCGCATGTTGCGTAGTTCCTTTACGGCGCCGCGGATCTGCTTCGCCCCCTGTTCGATGAGGTCGGCCATTTTCTGGATGCCCGGGTCGTTGGGATTTACCTTGTAGAAGTTGATCTTTTTCCCCGCGGCATAGATATAGTCGCAGATATCGTCGAGTGCGCTGGCAAGATAGTGGATGTCTTCGCGGTCAAAAGGGGTGATGAAATTACGTCCCAGCTCCGTAAAGATACGATGGGTGAGATCGTCGTTGACGTGTTCCTGGATCTCCAACTGGCTGATGAGGGCGGCGCGTTTATCATAGTCCGGTTCGCTGACGACCTCCTTTAATAACTCCCCCATCCTCGCTACACAGTCCGCGACTTCCTCAAAAAGGGAATAGAAGACCTTGTCTTTGGGCAGAAACAGTTGGACAAATGCGTTGAAGCCCTTCATTCGATAAAATTTATAAAAATAGCCGACAAGGTAAATCGAATGTAAGCGGGTATCAGGCCCCGGCGGGTTTGGTAATGATTTCTTAACATTAAAACAATAGGGCAGAGCCAACCTTTAACAAATAGAGCCGGCATTTTTTGAATTATAATTTCTTTATCTTCATAACTCCATCACATACAGCCCTCAAATTGACCATGTTTCGCAATTGTACCGCGGAAATGTTAACAGTTAACATTAAGGTAACATTCCCATAACATTCGGGTCATTGCTTAAACATTGTTTTGCAGCGAATTCGAACGAACGACGATACCGCAAAACACAAATTTTAACGAACCAAGACTTTTATGAAACGCAATCTCGCAAAGCAGCTATTATTTATCGTAACCTTCTTCCTTTTAACCACCGCCTCCCAGGCGCAATATCTCTGGAACAATGATTCTGCCTTTAAAGCAGGGCAGAGCAATTCCGGGCGGCTGTGGGGCTATGTTTTTGGTGACTACTATGTAAAAGGCCACAGCGATTCTCTGAACCGTGGCGGCAACAACCAGTATACCGGGATCCCGAAGAACAGGAATGCCTTTGCGTTCCGCCGGTTATACCTCGGATATGATTACAATATTACCAGCAAGTTCTCCGCTGAACTTTTACTGGCTGCGGAAGACAACTTCCCCGCATTCAACCCGCCCACGGCCACCAATACGGCCGCCAGCGGTGACGAGCTGTTGAACAACAAGGAAACTTTCTTTATCAAATTAGCGAATGTACGGTGGAAGAATATCTGGAATGGTACCGACCTGATCGTGGGCGAGCAGGTGACCCCGGCCTTCCCGCTGATAACGGAAAAGATCTGGGCCTATCGCAGCATCGAAAGGACCATTTCCGATATCCGTCGCACCCCCTCTTATGACATGGGTGCCGGGCTTCAGGGTACTTTCGACCCCAAGACCAAGAATTTCGGGTATGATCTGTTGGTTGCCAACGGCACCAGCGACAAGCCTGCGAGCAACAGCTTCAAGTGGTTCTACGGGGATGTTTACGCCTGGTTCCTTGACAAGAAGTTGGTGATAGACCTCTATGCGGATTATCAGCGCCTCAACTGGCAGCCGGGCTGGCATCATGACCGCCAGATGGTCAAGGCCTATATCGCCTACACTACGCCTGCTCTGACCATCGGCGCCGAAGGGTTTATCAACACCATCCGCAATGATACGAAGGCCACGAAGATCGGCGGCGGTGCCGATACGATCAATACGGCCGCACAGGGTCTTTCGCTTTATGTCCATGGCAATATCGTCCCCGGCAAGCTTCGCTTTTTTGCCCGTTGGGACGGGTACAACCCCAACAACAACGTCAACACCGGCAAGTACAGCGCTTATGCGGGTCTTTCTTCTCCAAATGGCTACAACAGCCCGGGAGCCAAGATCACCTACAATGCAAGCACGGGCGCGCCTTCTGCCGCTGTCGCCACAACGGATATTACTTCCAAGGAAATGTTCATTACGGCCGGCCTGGATTTCACGCCCGCCAAAAATGTACACTTCATGCCCAATATCTGGTACAGTCACTACGCTTCCCAGCTGTCTGCCGGTAAGTTCGCTGATTACGACCTGGTCTACCGCATGACCTTCTATTTTGTATTCGGAAAATAAGGGTGTACGACCTTGAAACCGGTCGAGTTTAACGATTCTCCATTCTTAACTACCATAAGTAACAAACATGAAATTAAATTCTTTTAAAATCAAGCGTTCCCTGGTGGCAGGCGCTTTTATCGCCCTCTTCAGCATCAGCCTGGTCTCCTGTGGCGGTGGTGGTGGAAGCACCAGTGGCTCTGATAGCGCGTCCGCCGGCGGAAGCGATGACAACACCCTCGTGGGTGCGGGGAGTTCTTTCGATGCCCCTTTGTTCTCCAAACAATTTTCCGAGTACGATAAGGCCAATAAGCAGAAGATCAACTACCAGTCGGTAGGTTCCGGCGCCGGGATCTCCCAGCTGACGGCCAAGACTGTCGAATTCGGGGCTTCCGATGCACCGATGAATAGCAAGCAGGATTCTGCCGTCACTTCCCCGGTGGTTCACATCCCCGTTACGGAAGGTGCGGTTGTGTTAAGCTACAACCTGCCTGATGTAAAGGATACGCTGATGCTGACCCCTGCTGTACTGGCCGATATCTTTTTGGGTAAGATCACGAAGTGGAACGACCCCAAGATCGCCGCCGCCAACAAGGGAGTGAAGCTTCCTGCTACTTCCATTGTCATCGCTCACCGTAGCGACGGCAGTGGTACTTCCAACATCTTCACCACTTACCTTGCCAAGGTAAGCGATGAATGGATGACCAAAGTCGGCAAGGGTTCTTCCGTCAACTGGCCCATCGGTTTAGGTGGAAAAGGCAACGAAGGCGTCGCCGGCCTGATCAAACAGACTCCTGGCGCCATTGGGTATATCGAGCTGGCTTATGCCGTGCAGAACAATATGGCTTTTGCCAAGATGCAGAACAAGGCTGGTAACTTTATCACTCCCAGCATTGCCAGTGTAACCGCCGCTGCCAACATCCAGATCCCCGCCGATACCAAGGTATCCCTGACCAACACCGACGCTGCCGATGGGTATCCCATCTCCAGCTTCTCCTGGGTGATCATCTACAAGGAGCAGAAGTATGGCGATCGTACGCTTGACCGCGCGACCCGTCTTGTAAAGCTGCTCTCCTGGATGATCCATGATGGACAGCAATACAGCAGTGCGCTGACTTACGCACCGCTTTCGCCCGCCGCTGTTACAGCCGGGGATGCGGTTCTGAAGTCCGTGACATTCGACGGCAAGCCGATCTTACAGTAATTGAAATAACTTTTATGGATACATCTGTAGAGAATGGTATGATTACCCGCAGCGACATACCGCTGCGGGTAATTACTTCTACCCCCGAAGCGATTCTGAAGGCAAAACAGCGGACAAAACGGTCTTTCCGGCAGATCCGGACCGAAAATGTCTTTAAGCGAAGCCTGATGATCATGGGTTTGCTGATCATCGTGCTGGTGCTCGGCATCATGCTGACCCTGGCCTGGCAGTCCCGGTTGTCAATAGCGGCCCTTGGTCCGAAATACCTCTGGAGCAAGGTGTGGGACCCGGTGCAGGATATTTATGGCGCCTGGCCTTTCCTGTTGGGGACCCTGCTGAGCAGCTTCCTGGCGTTGCTCATTTCGATCCCGTTCTCCATCTCGATAGCCATCTTTTTGGGTGAATATCATCCCAAGGGCTGGCTGCCGGATTTTCTGAAGAATGCGGTGGAACTTATTGCCGCCGTGCCTTCCGT
>Ga0206888_1141_pt1 | contig 18568 bp, 15 predicted proteins | sample Alteio_BWOrgHeat_90_FD_153258 | JGI IMG/M metagenome (GOLD analysis project Ga0206888, IMG submission 153258) | Enriched cells from forest soil in Barre Woods Harvard Forest LTER site, Petersham, Massachusetts, United States - Alteio_BWOrgHeat_Nextera4 ... | reverse complement strand
CACTATTCTGTGTCACCTGTCTTTCCAGTTGTTCGAGCTTTAATAAAACGTCTTTGTGTGTCGAGATCATTTCACGGAGCCTTACGAAGACGTCGATGATCTTTATGCTCATTTTTATAGCGCTGGCGCTTTTCAGGACGTTGGAGAGCATTAGGACGCCGTGTTCGGTGAAGGCATATGGGAGGTATTTGGAGTGGGCGCCGCGGGTTAAGGTCGCAAATTGCGACCTTAAAGGTTTGGCTTCTTCGGCGGTTAGTTGGAACATGAAATTGGCAGGGAACCGGGAAAGATTTCTTTTTACCTGCTCTTTCAGACGTTTCGTCTCTACGCCGTAGAGCTTCGCCAAATCGCTGTCAATCATTACCTTCTGACCACGTATGAGATATATTTTATCGATGATTGCCTCGTCCGGAAGGGAGGCAAGTTTTATTACTTTTGCCATAAGATGCGGTTTTTAAGGGTAACGAATTTCGCATATTCCCCGGAGATATTTATTCTTTTCCAGGACTTTTTTAAAAGCCCGATCCCGGCCTTTGGCCGGGATCGTTGGGAAAAATCTGGTTTATTTAAAGCTAGTTGGTGGCGCCGCCGTTGACGAGGAGGTGCTGACCGGAGATGAAGGAGGAGAGGTCGCTGGCGAAGAATTCGGCGGCGTTGGCGACGTCTTCCACTTCGGCGAGCCGGCCCATGGGACAACTGTCGAGGAGTTGCTTGCGGAGTTGTGGGTAGGCTGTGGGATCGGCGAAGATGCCGGCGTGGTCGACAGCGAAGGGGATGATGGAGTTGACGGTGACGCCGCGATGGCCGATCTCTTTTGAAAGGATGTCCACCAGGTAGCGGGGGGTGGTTTTGCTGCCGCCGTAGACGGCCATGCCGGGCACGGGGAAGGAGGTGGTGCTGGAGGCGATGTAGATGATCCGGCCTTTGTCGGTGACGTGTTTGGCGGCCTGCTGCATCGTGAAATAGGAGCCCTTGGTGTTGATGGAGAAGACCCGGTCGAATTGTTCTTCGGTGAATTTTACGACGGGGGTTTCGACCATTTCGATGCCGGCGTTGGCGACGACGATGTCTATTTTGCCAAAGGCGGCTATCGCTGCATCGAACAGTTTCTCGATGTCGGCTACTTTGCTGACGTCGCCCTGAATGGCGATGACCTTTACGCCCATGGCTTTTATGGTGCTCACGGTCTCGTCCGCAGCTACCTTATCACGGGAATAGTTGAGGACTATGTCGGCTCCGAGGGCGGCGTACCGTTCGGCGATGGCTTTACCGAGGCCTCTTGCGGAACCGGTGATGAGGGCGACTTTGCCTTTTAAGGTGTTCATGATATTATATTTTTTGATGTTAGGAAACCATTGCACCGTTGACGGGGATGACCTGGCCGCTGATCCAGTGTGCATCGTCGGAGAGCATGAACGTGATCACCGGGGCGATGTCATCGGGTTCGCCGATGCGATTGAAAGGACTGAGGGCGGCCTGGCGGGCGATCACTTCCTGGGATTTGCCCTTTGTGTACAGCTCCGTCATGACCGGGCCGGGAGAGACCGCGTTGACGCGGATGCCGCGGCCCACTTCTTTTGCGGCTACCCTGGTCAGGTGTTCTATTCCGGATTTGATGGCACCATAGGGACCATAGGTGGGGATGGGAATGCGGTTGACGCTGGTGGAGATGTTGAGGATGACGCCATTGTCCACGACCTTTGCGATCGCTTCGCGGAGGACGAAGAAGGCGCCGGTGAAGTTGATGTTCATCTGGTTGATAAATTCCTCATCGGTGAAGTCTTTGATGAATTTGGTGATCATGATGCCAGCGTTGTTGACGACGGCGTCAATACGGCCGAACTTTTCGATAGCGGTGGTGAAGAGTTGTTTTACTTCAGCCGAATTCCGGACGTCGGCCTGAATGGCGATGGCTTCGCTGCCGAGGGCTTTTATGTCTTCGACGACTTTGTCGGCGGGTTCTTTCCGGCCTGCATAATGGACGATAACCTTTGCACCGGCTTTGGCCAGGTGGCGGGATATTTCGGCACCGATGCCGCCCGAGGCGCCGGTGACCAGGACTACTTTGTTGTTTAATGTGCTCATAGTTTTTGTTTTTTGATACCTCAAAGCTACGATGGCGACCCGCCGGGGAAAGGACGGAATTCATAGGATTTGATATCTAAATCAAAGAATTGGTTTCCCGGAAAATTTATATCTTAGATTTATAAACCTTATTCTATGCCATTACGAATCCTTTTGTTGGCCGGGCTTTGTCTCGCCGCCACCCTTTCTGTCTACGCCACCACAACTATCGCCAGTCTTTCCGCTTTGCGAAGCTATACCTACACTACGGGGAACGAATTCGTCTATGTACAGGGCTATTCTGCTGTCGATGATGGCGGCCAGGGATTTTTTGCCTGGGACGCGGCCAGCAGCCAGGCCGACAATGACGGAACGGTCATCCAGGTAGGGTCGACTTCCGGGCGGTGGATGCGGATCTATAGCGGAGCGATCTCCGTCAAATGGTTTGGTGCGAAGGGGGACAGTGTCAACAATGACCAGCCGGCTATTTCCAATGCGTTGAACGCGGCTTTGAATTTCAAGACCGACCTGTTCCTGCCCGGCGGGATCTACAAGCTTACCACCTATGCCAACAGGGCCGGTGAGCAGATCTTCACTCCGCCGGGCGGCAGCGGCACGAATCCATATCGAATAAGGATCTTTGGCGAGCAGCAAACCGTATTGAGAACTGCCCTATACCCTGTGGCGGACAGCAGCAATGCGATGTTCTTTTTTCTTGGCGGATATGCCGACTGCATCATCGAAAATATCTTCTTCCAGAATACCCATCCCCTGCCCGCTGGTACGACTTCCCCTATCGGTCAGACCGTTGCGCTATACCTGTTTGGTACTTCCTCGGTGGCCAATAAAGGATTTACGATTCGCGGCTGTCATTTTGAAGGGTTTTCAACGGCGGTATCGCTCAACGGGACAGAGAATACCCGGATCGACCAGTGCAGTTTCGGCGCCCCTTATGGAAGGGACAACGCGCAAGGGACCAATCCGCAGCCGGCTGTATTCATCTGGATGACGAGCAATTCCAACGGAGAGGTGATCAACCCCACGATAACGAATTGTTATGCGAATGGTTATAGCGGGTCTGGTCCCATTGCGACAAGTACGGCCAGCGAGATGCCCATGGACGGCTTCATCTATGGCACGCCGGAGGGCGGGTTTTTTTCGGGAAATATCATAAAGAATATGGGCCAGGAGCTGATCTTCGTACAACCCTATACCGATTCGCTCACGACTCGGCCCGTCGTGATCTCCAACAATATCGTGGACTGCGCTATTCCCGCGGGTTCGGTCGCGATCGGCAGTCCGACCACCCCGGCCACGGCCAATTACGGCATCCGAAGCGAGGCCAAGAATTCGGTCATCACGGGCAATACGATCACCAATGCGACGCAGGGCATCCTGCAATATGCTTTTACACTTTACCCGTACCAGTTCAAACGCTGGCAGATACAGGGTAACGTCGTTCAGTTGACTACCAATTCCGCCATGAGCCCGCATTATGCCATCTATGTCCAGGGCTATAACAATACGACCACTACGAGGGTGCAGTATCCGAACATCGTCAACAATACCGTCATCGCCGACTCCCTAACGCTTAACGGAAGCAATTTGGACGTATTCAACATCAACGATGCCGACAGCGCGTTGGTCACCGGCAATACGCTGATCCTGGGAAAGGTAAGCAAGGCGGGACAGGCCATCCACTTCAGCAATATGACCAGCAGCTATAATACGTACTATAAAGACAATATTATCCGTGGGACGGTCGATGTCAAATATGTACTGGGATCGGGTTCGCCTACTTATTCCGATTGGGATAATTTTTCCAGCGAAAAGGTCAGACAACTGACAGCAGCTACTACGCTGACGGCGGAGGATGCGACGATCATCGGCAATGCGGCCACCGGAAGTTTTTCGATTGCGCTGCCCGCGCCTTCCGACCCAACGGTAACGGCCAAAGGGCAAGGTAAGAAATTCGTTTTCCGGAATATCACGTCAGGTTCGACCAATACGATGACGGTGACGACACCAAGCGGGTCGATCATCGGGACCACATCGGGAAGTAGTCTTGTAATCGGTGCAGGGACGACGGTAAGCCTGCAGACCGACGGGACGAACTGGTATGTGCTGTAGGGAAATAAAACCGTGCCACGGTGAGCTGTGGGTTAATTAGGACCGTGTGGTGTGGATTTTGTTGCTGACAGTAGAATGGATTCTACTGATTCGGGGCGTAGCAGCAAGGCGTGATTTCTGCGGAGTCAACCTAAACAATACGATTATGACAACAACAGCAACCACTAATTCAAAGGATACGCAGTCCAAACTGCGTGAATTCTTTATCGACCAGTTACAGGACATCTATTGGGCAGAGCAAAAGTTGGTGAAAACCTTACCCAAACTGGCGAATGCGGCGCATTCGCCCGAGTTGAGGGACGCATTCAGCAGTCACCTGGAAGAGACGAAAAATCACGTGACCCGGATAGAGAAGGCCTTTCAACTGATGAACGAAGAGGCGGATTCCAAGGAATGCCAGGCGATGAAAGGCATCGTAAAAGAAGGCGAGGACATCGTCGATGAAACGGATGATGGCACGGCACAGCGGGACGTGGGTCTGATCTTTGCGGGGCAAAAAGCCGAGCACTATGAGATAGCTACGTATGGCGGATTGATCCAATTGGCCAGGACGATGGGGCAGTCAGCCGTTGCGGATCTCTTAGGTCAGACGCTGGCAGAGGAAAAGAAGGCCGATGAAAAGCTGACGCAGATAGCGGAAGCGACGAGCAATGAAGAAGCACTGCACGAGCATTAGATCTTTAGCAGGACTTCAGGCATGTACGATGCCAATAGGATCGGCCCTAACGGACCGATCCTATTTTTTGGAAGAAATCTTCCCGGCAGGACCGGCTGAGCGGGATGTCGCGGCTGCCGATGCGGATGATGTCGTTGCGGACGGAGCTGATCTTGTCCAGCATGACGATAAAAGATTTGTGAACGCGGGCGAATTTGCCGGCGGGGAGTTTTTCTTCGATGGCTTTGAGGCTTAGTTTGGAAAGCAGGGGTTTGGACGTCCCGGTGAGATGGATGCGGATATAGTTGCGCAGGCCCTCAATGTGCTCGATCTCGTGAATAAATACCTTTGTCAGTTGATACTCGGTATGGATGAAGAGGTAATCGGGGTAGTTGCTATTGGGGTTCTCCTCCCTTTGTTTAAAGCCCTGGTATTCGAGGGCCTTGCCCGCGGCTTTCAGGAAACGATCAAAAGAAACGGGTTTTACCAGATAGTCAAGAACATCGAGATCGAAGCCTTCCACGGCGTAGTTGCGGTAGGCGGTGATGAAGATGACCATGGGCTTGTTGGAAAGGCTTTTGAGGAAGCTGAGGCCGCTGATACCGGGCATCTCGATATCGAGGAAGAGAAGATCTACCGGCTCCTGCCGGATCGCCTCCATTGCGGCATAGGCGTTCTTGCATTTCCCGACCAGTTGCAGGAAGGGGATCTGGCGGATATTGTCCTCGAGGATATCGAGGGCGGGGGTTTCATCGTCTATGGCGAGGCATCTGATCATTGGAGAGGGATATTTAGTGTGGTGACGAACCAGGTTCCTTTTTCTTTTCTTACAAATTCGGCTTCGGGCTCGTCGACGGTCGAGAGGAAATATTCGCCGGGATAGACGAGTTCGAGCCGCTTCCGAAGATTGACGAGACCGATGCCCTGGACTTCGGTGTCCTGTTTACGGATGAGAGGATTGTATTTGTTCTCGACGGTCATCCTGATCCGCCCCTGCCCTTCCGACCGGATGTCGATGAAAATGACGGGACTGCTGACGAGGCCGATGCCGTGTTTAAAGGCGTTCTCCACGATAGGGATGAAGAGCATGGGCTCGATGCATTTGTCGGGAATGGGATCAGGGGTATTGAAACGGACGGTGACGTCGTCTTTGAACCGAATCATTTGCAGATCGATATAGGCCTTCAGATAGCTGATCTCTTCCTCGAGGCTGATCCTTTTGTTGCCTGCATCGTAGAGCATATAGTTCATCAGCCGGGCGAGTTCCAGGAGGACGGGCTCGAGCAGATCGGATTTGCGTCGGGCCAGGAGGGCCATGCTGTTGAGGACGTTGAGCATGAAATGCGGGTTTACCTGCGCCCGGAGGAAGACCAGTTCCAGCCGCAAGAGTTCAGTCTCCCGCTCCTTTTTTCCCTTCTCCAATTTTGTGTTCTCCTTCCATATGGCGATGCTGGCGCTGGCCAACAAAAAGAAGAGCCCGGGGGCTACCCGGCGCAGGATGAAATAATGATTGCTGGATTGCGGAGCACCTATATAGGTCATAAGCCCTGAACAGACGGTGACGACCATCAGCAAAAGCAGGGTAAAAAGAACATAGCGGAACGGCTTTTTCCGGGTGAGATAGCGGGGGATAAGGACATAGCCATGCAGGTAATAGAGAAGGATGAAGGGCAGTCCGGCCCAGACGAGGAGACCGCCGCTGATGGGGACGAAGGGCAGGGTCCGGGGCTCTGGTTTGACGGGGCGCCACAACCAGATGCAGAGGATCAGTACCGACCAGATGGCGGCGTGAAAAAGAACGGTATAGAGACGATTTAGCTTAAACATTTGCTGCTGCAAGTTAATACACAAAGACGGATGTGGAACGGACCGTATGGGCGCTGAAATACCCGTAGGCGCCGTTGGTAATATTGGTGGATGGGTTTGCGGGGGATGCCTCGGTGTTGAAGGTACCCGTGGAAGTGGTACGGTTCAACTGGAAGAAATAGTTGTAATCGTTTTGATCGACGCAGTACATGTCCACCCGGAGCAGGTCGCCGGTGTTGAGATAAGCGCTATCCATCCGCAGGTTATAGTTGATATAGCGGCCATCCGAGAGCCGGTCCTCGAATACGAAGATATCCTTTGTAAAGGGGACGCCGTTGATGTGTTCCGTAAACCGATAGTAGTTGCCCAGGCCCGGCGGGTCCTGGAAGTTGGCGATGGGGGTGATCTGGTCCTTCCGGAAGCGGGTGGAAGTGGTAAAGGTGATGGAATCGAGGTTTACCGGCGGGGGCATGGTGGACACTGCCGTGTAGGTGGTGTCGTTGACGACCACGGACAGGTTGTAGATATTGCCCGGTTTTCCCTGCAGGACGTGGGTAATGTAGACGCCGGGGGCGGTTTCCGTGAGGACGTCTTTTACGCCGGTATTGTCGCTGATGGTGACGCTGGCGCCTGCTACCGCGGGGAAATTGTTGTCGGCGTAGAAATTGACGGACCGGAAGATGGTAACCGTGTCCGGGTTGGGCCCGTCGGTGACGTTGCCTTCGATGATGAGTTGGGGAGGGGCGTTGTTGAGGTTTAGCGTTACTACCTTTTGACAGGAGCAGAGGACTAAGAGTATGATGGGGATGAGACGACGCATGGATTAGAATTTAAAGTTGTAAGTGATGGAGGGTACCCAGCGGAACAGGGCCCATTGGACGGCCTGGGTCTTTGACGCATCGCCGGGGTCCTGCTGAAAGCTGATGCTGTAGGGGTTCTCACGTCCGTAGACGTTGTAGATGGAGAAGTTCCAATTGCTGTCGAACTTCTTTGTCTTTTTCCCCTGCAGGGTAGCGCCGATGTCGAGCCGATTGTAGGGTGGCATCCGGTTGGCGTTGCGTTGAGAGTAGAGCCAGGTGACCTGGCCGTTGACATCGTATTTTCCGGTGGGCCAGGTGACGGCATTGCCCGTGTAGTAGACAAAGTCGCCACTAAGGGTCCATTTGCTATTAATTTTATAAATGCCGACGATGGAAATGTCATGGGTCCGGTCCTGGTTGGCCGGATACCAGGCGTCGTTGTTGATGCCGGAGAATTGCCTTTCCGTGCGGGAGAGCGTATAGCTTACCCACCCGTTGAATTGTCCGAATTTCTTTTTCAGGAAGACCTCCATGCCGTAGGACCGGCCTTTTCCGAAGATGAGCTGGGATTCCACGTTCTCGTTGGCGATGAGCTGGGCGCCATTCTTGTAGTCTATCTGGTTTTGCATGTCGCGATAATAGACTTCGGTGGAGAATTCGTAATGGTTGTCGTTGAAATTGCGGTAGTAGCCGACGGATACCTGGTCGGCCACCTCCGGTTTTACGTTGTTGCTGCTGGGGATCCACACATCGGTGGGGTTTGACGAGGTGGAGTTGGACAAGAGGTGGAGGTTCTGGGTGGTGCGGGTATAGGACAGTTTGAGGGAGCTGGCGTCCGTCAACTTATAGCTCATGGAAAAGCGGGGTTCGAGATTGAAATAGTTTTTTACCGTCTGGCCACTATGGTAGGTGGCCGTGTCAATGGTATTGCCGGCCGAGTCATAGGTATAGAAGTTGCCCGGTCCCAGGACTGTGAAGAGGCCGGCGCGGAGACCATAGTTGATATTTACCTTGTTCCCGATGGCGAGGTCGTGGGAGATATAGGCGGCGCTTTCGAGGGCGTATTTGTTTTGCAGGGTGAGGTCATTGTAGCTCGATTTGTCGCTGCTGGTGATGACACCCGGCGAGGTGGTGTGGTGCGTCACATCGATGCCGAAGTTGATCTTGTTATCCGCGTCGGCGTAGTACTGCAGGTCTTCCTTTACATGAAGGTCCTGGATAAAGGAGTTGATGTCGATGTCGTTGTTGCCCGAGTTGAGGGTGATGTTATAGTTGTATTTGCTATAGATGAGGGAGGTGTTGGAGAAGAGCCGGCTGTTGAAGACGTGGTTCCAGCGGAGGGTGGCGGTGGAATTCCCGTAGTCGATGCCAAAGGTGTTCCCCAATCCCAGGTTGTCTTTGCCAAAATAGCCCGAGAGATAGAGGTGGTCTTTCTCCCCTAATTTATAGTTGGCCTTGGCATTGATGTCATAGAAGTAGAGGCTGCTGCGATTGGTATTGGTGTCCTTCGACAGTTTGAGGAACAGGTCTGCGTAGGTGCGCCGGGCGCTGACGAGGAAAGAGCCGTTGTCTTTTTCGATGGGGCCTTCCGCCTCGATGCGGGAGGAGATGAGACCGATGCCCCCGCTGACGTGGTAGTCCTTGTCATTACCGTCGTTCATCCGGACGTCGAGGACGGAGGCCAGTCTGCCGCCGAATTCCGCGGGGATGGCGCCTTTGTAGAGCGTGACATCCTTGATGGCATCCGAGTTGAACGTCGAGAAGAAGCCCAGCAGGTGCGAGGGGTTGTAGACGGTGGCCTCGTCGAGGAGGATGAGGTTCTGGTCTATCGTTCCGCCCCGGACGTAGAATCCGCTGCTACCGTCGCCGGCCGACTGGACACCCGGGAGTAACTGGATCGTCTTGAGGATGTCCTTCTCGCCAAAGATGACCGGGATGTCTTTGATCTCGGTGACAGAAAGTTTCTGCACGCCCATGAGTGGCTTCGTGACATTGTTGTTGTTCTTGTTTCCCGTAACCACTACCTCCTGTAATTGCGGGCCACCCGGGGCCAACTGGATCGCCAGGGTCTGGTCGTGGTCGAGCGTAACCGGGATGGTATCGTTTTGATAGCCGGTGAAGCTGACGACGAGCCGATAGTTGCCGGGGGGTGCGTTGAGGGAATAGAAGCCATAGGAATTGCTGAGGACGGCGGAGTGGGATCGTTCCAACAGGAGGATACTTGCGCCGATGAGGGTTTCCCCCGAGGCCGAATCCCTGATCGTACCACTGATAGAGTGACGGACCTGGGCGACGAGCAACAGCGGGAGGAGCATGACAGTTGTCGACAGTGTGATTTTGGTGAGTTGCATGACGCAAGGATAGGTCAGCATCTCGTTAATGAAACGTTACGGACGACCAGCGGAACGTATGAGGGGACAAAAGAGGGGATTTTGGGGAAATACCGGGATCGAATTCCCCAGGTGCCGGCAAGTGAGCGCAGTTTGGGGTCCTTTGGGCCGGGTTTTGGGCTGGCAGGTTTTTTGTCGACTAATAGTTAAACCTTAAAACACTTTTATCATGGGCAATCTTCTTTATCTCATCGCGGTCATTCTGATCATTTGTTGGGCCATCGGCTTTTTTGCGTATGGCGCGGGCGGGATCATCCATGCGCTGCTGGTCATCGCGGTGATCGCTATTATCCTGCGGGTCATCCGGCGCGAAGCTTAAATACCGGAGAGCTTTTCCAGTTTCAGGGCGTATTTTTTTCCTTCGGGGCTGTTGCGGAGCTCGGGGGTGAGGGATCGAAAGAGCTGGTCGAGCTCGGCAGCGGGATTATTTAGAGTGGGATCGCCCGTGCCCATCATTTCGAGGGCCGTCAGGCACAAGGGGGATGCCGGGTTTGATCGGATGTAGGCGCGGGGGACGCCCCAGCATTGATGGGCCGTTTCGGTGAGTTGTTCTTTTATTGGCGTCGTATCGCCTTTTGTCTGGCGGGCGGAGTCGAGTTGGTGTTTTAGCATTCCTATCTGGCGATTCAAATGGGCGACCGGCAATTCCAGGAGCGCGGTAAAGTCGTGGGACAGGGGTGGGCCATCGACATATTCGCGGCTGTCTTCATGGTCCTGGTCCAGTTGGACGAACAGTTCGCCCGGCATCAGGAAGACCGGATAGCGGTATTTGTAGCCCGGTTGTCCCTGGTATTCGATGAGCAGGGTGATGACGAGCGGGTGGTCGATGCTGTCGGGAACGATGACCGAAGAGTCCGTGAAGGTATAGAAGTTCGATCTTGCTTTTGCTTCCGGTGGTTGCAGGAGCGTCAGGGTGGAAGGAGGAGTTCGGGCATGCGAGATGATGTGCAGGAGGCAGCCCTGGCGTTGGGCGAAGTTGTTTATGGAAGGGATCAGGAGAAGGGTGAGGAGGGTGGTTTTCATTACCCGTAAGTTAAAAAAAAGGCGGCCGGCAGGGGTTTTCCCTGACGGAAAGCGGGATGAGCGAGACCAAAGGGCCGGGCAAAAGTATGAATGCCGGTTGCAAAGGAATTTGGCAAGGTGGTTCCAAAATTATTAGTATCTTAGCAGGAAAATAGATAGGGTGTCTGAAGAACAACCGCTGCTTGCTGATATAAGCTATACGCCGGCTTCGTTGCTGCATCTGTTCAACAGTATTCTTTCGCCTGCGGCGACGAAGAAGATCATTTTGTTAAAAGGTATTTATGTTGCCGGCAAGGGTGTTACCTATGCCGGTTTTTTTTATGATACGCTGAAGGACGAGGCGACCGATGCCGTGGTGACGCTGGTGGTGCCGGCGTTGTTGCGGAGTGGGCTTACGCATAATAAGACGATCGAGTTTTATGGCTATATCACCAAGCGGGTCGTGCTGCATGGCGGGCGGATAGAGGTCCATGCGGTGATGACGCAATTGCTCCAGCAGACCGCCAATACGTATTCCGAGAAGGAGGTTCGGACGGTGGAATTGTTGCAGCAGAAGGCTGAGCTTGGCTATGGGGATGTGGACAATTTTCTGAAGCGGCGGATCGCCAACGAGGAGGCGGTTCGGGTCAGGATCCTGATCGGGAAGACCGCGATCATCGACAGCGACATCAGCCATGCGCTGGAGAGTTCGGTTGGTTTTTATGTGGTTGCTTTTGAGCGGATCAATTTGTCATCCGAGGCAGAGATCCTGCAGGCTTTGCAGCAATGGAATGACGCTTCCGCGAATGACCTGCTGGTGCTTTCGAGGGGTGGCGGGGATAATCTCGAGGTTTTCAACAGTGTTGCCGTGGCGGCTTATTGCCTGGAGCTGGAGCCGTTGTTCCTGACGGCTATCGGGCATAAGGAGGATAATCCGCTGGTGCAGAAGATGGCGGACAAGGCGTTCATTACGCCCACGGCGCTGGGGCAATATCTCAATAGGATGTACAATGAGACGGTGGCGGAGCTACAGGATTCGAAGGCCCGGCTGGTGGAGACGATCACGTTGCAACTGGGCGCCAATTACCATAAACAGGTGAGCAATCTCGAAGAGAAGGTGCGTCACCTCGAGGAGTTGAATGGCCAGCGGGCGGGGATGTTGCTTTCGGCGCAGGATATGGCTAATATATACCGGGCACAGGCTGAGCAGATGCGGGTGACGGCCGAGCAGATGCGGGCGCAGGCGGAGCAGGTGACGGCGGCGGCGGTGCGCAGGCGGATGAGCTATTGGATCGTGCTGGTGGTGGTTGCGGTCGTTTGTGTGTTGGTTGGAAGAGGGTGCCGATAGTTATGCGGGGACGAGGGTGATTGCGGCGTAAATATTTTTTACCTGGCGCAGGTGGCGTTGAGTATGCCAGACATAGAACCAGAGCCATTCGAGGCGGGTGAGCGGGCCGACGCCGGGGAATTCAAAATCGAGACAGGTGGCCGAAAGATCGAGCAGGCGGATGCCCTCCCCCATTTTATCCCAGACGACCTTTGTTTTGCCGAGCAGTTCCTGTTTGTCGTGATCGCCGTCGGAGGGAATGATGAAGTCGGGAGACTGCAGTTTTGTGTTGAAGTCGAGGAAGATGCCGGCGATGAGGGCGAGGTGTGTGCCGGGGTCTCTATCGGTGTGGGCTGTACGGCCGGCGATGACCTCTACTACGCCGGCTGAGAGAAGGAGGTGTTCGGTGACCTGGCCGGCGGTCCAGCCGCCGGTGGACGGCCGGGTGTTGAATTGGGTGTCTGTGAAGGCGGTGAGTGCTTTCAGGATACCGGCGCCGGTTTGTTTTGCCTGTTGAGCGAGTTCTTGTTTATCCAGTTGCATGGTTGTTCTTTTTGTAAAATTGAGAAATCCGCCTCGTAGGGGAAAGGGGTGTTCGCGACAATAAAAAGGGAATTCGCGACAATTCCCTAGATTTAGGATCGTAATACTTTTTTTATGAAACGCATGATCGCGCAGCTATCGCTGCTGGTTAGGGATTATGATGAGGCGATTGAATTTTATGTGGGGAAGCTGGGATTTGTTTTGCTGGAAGATACGCCGTTGAGTGCCACCAAGCGGTGGGTGGTGGCGGCGCCTTCGGCGGATGCCGGGGGGTGCCGGTTGTTGTTGGCGAAGGCCAGCGATGAAGAGCAGGTTCGGCGGGTGGGTGATCAGACGGGTGGAAGGGTTTTTCTGTTCTTACATACGGATGATATCGCCCGGGATCGTCAGCGGTTGATCGCGGAGGGAGTGCGGATCGTGCGGGAGCCTGTCACGCAACCCTATGGGACGGTGCTGGTCTTTGCCGATCTCTATGGCAATTTGTGGGACCTGATCCAACCGGTGGCTGGGTAAGCGGGATCAATTCTCCGGCACCTGGATCACCAGATCAAAATAGCCTTTATAATTCCGGTAGTCGATGGCGTTGAGCGCCAGCATCAACGGTCCGTCTTTTGGGGCCGTATAGAAGGCGTGCTGGCCGATGAATTGCCATTTGGTATCCTTGACGGCACCCATGACTGCGCTGCAGGGAATGTCCTTGATGATCCGGTATTCCGGCCAGTTGGGGCCGAGGCCGTCGGCATTGGCGGGACCCGACATCATGCCGGTGGAAATGATGCCGTAGGCTTTTATATTGATGATCTGCCCCTGGTGCAACTGGAGGGTCGACATGAGACTGGATGAGACCGTGCCGCCATAGATCTTATAGCCATTCTTTTTGCCAACGAATTCCAGGCCATTGATCAGTTCCTGCTGATGGCCGTAGTAGTTCGCCATGGCTCCAAACATTCCCGACACGAGGCCATTCATCAGGCCGTCGTCGCCGTCGGCTACTTTTTGTCCATACTCGTTGACATAGATATAGCTGGGGCTGAAGTCGGCATATTTCCAGAAATTCATAAATGTTTCCGCCTGGGCGTTGAGGCCTGTGGCGTCCGGCCGGGCGAAGCCGTTCAAAACCGCCTGGTTATACCAATATCTTCCCATAATGATATTTTTTTCCCCGACCGTCCCTTCATTGTAAAACCTTGCCAGGACGACCATGGCCTTGGGCGAGCCCAGTTCGGCCGCCCGTTTTATCCAGAACAACGCCGACCTTTCGTCCTTGACGACGCCGGGGCCTTCTGTCAGGTAGGTTTCGCCGAGGGCCAGCATCGCCTGTCTATCGCCCAGATCTGCGGCGGCGCGGAACCACTTTATTGCCGTGGGGATGCTGCGGGCGACGCCCTGTTTGCCGTCGTAATAGTTTTCGCCATTGAAGATCATGGCATCCGTACAATTCTTCGCAGCCGCCTCGGTCGCGAGGGCAAGGGCCTTGTTGATATCCGGCGGGGTATTGTCGTGGCCTTTTGCCACCAGTTTGGCCAACCAAAGGGTGGCGTCAGGGTCGCCAAACGCGATGCCCCGTCTGTACCAGGCGATGGCGGAATCGTTGTCATTTGTTACCGAAAGTCCTTTTTCGTACATATAGCCGATGACCTCCGCCGCCTTTTTTACCCCCGACTCATAGCTTTTCAGGAGGTACTTAAATGCCGAGGCATAGTCGCGATGTTGGGTAAACAGTAATGCATAGTCGTAGACTGCCGGGGAGAAACCCGCGAAGGCGCTTTTTTCGAGAAAATTGCCGCCCAGCCCCTTTGCGTCCTCTCCTTCCAGGCCCATCTGGCAGGCGTAGAACATCAGCAGCAGGGCTTCACCATCCCCCACCCGCGCCTTTTCTTCCACGAAGGAAATACAGCTTTTTGCCAGCGCATAGCCCTGGTCTTCGTCGATCTTGTAGCCGCCATAGCCCATCGAGAGGAAGACCGCCTTCCACATGTGGGCCATTTTGTCGCCGCCGGCCGCGAGGGCGTCCAGCGGTTTGCTGACATCCGAGAACGGCTTGTTCCCGATGCCGTAATAGCCCGACACCGCCTGGAGGCGGGGAGAGGTATAGGCAGGCAGGGTGACGGCAGCGGTCTTGTAATACGATTCCGTGGGAAGGGCGAGTTGTCGTTGAACGGTAAACCCGTTGTATTTGAAGACCAGTGTAAAATGAACCGAATCCCGGGGGACAGAAAAATTTGTCGTGATCGGCGCGTTGAAGCTGTTCTCGCTGTTCTTTGCCAGGTTTACGTTGCCGTTGAACTTATCGTAGCCGATGAGCCCGTTGGTCTCTTCGGTGGTGGTGGCGTTGATCTGGATCCCCGTGAGGTCTTTGCCCGCATGGTTCCGCAGCTTAATGGTCATTTGTCCGTGATCGTTGTATCGCAGGACCGAATTGTTGCGGGAACTGTTGTAGGTGATACTTTCCACCTCGAGGGTGGAGTCCGTAATGGTATTAGCTGCGATGACCGCCTTGTTTGTCTCTTCCTGTTTTACCAGGGCGGGGGCAAGCGCCATGGTGGTGCGTTTCAGGTGGACTTCGCGTTGCACGATGGCCGGGTTATTATTGACGAATTCAGAACTGTCCCTCGACTTTTCCCGGATCAGTCGCAAGTTCTCTACGACCTGCGGGAAATTGGGAAGGTTGACGTTCTTTACATTGGAGTACGTCAGGATGCCGTTGTTGAAAGTGGCGGTGAAGGTTTGTTTGACACTGTATCCTACCTGCCAGGGTATATTTGGCTTCTTCTCTTCCAGGACGAAAGAATCCAAACCGGAGTAAGTAGCAGGGCCTGCTTTTGTAAGTGAGATCTGATAATACCAACTTGAATTGGGATCGAAGACTTTGCCCTCCCATGTTCCGCTGATGTCCTGGAGGTCCGAGGTCGGAGCCGTAGAGAGTTGATCTTTGTGATGCGCTTTACTGGCGCTGAGAGCCGCACCCCCGAGAATGACTCCGCCAACGATGGCTTTGCCGATCTGCGCTTCCAGACAGCCGGTGAGCAAGAAGGCTACGACCGTCAACCCTGTCAGGGGAAGGAATTTGCATTTCATCTGATAAAGTTTTACTGTGAAAGGGGGATCACAGGGGGGACAGGGAGTTTCATGGAGCGGTTACTAAATGTATCCCATTATTGCGAATTATCAAATTATTTAATAATTAAATGTGACGCCGGCGCCGTAGCCCATGTCGCTGTCGTAGTGGGTGGAGATGCCGATGTATTTTGTGAGGATATAGCGAAGCCCGGCCATGTATTCCTTGTCCGTGTTGACCATGAAGCTGAACCGCAGGCGGCGGGTGACGGCGAGGTCTTCGCGGGTCAGTTGGAAGCGCAATTTTCCTTTGGTGTCGAGCCGCGCATCGGCGGTGACGAGCATCGGCAGGAGATATTGGAGGCCGATGCAGGCTACATTGCGATGGTCCTTTGTGTCGGTTTGGCCGAAGAGATTTTTTTCGGGGGTGGAATGGCTGCGATAACGGAAGTCCCAGCCGGCGTAGGGCATCCAGTATTGCATGGTCCCGAGGTAGCGGCCGAGATGGCTTTCACTCTCATAGCCTTTTCGGGAGTCGGTGCCGACGCGCCATTCGGACTGGAAGCGATACCGGGTGTTGGAAAGTTGCACTTCGCCGTCGCTGCCATTGCTTTCGAGGCCGACGCGGGCCATGGGGCGGATCTCGCGGTCGTCGGCGTAGACTTTTTTTAGTGCCTGTTGCGGGTTGGCTATTTCCGGGTTCGGGGGTGAATCTTCGTAATGGAAGATGCGGCCCATGCCGCTCATCATATGATAGAGGATATGGCAGTGGAAGTACCAGTCGCCGCTTTCGGTGGCGGCGAATTCGAGGGTGTCGGTCTCCATGGGCAGGATATCCACCACATTTTTCAGGGGGGCATGGTCGCCCTGGCCGTTGAGCAGCCGGAAGAAATGCCCGTGCAGGTGCATGGGATGGCGCATCATCGTGCCGTTGTAGAGGATGATGCGGATGTTGTCGCCGTGGCGGATGAGGATCCGGTCGGTCTCGGAAACGGTCTTGTTGTTGATGCTCCAGGTATACCGGTTCATGTTGCCGGTGAGGTTGAAGTAGTACTCCTTTGTTGGGGCATTTGTGGGGAGCGTTGTTTTTTCGGGGGCGCGGAGCATGCTGTAGTTGAGGGCGGTGCCGGGGTCGTCGGGGTACATGATGCTGTTCATGTCCATGGCCTGGTTGCTCATTTTCATCTCCATCTTCATTCCGCCGCTGCTGTTCATCATTCCATTCATCATGCTCATCCCCTCGAAATAATTGAGTTTGGGGAGGGGTGGGAGTTGTTTTTTGGGGCCGGCGCCGAGCCAGAGGGTGGTCGATCCGGTGCGGTCTTCGGCTGTGGCGAGGAAGGCGTAGGCGCTATCGGTTGGAAGGGTTACAAGGACATCGTAGGTTTCCGAGACGCCGACGATGAGACGATCCACTTCGACCGGCTCTACGTCCTGGCCGTCACTGGCGACGACGGTGATCTTCCCGCCGCCGTATTGCAGCCAGAAATAAGTGGAGGAGCCGCCGTTGATGACGCGCAGCCGGATCTTATCGCCGGGTTTGTACTGGGGTTGGGTCTCTTCGGGGTGGCCGTTGACGAGGAATTTGTTGTATGCCACATCGCTGACGTCCATGGGAAGCATCCGCTTCGCTTCGTTGGTGAGCTTTGTTTTTAAATGATGCGCTTTTATTGCCGCGGCATAGTCCTGGGTACTGCCCTTGCGGATGGCATACCAATCCGTGGCGTAGTGAAGGCTGCGTTGGACTTCGTAGGGTGCTTCGTCGGTCCAGTCGCTGAGCAGGACGACCTGTTCTTTTATTATGGGTTGGGGTTGTTCTCGTTTGTGGATGACGATGGCGCCGTAGAGGCCGATCTGTTCCTGGAGCATGGTATGGGAATGATACCAGTAAGTGCCGTTCTGCACGATGGGAATGACGGCGGTGTAGGTGGTCATGGGCTTTATCGGCGAGGAGGTGAGGTAGGCTACCCCATCGTACCGATTGGGGACGATGATGCCATGCCAATGGACGGTGGTTTCCATCATCATCTCGTTGTGGATATGGATCTCGGCGGTGTCGCCTTCGGTGAATTCGAGGGCAGGACCGGGCAGGGTGCCGTTGACGGCGATGGCGTGACGGCGGCGACCGGTGTAGTTGACCAGGGAGTCGGTGATATAGAGGTTGTAGATGATGGTATGGGGACGCGCAGGCGAGACCTGTCGGAAGGGTTCGCGAGCGCCCATGGACATGTTATGCCGCGCATTTGCAGACATGCCGTGTTGCGCGTGTGCAGACATGCCGGTGAGTGCGACCAGCAGGCCGATGAAGAGCAATTTCATATTTGGCAGCGGTTAGGGTTTAAGCGTGGCGGTTACCTTCCCGCAAGTAAGCATGGTGCTGCCGTAATAGGGATTTTTTATTGCCGTGTCGTTGCTGAGCCAGGACGCCTTTTTCATGGGGCAGTACTCCTGGTAGACGGGCTGTTCGGAGAGATGGGCCTGTTTAGCGAGGCTGACCATGTTTGTCGAGAGGCTGGTGAAGTGTTCGCGTTGGTGATTGATGTCGGTGGATTCGGAGATATGGCGGGCGTCGAAGGCCAGTTTGTCCTTCAGGGACATAAAGGCCATGTGGTCCTTCATGGGGATGGCGGACATATTGACCCCGTTGATGTCTTTGAGCAGTTCGGCGGCTTTTTCTGCCGTGACTTTTGCGTCGCTGCTGACGAGGGCGTCTTTTACATTATAATAATCGGTGAGGACGGGAGCGAGGGCGACCTGCTGGGCGCTGAGGTTGGAGAAAAAAGACGTTGCGATG
>Ga0206888_1140_pt1 | contig 18990 bp, 18 predicted proteins | sample Alteio_BWOrgHeat_90_FD_153258 | JGI IMG/M metagenome (GOLD analysis project Ga0206888, IMG submission 153258) | Enriched cells from forest soil in Barre Woods Harvard Forest LTER site, Petersham, Massachusetts, United States - Alteio_BWOrgHeat_Nextera4 ... | reverse complement strand
GTGTACATTTTGTCGCCGTCGTCACGGGTAGTGAAGTTACCGCTACCCAGTGCAGGGACGGAGATGGGCTTGCCATCGGGGCCGGTGATACAAACGTATACATCGGTCTGGCCGGTTTGGGCGATGCGGTTGGCAACGTCAAAGCCGATGATCAGCTTGTTTACCCTTTTAGCCGTGGTGGTTTCCTTGTCCTGACCATTGCTCTTTTCGTGCATCGGAGTGATGGAAATGTTGGAGGCGTTGAGCGTAGAAGCAACGTCTACCTTCTTTTCCAGGTCCTGTTTGGCAGTGGTGGTGGTGGTAAGATCATTGGTCAGCTTTTCCTTGTCAGCCGTCAGTTGGGTCTTGTCAGCCGTCAACTGCTGGTTGTCCTAGGTCAACTGAGCTACCTGCTGTTCGAGGTTGCTTACCTTGTCGTTGAGTTCCTTGATCAGGTCTTCAGCCTTTTTCTTTTCGGCTTCGGTGAGGTGATTTTTGCTCAACAGACCGCGGATCTGACCTTTTAATTTTGCAACCTGGCCGTCCTTTTCGTTGATGTTGGCGGTCAGCTTGTTGTTGGTGCCGGTGAGGCTATCCAGTCTGACGAGGGCGTCATCAAAGTTCTTTTGAAGTTGTCCTTTCTCGTCTGTTACTTTGGAGATCTGAGCTTGTTGCTGGGTTTGAACCTGCTCTTGTTTGTTGTTGTTCCACAGCAGGTAGCCCCATGTGCCTAAGAAACCGGCGGCCAGCAGGCCGATGACCAGGTTCTTGTAATCTTTTTTCGGAGGTTGATTCTGGGGAGTTGCTGAGGGATAGTTGGTTGTCGTACTCATAGCTTATGTTTTTTTTCAAAAAAATGAATTTCCACATCCGTAACCCTTTTTTGCGGTTACACTTGGCATTAGTCTAAAACCGTGCCAAAATCATTTTTATTGTGGTCAAGCCCTGATTCCTAAAGATTTATGTAATATTGCTTCAGGAGCCGCTGGAGGCGGCTCGACCGAAGGTCAGACATTAGCCGTTTGCGCGAATAGGGCTAATTTGGAGAAGAGACCTATTCGCGCACATAATAAAAACAGGATGAATGTCTGTAGAAAAGATCATCGGTGACTGGAAAAAATTAAAATTCAAGCCCGTTTACTGGTTGGAGGGCGAGGAAGAGTTTTATATCGATCAGTTGGTGAACTATGCGGAGCACCAGATCCTTTCGGAGGCCGAAGCGGGTTTTAACCTGACCGTTTTTTATGGGAAGGATGCGGACTGGGCGGCGGTGATCAATGCCTGCCGGCGGTACCCGATGTTTGCCGAGCGCCAGGTAGTCTTGTTAAAGGAGGCGCAGCAGATGCGGGATATCGACAAGTTGGAGGCGTATATCGACAAGCCGCTGGTCTCCACGGTTTTTGTCGTGGCCTATAAGGAGAAGAAAGTGGACGGGCGGAGCAAACTGGCAAGGATGCTCAAGGAGAAGGCCGAGCTGTATACGACAAAGAAGCTCTACGATAATCAACTGCCCGACTGGGCGTCGGAGCTGATCCGGCAGAAGGGGTATGAGATCACGCAGAAGGCCCTGCTGTTATTGGTGGATCATATCGGGAACGATCTTAGCCGGATCAATAATGAGGTCGAGAAGCTGCTGGTCAATCTGTCCGGGCGGAAGGGGATCACGGAAGATGACATCGAGAAGTATGTCGGGGTGAGCAAGGAATATAATGTATTCGAATTGCAGGATGCGTTCGCGAAGAAAGACAGGGTAAAGGCCATCCGGATCATCCAGTATTTCGAAGGGAACCCGAAGGCCGGTCCGATACAGTTGATCCTTCCTTCCATCTACAATTTCTTTTCCAAGGTGTATATGATCTACGGGCAGCCCGCAAGAGATGAGAAGGGAGTTGCCGCGGCCATCGGGGTGAATCCTTTTTTCGCGAAGGACTACCTGGCGGCGGTGCGTAATTATAGTTACGAGGGTATCGAACACGGGCTGTTATTGCTGCATACCTACAATTTGAAGAGTGTAGGTGTCGGCAGCGTGGGTGTCGAGGACGCGTCGCTGTTGAAGGAGCTGGTGGTAAAGATCATGGGGTAGGCGTCATGCCAGGGCTTCGAGGGCATCGAGCTTGTCCTGGTCCAGGGCCCTTGTCAATTCCTGGAGTCCGTTGAATTTTAGTTCCCGCCGCAGGTATTTTTTTACAAAGACCCGCAGTTCGCGGCCATAAATATCCTGGTCGAAATCAAACAGGTTGACCTCCAGGGTCCTTTCTCTGCCATCTATGGTTGGGCGGATGCCGATGCCCATCATTCCTTTTAATTTTGGTTGGGTGAACAGGCCGGGGGCGGGGAGGAGTTCCGCCTCGACGGCATAGACACCGTCTGCAGGGATCAGCTTTTCTTCATTCTCCGGGTCGAGGTTGGCGGTAGGATAGCCGAGGGTCCGGCCGAGCTGATTGCCTTTTACTACTTTCCCAGAGAAGAAAAAGGGGTAGCCGAGCAGTTGGTTGGCTTCGTCAATGTCGGCGCGGAGGATGGCTTCGCGGATGCGGGTAGAGCTGACCGACACTTCGTCGAGGAGGTGCACCGGGATCTCCTGCAGGACAAAGCCTTCGCTGCCGCTGAATTTTTCCAGCAGGTGGTAGTCTCCCTGGCGGCCTTTGCCAAAGCGGTGGTCATAGCCGATGATCACGGTGTGCGGGTGAAATTTTGCAAGCAGAAAGTCCTTTATATATTCTTCCGCCGTCAGTTGGCTAAAGGCTTCGGTGAAGGGCACGATGACGAGATGGTCGATGAGTTGCCAGGACAGGAGTTCGATCTTTTCCTGGAGGGTATTGATCAGCCGGATCTCCGTGGTGCCCCCTTTTACTATTTTGCGGGGGTGGGGGAAGAAGGTGATGATGACCGTCTCGCCGCCGATGCGGGCGGCTTCTTCGCGCAATTGACGGAGGATATGGGCGTGGCCGGTGTGAACGCCGTCAAAGGTACCGATGGTGACGACGGCCTTGCGGAAACGAGGTAGCGGGTCGTTGTGATAATAGATGTTCATACTGTCTGGGCCGCAAATCTAAAGGATTTATGCTTTACCTTTGCAAACCATGTCACTATACGCCCAACGCGGGGTCTCCGCTCAAAAGGAAGAAGTCCACCAGGCCGTGGAAAAGCTCGACAAGGGGCTCTATCCGAATGCTTTTTGCAAGATCTACCCTGACTACCTGGGGGGCGATGCCGGCTGGGTCAACCTGATGCATGCCGATGGGGCGGGTACCAAGAGTATCCTGGCCTACCTGTACTGGAAGGAGACCGGTGATCTGAGTGTCTGGAAGGGGATCGCCCGGGATGCGATCGCGATGAACCTGGACGATCTGCTTTGTGTGGGGATCTATGATAACCTGTTGTTCTCGTCCACGATAGACAGGAATAAGCGCAATATCCCCGGGGAGGTGTTGTCCGCCATTATTAATGGAACCCAGGAATTCTTTGATGAGTTGCAAGGATATGGCGTCGGCATCCGGTACCTGGGCGGAGAGACGGCCGATGTCGGCGATGTGGTGCGGACCATTGCCGTCAATGGGACGATGACGGCCCGCTGGCCGAAGGACCGGCTGGTAACCAATGATACCATCCGGCCCGGGGATGTGATCGTAGGATTTGCCAGTTATGGCCAGGCGACGTATGAGACGGAGTATAACAGCGGCATCGGAAGTAATGGATTGACCAGTGCCCGGCATGATACGCTTCACAAGACCTATGGGGCGCGGTTTCATGAATCCTATGATACCAGTCTCGATGAGAGCGTTGTATATATCGGGCCGCACCGGATGACCGATGGGGTCGAAATACCCGCGGCCGATGGCACACTGACCACCGATATCGGGCACCTGCTTTTGAGCCCGACCCGGACCTATGCCCCGTTGTTGAAGCAATTGCTTACGGAGCAGTTTGACAGCATCCATGGGCTGATCCATTGCAGCGGTGGCGGTCAGACCAAGTGTATGAAATACCTGCCCGGGGAATTCCGGGTCATCAAGGATAATCTTTTCACCCCGCCGACCATCTTCCGGCTGATCCGGGAGGCTTCGGGGTCGGATAACCATGAAATGTACCAGGTGTTTAATATGGGCCACCGGCTGGAGGTGTTTACCGATGGGGCCGCCGCGGAAAACCTGATCCGGGCGGGGCAGGCCTTTAATATTGACGCAAGGATCGTTGGCCGGGTCGAGGCTGCCGACAAGAAGGAGCTCATTATAAAGACCGGGGGCGAGGAGATCAGGTATTAGATGAGGGTGACTAATTTCTTTCCTGGCCGTCGTTTCTGTTAAGACAATCACAAAATCTACCGGCAAGCCGTATCTGCAAAGGGTATTGCGCAATTGAAAGGCGGCAAAATATTGCATACTTTGCCCTGATTTCGCAAAAAATTGCCTAAAAAGGGCTCATTTTAATCCACAGGGCTATGATTTTCCGTTTTTGATGAGTACTTTCGCAAACGGTTCTGGACGGATTGACATTAATTTATTTTTATATCTTTTTTGCCCCTCCGTGAACTCTCCCGACTCTGTTAGTGTTTAGTAATGGTAAGTACCCGACAAAAAATTTTGTCATCTTTTTTTATTTTTATCAGATATGAGGCAACTTAAGATTGCTACACAGATTACGAACCGTGATTCCCAGGCGGTTGAGAAGTATTTGCAGGAGATCAGCAAGATCCCGATGATCACTCCCGAAGAGGAGACGGTCCTCGCGCAGCGGATCAAAATGGGGGACCAGAAGGCGTTGGACAAGTTGGTCCAGGCCAACCTTCGTTTTGTGGTCTCCGTGGCAAAACAGTACCAGCACCAGGGGTTATCATTGAGTGATTTGATCAACGAGGGCAACCTCGGGCTTATAAAAGCGGCTCAACGCTTTGATGAAACCAAGGGTTTCAAGTTTATTTCTTACGCCGTATGGTGGATCCGCCAGTCCATTTTGCAGGCGTTGGCAGAGCAGGGCAGATTAGTCCGCCTGCCTCAAAACAAAATTGGCACGTACAACAAGGCTAACAAGGCGTATATGGCTTTCGAGCAGGAACATGAGCGCGAGCCAAGCACCGAAGAATTAGCCGAATTACTGGAGATGAGTGAGACGGAGATCAACAACATTTTCCAAAGCAATACCCGCCACAGCAGTCTGGATGCCCCGGTTCACGAGGCTGAGGACGTAGCGATGGGCGATCTGCTGGAAGGTGGTGATGAGACGGATGATGATGTTATGAAAGATTCCTTACGCGCTGAGATCCGCCGCGTGCTCAAGTCCCTGAGCCCCCGCGAAGCGGAGATCGTCAACGCTTATTTTGGTCTGGACGGCGAAAATGGGGTAACCATCGAGCAGATCGGGCAGAAATATGATTTGACCAAGGAGCGTATCCGCCAGATCAAGGAAAGGGCGATCAAACGCCTGCAAAAAGCACGTTATAGCAATGCGCTGAAAGCATACTTAGGATAATCCTTATAAATCACTCACAATCAATTATGTCCCGACTTTTTTGTCGGGACTTTTTTTATGCGGCGCCGATGCCGGCGGGGAATACGGCGGCGAGGTCATACAAACGACATTGCGATATCGAATTTCGCGTTACATTTGTCCGCTGAAAAATAAACCAAGAATGGAGCAAACCCCAATAGAAAGAGTACATTGTCTGATCATCGGTTCAGGACCGGCGGGCTATACGGCCGCTGTCTATGCTGCCCGAGCCAATCTGCGCCCGGTGCTATATCAGGGGATCCAGCCGGGCGGGCAGTTGACGATCACCACGGAAGTAGAGAATTACCCCGGTTATCCTGATGGAGTGCAGGGACCGGAAATGATGGTACATTTCGAGAAGCAGGCGACCCGGATGGGCGCCGATATCCGGTATGGTCTTGCCACGAAGGTGGATTTTTCCGGCCATCCGCATAAGGTGTGGATCGACGACGAGAAGTTGATCGAGGCCGATGCCGTGATCATCGCCACCGGGGCTTCCGCAAAATGGCTGGGACTGGAGAGCGAACAACGGCTTAACGGATATGGGGTCAGCGCCTGTGCGGTGTGCGACGGCTTCTTTTTCCGCAATAAGGAAGTAGCCATCATCGGGGCCGGGGATACGGCCGCCGAGGAAGCCCTGTATCTGTCGAAACTGGCTACGACGGTGCATATGCTGGTCCGGAGCGAAAAGATGCGCGCTTCACGGGTCATGCAGGAACGGGTCCAACAGACTCCCAATATCCGAATGTACTGGAACAGCGAGACCGACGAGATCCTGGGGGAAAGCAAGGTGGAGGGGTTGCGGATCCGGAACAGCAAGACGGGTGAGAAGAAGGAGATCCCGCTGAGCGGCTTCTTTGTAGCCATCGGTCACCAGCCGAATTCCGGCATTTTTGCCGATTTTCTCGAGTTGGATGAGGCCGGATATGTCAAGACCGTGCCCGGTACGAGCAAGACGAATGTAGAAGGGGTCTTTGCCGCCGGGGATGTGCAGGACAAGATCTACCGGCAGGCGGTGACGGCGGCGGGCAGCGGATGTATGGCGGCGCTGGATGCGGAGCGATATCTTTCTGCAAAAGGAATTCACTAGGACAATATGGTAACAGTCCAATTACATAACCTGATCTTTTCCGGCAGGCACGGGGTTTTTAAAGAAGAACTAGCCACGGGCAACACTTTCGAGGTGAGCCTCGACGTGTCCTATGATGAAAGCGGCCGGCCTTTTGGCGGACTGGATTCCATCGTCAACTATGTCAATCTCTTTGATATTATAAAGCAGCGGATGCATCAGCCGTCGCCGTTGCTGGAGAAGATAGCGGAGGAGATCATTGTCAAGATCAGGGAGCAGTATCCCTTTATCCGGGAGGCTGTTTTGTCTATCTATAAACTTCAGGCGCCTATCGGCAATTTTCAGGGGAAGGCGGGGATGACCCTGCACAAAAAATTCGATGATTGATTAGCCAACTGCCGGGGTGCGGAGGCCGTTTTTTAAGAGTATGAAGCGTTGGCTGTTTTTGTTGTTGTTCTTCCCGTACCGAACCTCCGCGCAGGACGTCGCGGCATTGTTGAGCCGCGGGGCGCAGTTGGAAGCCGCCTTCAGGGAAGAAGAGGCACTCCCGGTGTATCAGCAGGTTGTACTGGCGGCCCCCCACCATCTTATCGCGCTTTGTCATTGCAGTGATCTGAGTTGCCGCATCGGCAACCGGCAGCAGGACAGGGAAAGGAAGATCGCCTTTTTCAGGGCCGGCTATGGCTATGCGCAAAGGGCTTACCGGCTTGACTCCACTAATGCCGAGGTCAATATCGTCATGGCTTTTTCACTCGCCCGGATGGCGCTGATCCAAAGCGGGAGGGAGAAGGTGGCGGCAGCCAATGCCATCAAATGGTATGCGGAGCAGGCGATCCGGTACGATCCTTCCAATTACAAAGCCTATCATATCCTTGGCCGCTGGCATTACGAGGTGAGTAACCTGAGTTTTATCGAACGAACGCTGGCCCGGTGGTTCTTTGGCGCCATTCCGGAGGCTTCGCTGGATGAAGCGATCCGTAATTATGAAAAGAGCAGGGCATTGCGGCCGGATTTTATGCTCAACTATCTTGAACTGGCGAAGGCCTGGCGCCGGAAAGGGCAGAAGGCGAAGGCGATAGCCCTGCTCGTGCGGCTCGACAGCCTGCATGACGCCATGTATGACGACCGGACGGTCCGCAAGGAAGGCCGTCAGTTATTGGCGGAGCTTAGATGACTTTTCCCTTCCAGCGCCCGCTGCGGATATACGTAAAGGAAAGGGTAAAGATGGACAGCCAGTAGACCCATTCCGAGAGCCAGCCTACCACCAGGGACAGGTTCCATTTCTCCAGCGTATAGTAGACGTAGAAGCAGTAGATAAAGATGGTGATGGCCTCGATCAGGAGGTTGATCCGGGTGTTGCCCGTGCCGGTGACCGCGCTGAGCCAGACGATGGAGAAGGACATCAGCACGACAGCCGATGAAACGATCCGGAAGACGGGAATGGCTTCCTTTATAAAGGCCTCGTCCTGGCCATAGATGGACAGCAGCAGGCCGGGAAAGCAGTTGAGGACGATAAAAATGAGGATCGAAACGGCGAGGCTCAGCCGCATGATCTTCCCGATGAGCCCAACCACTTTGTCTTCCATTCCCTGCCCGATGATATTGCTCACCATGGCGTTGGTGGTGGAGGCAAAGGCCCAGGTGAAGACGCCGAAGAGCCCGAAGATGTTGCGCATCGCATTGCTGATGGCCAGCGCCTGGCGGCCATGGTGTTCCACCAGGATATAGAAGAAGACCCAGGCCACGATGCTGACGACGTATTGGAACACCAGCGGGGAGGACTGGATGATGATCAGCCGGGTGTTGGCCTTGTCGATGACCCAATGCTTATAGAGTTGTAGTTCCTGACTGATGCCTTTTGAGTGGATGACCGCGAAGACGACGAGCATGCCCGAGGCTTCCGCGATGATGGAGGACCAGGCCGCGCCGTTGAAACCCAGGGCCGGCAACCCGAAGTGACCGAAGATGAGCCCATAGTCGAGCCCGATGTTCACGATCGTCTCCGCGAGGGTGCCATAGACCAGGAATTTGCTTTGGTTCGTGCCAACCAGCAGTGCGTTGCGCATCTGGTAGATATAGAGGCAGGGAAGTCCCCAGATGCGGATGCGCAGGAAGCTGATGGCCTGGTCGCGAAGGGCGGCGGAATGCAGCGACCAGGAAAGCGCCAGTGGAGCCAGCAGCCAGGTGACCAGGATGCCGGTGAAGGCAAGTACGATGGCGATCACCATCCCCTGGGAGAACAATTTCCCGATCTCTTCCACCCGGCCTTCTCCCGCCCGTCGGGCGATCAGCGCCTGGAGGCCGTTGTTGAGCCCCTGGCCGACGACGGCGAAGAGGAGGTAATAGACGCCCGTGATGCCTGCCGTTGACAGGGCATCCCCGGCTTTATCGAGGTGACCGAGAAAGATGTTGTTGGTGATAAAGTTGATCTGGGGAACGAGAATGGCCAGGCTGATGGGCAGTGCCATTTTTAAGATGTCGCGGTTAGTGATGCCGACTTTATACGTTTTGGTGTTGTTAGCGAGGTCCATTTTCGAAAAGGCCACAATTTAGGTGATTTTCCTGGGCGGTCCTAAATTCCCGAGTTTTGTAGTATTATTGCACATCTGTCAAATATGTTAAAACCAGCCTTTCAGATCAAAGTTGCGGATATCTCTGACGATGAATTGCTCCAGTCGCGTCTGTTGGTAGAGGTGACGCCCAATGCTTTTACGTATGTTTTGCTGAACCAGCGGAATATGAGCCCCCTCGTGGTGAAATATTTCCAGTTGGAACCCAGTAAGGAAAATCCGCTGATCGATAGCCTGCGGGAGATCATGCATGAGGATAGCCTGTTGCAAAAGCCCGTCAAGGAGACCCTGCTGGTCTATAATTTCCCGGAAAGCAGCCTGATACCCGAGCCCGTTTTTACGATGGATACCAACCGGGAGATCATCGATACGCTCCACGGCAACCTGCAAAAGGGGTTGATCCTGACCGAGAAGATCCCCTGGTGGGAGCTGTTCAATGTCTACCGGATCTCGCCCGACCTTCATCAACTGCTTCAGCAGACCTTTACCGCGGGTAAATACTGGCATTATTACAGCCTGCTGCTAAAGAGCTTTAAGATGTTCGACTCCAGCAGCCAGGAGGATTGTATCAAGGTGATCTTTTATTCGGACAAGATGGTGGCCCTGGTGATGCGGGAAGGAAAGGTGCAATTGGTCCAGACCTTTTTATACCACGATACAAAGGATGTCGCCTATCATCTGCTGAACTGTTGTCAGCAGTTGAACCTTGACCAGGAGTCCGTACGGCTGCTGGTGGGTGGGCTGATCGACCGGCAATCCTCGCTCAGTACGGAGCTGCATAAATATTTCCTGCGGATCGATTTTGAGGAAATTGATGAGAGCATCAAGGTGACCGACGAGCTAAAGGAATTGCCCCTTCATTATTTTTCTTCCATCCTGAAAATGGCGGTATGCGCATAATCGGGGGAGACCTCGGTGGAAGACGGGTGAACCCGCCGGCCAAAATGCCCTATACCCGGCCGACGACGGATATTGCTAAAGAAGGCCTTTTTAATATTCTCGAAAACAACCTGGATCTCTCCTCCCTGCGGACCCTCGATCTTTTTGGGGGGACGGGGAGTATCAGTTATGAGCTGGCCTCGCGGGGGGTAAAGGACCTGACGGTGGTGGAAAAGGACCCGGCCATGTTTGCCTTTATCCAGAAGACGTCGAAGGAGCTTGGGCTGGGGGACATTTACAAGGTGGTTCGAATGGATGTGTTTGCCTTTATGAAGCAGTGTACTGCGACATTCGATCTCATTTTTGCCGGTCCGCCCTATGCACTGGAAACCATCGACGAGCTCCCCAGACAGGTCGTCAGCCGGCAGTTGCTCAATGAGGGCGGCTGGTTCGTGCTGGAACATACCCCCCGGAACAACTATGAAGCGTACCCGCTGTATGTGACCCAGCGGCATTATGGAACGACCATCTTCTCCATTTTTGTCAACAGAAAAGCCGAGTGATGAAACCCCTCTTTATTACCGGGATCGGAACGGGTGTCGGCAAGACGCTTGTGTCGGCCATCGTCGCCGAGGCCCTGGATGCGTATTACTGGAAGCCCGTCCAGGCCGGTTTTGATGCCGGCACGGATGCGGAATGGGTCGCGCAGCGGCTGAGCCGGCCCTCGGGCCGGGTGTTGCCCGAGGGGTATCAACTAAAGAAACCGGCTTCGCCGCATATCGCGGCAAGAGAGGAGGGGCTGACGATCCACGTGGAGGATCTGGCAGCGCGGATGCCAGCCGCCCGCCCGCTGGTGGTCGAAGGGGCCGGAGGTTTGCTGGTGCCATTGAATGAAAACGAATTTATGGCCGACCTGGCGTTGCGTCTCGGGTCGGTGGTTGTGCTTGTCAGCCGGAACTATCTCGGGAGTATCAATCATTCGCTGTTGACCGCCGAGGTCTGCCGGACGCGTGGGCTGACCGTAGCCGGTTGGATCTTCAACGATCAGTATGGGGATTATGAAGAGGAGATCGCCCGGTGGAGCGGGTATCCGAAGTTAGGGTCGGTGCCCTATAGCGAGGAGCCCGGTGCGGCCTTTGTCCGCGAGCAGGCCGGACGGCTGCGGCCGGCATTGGCGGCGGCGCTGAGCACCGCCCCGTAAAGGCCCCGGAGACCACCGGTGCGGCTGCACGGTGACGGCGGCCTGACAAATTTGATGTATCTTTACGGGAAGGCATCGCCTCCGAATATGAATTTCAACTTCCCATTGTTAAGGCCCATACGCATTCTTTTATTTCCCTTTTCCCTTGTCTATGCTCTCGTCATAAAAGTCCGCAACTGGTGTTTTGATAAGAAGATCCTTGCTTCCACCTCTTTTAACCTGCCTGTGATCTGTGTCGGGAACCTGGCTGCCGGCGGGACGGGAAAATCCCCGATGGTGGAGTTGCTGATCCGGCTGTTGAAAGACCGGTATGCCATCGCGGTGCTGAGCCGGGGGTATAAGCGCAAGACGCGGGGGTACGCTTTGGCGAATGCTTCGACGACGGCGTTGGATATCGGCGACGAGCCGATGCAATTCCACAGCAAATTCCCCGAGGTGGCCGTGGCGGTGGGGGAGGAGCGGATCGTCGCCATCCCGCAGTTGTTGCACGACCGGCCGGAGACGAGGGCCATCATCCTCGATGACGCGTTCCAGCACCGGGCGGTGCGGGCGGGGCTAAATATCCTGTTGACCGACTGCTCCAATCTTTTTACCCGGGATTGGTGGCTGCCCAGCGGCGATCTGCGGGATGCGCCGTCGAGTTATCGCCGTGCCGATGTCATTGTCGTTACCAAATGCCCGGACAACCTTGATGACGACCAGCGGCGGGCCCTGGCGATAGAGCTCGAGCCGCAGCCGCACCAGCAGCTCTTCTTTTCGTCGATCCGGTATGGGGTCCCGTACCATATTACGCGGAAGACCACCGGGCTGGTGGATGAGAGCGTCGAAGTGCTGCTGGTGACGGGAATTGCCAATCCCGGTCCGTTGAAAAGGTGGCTGAACGAGCATTCGCGGACCTATTACGAACTGGCGTATAGTGATCATCATATCTTTTCGATAGATGATCTGCAAACGATGATCCGGCGGTTTTCCGGGATCGCGGCTGAGAAGAAGCTGATCCTGACCACGGAAAAAGATGCGGTGCGGCTGATCAAATTCAAACAGGAGCTGGAGGACTGGCCTATTTATGTATTGCCGATAGAGCCCGGATTCCTGTTTGGGGATGAGGGCCGGTTTGCCGATGTAATTACAAAATTTATTAATGAATTCAAATGAAGAACAAAAGAAAAGATAAGAATAAGAAAAAAGCCCCTGCCGACGCCGCGCATTTATTGACGGGACGGCTGGACGTCACGCGCAGCGGGATGGGCTTTGTGATCGTGGAGGGTCGTGACCAGGATATCCTGGTACGGCCGGCGGATTTCAATACCGCCTTGCATGGCGATACCGTGCGTGTGCGCGTGGTCAGTGAAGGGGGGCGGAGCGGCCGTGCGCAGGGCGAGGTCGCCGATGTGGTGGACCGCAAGCAAATGGAGTTCCTGGGACATGTGGAGATCAGCGCCTCCTTTGCCTTTTTTATCGCCGCCAGCGACAAGCCGATGCCCGATATCTATGTGCCGTTGGGCAAGCTCAACGGAGCGGTGAACAACGACAAGGTGATCGTCCGGATCACCGAATGGGAAAAGAACAAGAAGCCCCAGGGGGAGGTGGTCCAGATAATGGATAAGAGTGATGCCAATGACCAGGCGATGAAAGAGATCCTGCTGGAAGCCGGTTTCCCGATATTTTTCCCCGAGAATGTACTGGAGGAGTCCGAGCGGCTGCCCGACCTTATTCCCGCGGCGGAGATCGCCAAACGCCGGGATATGCGGGAGGTCCTTACGGTTACCATCGACCCCGTGGACGCCAAGGATTTTGACGACGCCATTTCGATTCGTCCTATAGACAAGGGAGAGCTGGAGATCGGCGTTCATATTGCCGATGTCGGCTATTATGTAGAGCCCGAGACGACCCTGGATAAGGAAGCTTTTACGCGGGCAACCTCCGTCTATCTGCCCGACCGGGTGAATCCGATGTTGCCCGAGCGGATCTCGAATGAGCTCTGTTCGCTGCGGCCGCACGAGGACAAGCTGACCTTTTCGGCCATCTTCCGGATGACGGCAAAGGGAGAGGTAAAAGATGTCTGGCTGGGCAGGACCGTGATCCATTCCAACCACCGGTTCACGTATGAGGAGGTGCAGGAGATCATCGAGCAGAAGACCGGGCTTTATCAGCCCGAGATCGAACTGCTGAACGAATTCGCCCAGCGGATGCGCAAACAGCGTTTTAAGAAGGGGGCGATCAATTTTTCTTCCACGGAGGTGCGCTTCAAGCTGGATGAGAAAGGAAAGCCTGTGGGGATCATGGTCAAGGAGAGTAAGGAGTCGCACCAGCTGGTGGAGGAATTCATGCTCCTGGCTAACCGGGCCGTCGCGGAATTCGTGTCGAAGATCAAGGTCAACAAGAAGCCCATTCCTTTTCCTTACCGGGTCCACGATACTCCTGACAAGGAGAAGCTGATGCCCTTTATCGAGTTTGCCAAAAAGTACGGGCATGTCTTCGATGTGCAGACGCCGCAGGCTATCGCGAAGTCTTTTAACCAGATGTTGCAGGATGTACAGGGCAAGCCTGAACAGCATGTGCTCGAGCAGTTGGGGATCCGGACGATGGCCAAGGCTATCTATACCACCGAGAACATCGGGCACTACGGGCTGGGATTCGAACATTACTGCCATTTTACCTCCCCGATCCGCCGATATCCTGACGTCATGGTTCACAGGATCTTACAAGATTGTCTTGATGGAAAGATCGAGGTAGATAAGAAGCTTGAGTCCAAGTGTAAGCAGTCCAGCGAGCGCGAGCGGGCGGCGATGGAGAGCGAGCGGGCAGCCAACAAATACAAGCAGGTGGAGTATATGCAGAATTACCTCGGGGATGAGTTCGAAGGGGTGATCAGCGGGGTGGCTTCCTTTGGTTTTTTTGTGGAAACCGTGGAGCACAAGTGCGAGGGGCTTGTCAGCATCAACAACCTGTTGGAATACGATGATTTCCGGCATGTGGAGAGCGACTATGCGTTGGTGGGCCGCCGCAGCGGCCGGCAGTTCCGCATGGGCGACAAGGTGACCATCAAGGTGGTGGCCGCCAACCTGACCAAGCGGCAACTCGATTATGAGTGGGTCATCACTGTAGCCGAGAAGAATGCTATCCTGAGCGAGGTCGGAACAGACCCCGGGGTGGGAATGGAGGATCGTCCGAAGCGCGCCCATCCGGGCGGAGGTGCCCGCCGGAAACAGGGTTCGCCCGGTGGAAAACCGGGTGGGAAGCCCGGGCGGAAGAAAAAGAAATAGGGTGTACATTCGCCAAATTATGCACAGTTTTGATGAATTATCCGCCGCTTTTGCAACCCGGTTTGCTCACCGGCATTTCCCTGATGATCCTGCGAGTCTTTATGATCCTGCCGTCTACTTCCTCGGACTTGGCGGCAAGCGGATCAGGCCGGTGCTTTGCCTGATGGGGAATGAGCTGTTCGGGCCTATCGAGGACGATGCCTGGCTGCTGGCGATCGCGTTGGAACTTTTTCACAATTTTACGTTGATCCATGACGACATCATGGACAGGGCGCCGCTCAGGCGCGGCATGGCTACGGTCCATGCGAAATATGGATCGGCCACGGCCATCCTCAGCGGGGATGTGATGCTGGTAGTGGGCTATGATTATATCAGCCGGATCCAGTCGCCGCATATCCGGAAAATTCTGCAACTGTATAATCAAACGGCTGTCAAGGTCTGCGAGGGGCAGCAACTGGATATGGATTTTGAAGCGCGGGAGGTGGTGACGATGGAGGATTACTTACAAATGATCGAGTTGAAGACCTCGGTGTTGCTGGCCGCCAGTCTCCAGATCGGGTCGATCATCGGGGGGGCGGGGCTGGGGAATCAACAGACCATTTATAAGTTTGGGAAGAACCTCGGGCTGGCCTTCCAGATCCAGGACGATTATCTCGACTGTTATGGTGATGCGTCGAAGTTCGGGAAGCAGGTGGGTGGGGATATCGTCACCGGTAAAAAGACGTTCTTACTGATAAAGACCCTCGAAGTCGCCAGTGAGGCGCAACGCAGGGAGATAACCGCCCTGGAGCAGGCGCCGCCCGCCGAGAAGGTGGCAGGCATGTTGCGGATCTACCAGGCCTGTGGGGTGGATGCCTGGGTGCGGGAGTTGAAGGAGCACTACCGGCAGGAGGCTTATCGCAGCCTGGAGGAGATTGCCGTGTTGTCGAAGCGTAAGGAGCCCTTAAGGGAGTTGGTGGATCTGTTGCTACAGCGGGAGCACTGACCCGCCGGGTATGACCTACGCAGGCTCATTTTTTTACAAAATATTCTATAAAATTCGCTATTTTCGTTTTGTCTTTTCCAACCTTAATGTATCCGGTGTCTCAATTCCTTTAGCCTTCCTTGCTGTGCAGTTTATTTCTGTGTCTCTAGCTTAGAGGCGCGGTTAAATGTATTAACCAATGTTTGCCCACTGGTTAATGTAGGATAGGATGTCATAGCCTTCCAGAAGCTATGCTATTCCTATACCGAAAGGGAAGGTTCTGCTTCATAACTGAATTGAGCTACAGGTCCCATCTCTCCAAAGGTGTTGGATACGCTCTTAAAGGTCAGTGGCAGGCCTTCTTCTTTTTTTGAGCTTCTTCGGCCACGCATATGTATCAACAAGAATGTAGTTTTGATTATAAAAATAATCAAAAAAAGAGTATAATAGATGTTTATAAATAGATTTTTAATTTATTTAGTTATATATACAACTAAATCATTGAATCTCATCATCTTGTTAATAGTTTCCCGGATTAACAAGTGAAATCATGCAGGCGAAAAAGAAATCGCAACCTGTAAAAGCTGTTTCAAAAGCCACCAAAAATACGGAGCAGGTTCAAGCTAAAAAGGACAAAAACGCAAAGCGCGACCGGAAACTGGGCCGGATCAAACTGGGTATCGAAACTGGCACTATCATCAATTTCAACGACATCTTTGATATTATGAGCTCAACCACATTTGGCAGGCTCGTTGGTAATCAATATGAGAGTTGGAATGGGAAATTAGAAAATCCTCTCAAGTTCACTTTTCAAGACGCCATGAATCTCTCCAACAAAACGGGGATTTCTTATGATCTTGCCTGTCAATTTATTCGCGACGTGGTCAAGGCAAATGAAGCCGCTAAAGAGAAAAAGCCCCCAACAGCAAAAGGTAATGCACAAAATTAGTCATTTCCTTGTCTTTTTTGTTGTACTAGTATAACAAATTACCGTTTTGCTTTCACCCGGCTTAACATGGCCGGTGTAATTCCTAGATAGGACGCCAGATATTTGGCCGGTACGCGCTGAAATAGCCAGGGATATTGCTCCTTCAGCCATTTGTACCGCCGATCGGCCAGCTGCGTCCACATGCCTTGAAATCGCTGTAGATGCATCGCCAAACATTTTTCCAATAGTCTGCGGGCAACGTAATTCAAAACAGGGAACTGGTGAAGCAACTGTTCCCATTGGTTATAATCGATACAAAGCACTACGCTTTCTTCCATGGCCTGGATATTTTCATGGCCACGCTTTTGTCCAAAAAAACTTCCTACAGGTATAGCGACCTCCCCCTCTTTTATGAAACTGGAAGAAATATCCTTTTCTTCCAGGCAATAGAAGACGTGTAGAAGGCCTTTTTCGACAAAATAGAGATGTTGACATGGCTTTCCAGCCCAAAGAAGGTATTCTTTTTTGGCAATGGTTCTTTTCCGAAAGGCTTGCTGTAACACCTCATCTAATTCTTTGGGCAAAGGATACAAGGAATCCAGATAGGCAAACAGATTTGTCATCCTATTTTTGTTTATGCTTTAAGAAATGAAATTATGGGTTGGTTGGGCTAGCAGAAAAGTAAAAATACTAAATATATTGGCATTAAACTAATTTTATTGGTAATATTATTCCGTGAAAGCGTCGTTATGTAGGTGTTTCCCGGCCAATTATTTTTGTAACTTAGTGATAGTTAAATAGACGTTATGAACGGCCTAAGTATATATACAAAGCTTGAAAGCTTACCCCAAAATCTAAAACAGGAGGTTTCAGATTTTGTCGACTTCTTATTTGAAAAATCGTCTAAGAAACAGAAGAAAATTACGCCTCAGTTTGGCAGCGCAAAAGGAAAGATCAAAATGTCTCCTGATTTTGATGCGCCCCTTGATGATTTTAAAGAATATATGTAATGGAGTATTTGCTTGATACTCATTCTTTTCTTTGGTTTATTAATGGGGATGATCAGCTTTCCAGGAAGGCTAAGGAACCTTCGAACATACTACCCGATTAACAAAACTCGAACTTCACCACCGCGATCCCTTTGACAGGATCATCATCGCTCAAGCTTTGACGGAAAAACTTGTACTTATCAGCAAAGATGGCGCCTTCGACAAGTATGATCAATTGAATTTGCTTTGGTAGAGGCTCGAACGGAAAATTTCCCTAATTTACCATCCTGATCGCGCATGAGAGGCTTCTTTAATACATTCCTAAAACCCATCGTTGATGTCCAATTCGCTTTTCCGGAAAAAATCGTTAGACAAAATTGTAAGGGATTCGGCAGAAGGATTATCGGATGGGCATGGCAGCGGTGGGCTCAACAAGGTATTGAATGTCCGTGACCTCACCTTTATGGGCATTGCGGCCGTCGTGGGGGCGGGCATCTTCTCGACCATCGGCACGGCGGCCCATGATGGCGGTCCCGGCATCTCCCTTCTCTTTATTCTGACGGCGGTGACCTGCGGGTTCTCGGCGCTTTGTTATGCGGAGTTTGCCAGCCGCGTACCCATTGCGGGCAGCGCCTATACTTACGCCTATGTCGCCTTCGGGGAGATCGTGGCCTGGATCATCGGCTGGGCGCTGATCCTGGAATATGCCATCGGGAATATCGTGGTGGCCATCGCCTGGAGCGGTTACTTCAATAATTTGCTGTTGGGTTTCAATATCCATTTACCCGGCTGGCTGATCACCGACCCCGGTACGGCCAGGACCGCCTTTCTATCCGCGCAAAAGGTGATCCAGCAGGGCGGGGTGCTGGATGAGGCTGCCCGTGGCGCGATCCAGACCTGGAACAGTGCGCCCGTCATCGGCGGCACCCATCTTGTCGTGAATATCCCGGCCTTTATCATCGTGTGTATCATTTCCTGGATCACCTACATCGGGATCAAGGAGAGTAAGAAGACTACCAATGCGATGGTCGTTTTTAAGGTGGCGGTCGTGATCCTGGTGATCATCCTGGGTGCTTTTTTTGTAAAGACGTCCAACTGGAGTCCCTTTCTGCCCGAGGGGTTTTCCGGGGTGTTGAAAGGGGTTTCGGCGGTCTTTTATGCCTATATCGGGTTTGACGCCATTTCCACTACGGCGGAGGAATGTACGAATGCGCAGCGCGACCTGCCCAAGGGGATGATCTATTCGCTGATCATTTGTACGATCCTTTATATTCTCATCTCGCTGGTATTGACCGGGATGGTCAACTATAAGGAACTGATGGTCACCGATCCACTCGCCTTCGTGTTCAACCGGGTCAATCAAAAATGGATCGGGTATTTCATCTCCGCGAGTGCGGTGGTCGCTACCACCAGCGTGTTGCTGGTCTTCCAGTTGGGACAGCCCCGCATCTGGATGAGCATGAGCCGTGACGGGTTGCTGCCCAAGGCTTTTGGAAAGATCCACCACAAGTATCATACACCCTGGTTCTCCACTATCATTACCGGGATCATCGTCGCCGTGCCTTCCCTTTTCATGGACAGCGGGCTGATGACGCAACTGACCAGCATCGGCACCCTGTTTGCCTTTGTACTGGTATCCGGCGGCGTATTGTTGCTGC
>Ga0206888_1139_pt1 | contig 19071 bp, 18 predicted proteins | sample Alteio_BWOrgHeat_90_FD_153258 | JGI IMG/M metagenome (GOLD analysis project Ga0206888, IMG submission 153258) | Enriched cells from forest soil in Barre Woods Harvard Forest LTER site, Petersham, Massachusetts, United States - Alteio_BWOrgHeat_Nextera4 ... | reverse complement strand
ACCCATGCCGACATTGCGAAAGATCGGCGGATATTCCAGCTCCATCTTATAGCGTTCGAACATATTGTACTGCGGCTGCTCCACAACAGGACCGATGAGCCGGTACTGTTGCGCCACGCTATGCGCTTCCATGATCTCGGCCGCACTCCACTGGCTCGTTCCCCAGTAGAGGACCTTGCCCTGCTGGATAAGATTGTGCATGGTCCACACGATCTCATCCATCGGGATATTGGAGTCGGGACGGTGACAGAAAAAAAGATCGAGATAGTCGGTTTGCAGGCGCTGCAATGCTTCATGACAGGCTTCCACAAGATGTTTACGGCTGAGCCCGGTCTGGTTGGGCAGCAGTTTTTTGCGCGATCCGAAATATGCCTTCGAAGACAGCGTGTAGGAAGTGCGGTCCCATTTCTTCTTTTGCAGGACCCGGCCCATCATCTTCTCGCTTTCCCCGTCCGCATAGGTTTCGGCATTGTCAAAGAAATTGACCCCATGATCATAGGCGATGCCCATCAGCTCATCGGCATGTTTATCTTCCATCTGTCCATGGAAGGTGACCCAGCTGCCATAGGAAAGGGCGCTCAATTGTAAGCCCGATCTGCCTAAACGACGGTATTGCATATAGTGTTGTTTTATTTGGGCACATTGCTGCCGGCGGAAAGCACGATGCCGGTAAGCTTGGTGATGGTATACCAGCGGAAGTTCTGGTCTGCTTCCATCCCCGTACCGTAAAGAATCTTATCGGGGGTATAGATCCGCACGGGCTTGTCGGTATAGAACCGCTCTGTACGCTGGTCCCACCAAAGCTCCTTGCAGCGGAGAGTGTCGCCCTTGGCAAGGTTCTTCACGACGACGGAATCCCGTAAGAAGACCTTCTCCTGGTTTTGCAGGTATTTCCCATAGAGGGCATCCAACTGGCTCTCGGTCTTCATCGAGTCATTATAAAAATCCACATGCAGGGTTCGGGGGAACTCGGCATAAGGAGAATCGGCCAATTGGAAACGGAGCATATAGGGCGCAGTTAGTTTTCCCTTCACCCTCGCCGTCAGCTTTCCGGCGGAGTCGGTTGCGGGCTCGCTCATGAGACTCACGAGATCGGTCGCTTCTTCGGGCACGACCTTGTGGACCTTCGCGCCGGGAGCCTGGACGGTGCTCTTGTCATTACAGGCAACCCCGAGGATGCAGACGACCGACAACACCGTAAAAACCTTATTGATTGAACTCACTGATGGCATACAAACCTTTATAGATCAAATATGGGTCTGCAAATATCTTCTTTTTCAGGTGACGCGTAAAGTAAACTGCGTCCCCGCCGCTTAATAACACGTTAAAGTTGTCATATTTCTCCTCATAGGCTTCGATCATCCCATCCACCTCCTTGGCCATGCCCAGGATCACCCCGCTGAGAATATTGGTCCGGGTGTCATACCCGGCAAGAGGAAAATTCCAGTCGGCCTTTACCAGCGGCAGCTTGGCAGTAAAGGCCTGCAAGGACCTGAACCGCATCTCCATCCCGGGGGAAATACCGCCGCCGATGAACTCGTGGTATTTATTTACGTAGTTATAGGTAACGGCCGAACCCAGCCCGATGACAAGATTATTCTTCCCCGGAAAGAGGGTCACGGCGGCAACGACAAGCGCCAGGCGATCCGCACCGATCGTCTCGGGTTTGCCAACGGGCGTGGTCACGGGCAACCGGGACTCATGACCCAGTTTGTGAAAATGCGTCCGCTGCCGCAACAACGTTTCCAGGCCGGGATTATGATCGATAACAGAGGAGAGAATACTCTTATCGGGATGAAACCGATCGAGAAGCGTCATGATCGTCTCATCGCCATCATCCGCCAGCACCTGTTCCTGCGCAAAGCTGCCGTCGATAAAGACAGCACATTTCATCCGGGTATTGCCAAAGTCGAAACAGAGGGTCGTAGGCATGGCTAGTCTTCAAATTTGAACGAAGATAGGTTTTTGAAATGTCCGTTCAGTTTTACTCTTTCTTTCAATGTCTCCATTTCAGCGATCACCGGTAACACCGTTCCCAGATGACGTTTGATATATTCCTGGCGTTGTTCTTCCCGCAGCAAACCAAGCAATTCATATTCCTGTTCCAGCGAGAGCCCGATGTGATGGGCGATGTCATAACTTGCCAGTTCTTCATCGGGTTTATGAAAATCCTTTTCGATGTTGAGGAGACGATGCAATTCGCGGATGGCATTGACCACCCGCTGCATAAGGTCTCTCTTGCCTGGTCCTTCGATATTGTCGGGATAGTTTACGATAGCCCCGCTGAATAATTTATCGGGGACGGATTTTATCAGTTCCAGCACCCGGAATACCCGTAAACCCAGGGTCCGGATGTCCATTTCTCCATTGTCGTGTACTTTTACCACCTCGGTTATCCTTACCAGCGTGCCCATTTCATTCAGCCGATTGTCAATAACCGTCGGGATGCCGAACGGCTTTCCTTCGGCGTAGCATTCATTGATAAGTTGTTTATAGCGCGGTTCAAAAATGTGCAGGTTCACCATTTCCCCCGGGTAGACAACAATGCCCAGGGGAAACACAGGGATGAAATTCGTCATGCGTACAAAAATAGTTTATTTTGGGATTTTGGAGGCGGCCTTCACCCGGGTCAAAAGGTAGTCGCTGAGCAGTTGAGGAGGGATCCCGCGCATACAGACGCAATCCCCTGTCTTGCGGCAATCCTCACATTCTCTTTCATTTACAAAGACCTTGGTACGGGGTCCAATAGGCGCCCAGCGACCGGGGTGCATGGGCCGGATCGGCGGATAGATCCCTAATGCGTCGATGCCCACCGCCGCAGCCAGGTGAAGCGGTCCGGTGCTTGCGGCAACAAGCCCATCCACGCGGGAAAGAAAGGTCATCAACTCCCCAAGCGACAGCCTGCCGGTAAGATCGGTGAGAAAAGGGAATTCCTGCAGCAGGGGCCGCAGCAGCTCGCCTTCAGCGGCCGTGCCGGTGATAAAGACCTTAAACTGATGGTGGGGCAGCAGCCGGATCAGTCCGGCAAAATTTGCAAGACCCCATTCGCGGGCACTGCCGCGGGATTTGGGGTGCAGGACCAGGTTGAACCGGGCGGGGTCAGGAAGACCGGCGATAGCAGGAGGAAGGGAGGGGAGCCGCGTCAGCCCATAATACCCTCGGATCTCTTCCAGGCTATACAACTCCTTTGCCCCAAGAGGAGCCAGCAGTTGAAGATTGAGTTGAGCCTCATGGAATGGCGAATGACGGCGGGAAAGCCGCACCAGCCGGTTACAGGTAAACCAGTGATAGATCCGGTTGGTCGTGCCGATGCGTTCGCGGATCCCGGCCTGCCGGGCTAGCCGGGCGATGCGCTTGTCCGGAAAAACGTGGATGAAAGTATCCGCACCGGTTGCCGCGAGCGCGCGGGCCGCCTCCGCCTGCGGCAGTTCTTTCAACTCGTCCCAGTTGAGAAACCGATCCACATGTTCACAGGCCTTTACCACTTCTTCCGTATAGGAGCGTCCCAGGAAAGAGATGGTGCACCGGGGATATAATGATTTGAGTACCCCAGCCACCGGAAGGGTGAGGACCACATCTCCGATGGCATCCGTACGACTGATGATAAAGCTGGTGCGGCTCATTTTCCTGCTTTCTTTCCGCTGAAGAGTTTCCCGGCGCGTTTGCGGGCCCGCCGAAACCGCACAAAAGCGCTCATCAGCGACAATTGCCACTTTTCGGCGCCGGAAACAGTAAAGGCGCCCTTCCTGTAATAAACGATATCGGTCTTGTCCATATACCATTTATCATAGCCTTCCCGGGCCATCCAGTCGGCTATTTCGGTGTAAAAGGGATTCAGATAGCTCTTGCCGTGCATTTCTACCGAAATGACGAGGGGCCGGCTTTTGAGATACCGGATGACATACCATTCGCTGCCTTCGGTATCTACGCTCAGCAGATCGATGGAGGCATCGTCCAGCTCATCAAACCGCCGGCATTCGACGGAGAACCGGTCCTCCTGTTGAATATGATAGTTGTCGTTCACCTGGGCGGGACTATACGGCAGGGTGGAGACAAAGGTCGAAGCATTGCGCTGTACGAGCTCCAATACCCCATGGTGATCATAGGCGGCATAGGGTAGCAAAGTGACGTTCGGGTAATCCCGGAACCAGGCATGGATAGCGGCAATACTCTTGGGATCGGGCTCCACGAGGGTTGTCCTTAGTTTATCTTTTATAATAAAATCGAGGATATTGGACATTTCCGGGAGCCAGACCCCTACTTCGCAAACGTGCTTTACCGAAAGATGCTTCTCCTGGACTTTTGTGTAGAGCTTTTTTTCCGTTCCGGGTCTCATGGCGGTAAAATTACTTGTTTTAACTGACATATATTTGTACAGCTATGGTTGTACAACTACTGGCAGACTTACAAAAAGGCAATTTTCGCTCCCTGGCCCGCGCCATCTCCTATGTCGAGAATGGGGTGCGGGAATACGCCGATCAATTGGCGGATTGGGCGCCCTCGGCGACCCCGGTGACAGGTATCACGGGACCGCCCGGTGCCGGCAAGAGCACGCTGGTAGATGCCCTTATCGGGCACTATGTCGGGCAACAAAAACGGGTAGCCGTTCTTTGCGTCGATCCCTCCTCCTCCCTATACCATGGGGCCTTGCTGGGTGATCGCATCCGGATGAGCGACTGGTATAACCATCCCGCGGTATTTATCCGGAGCCTGGCAACAAGAGGTTCGCTGGGCGGGCTACATCCCCGGATCATCGAGATCACCGACCTGGTAAAACAGGCGCCTTTCGATCACCTCCTCATCGAAACCGTCGGCGTCGGACAAAACGAAATAGAGATCGCGGGACTGGCCGACACCACCCTGGTAGTGCTTGCACCGGAGGCCGGCGACGATATTCAATCCATGAAAGCGGGACTGCTGGAAGTCGCCGATATCTTTGTCGTCAATAAAAGCGACCGGCCGGATGCCGATCTCTTTGTACGCAACCTCCGGTCCATGCAGACACCGGCCTTCCGCCGCGAAGGCCGGGACATCCCGGTAGTAAAGACCATTGCTTCACAAAAACAGGGGATCGAAGAGGTGGCGCGGCTTATCGAGGAGGACAGGAAAAAAGAACGCTCGACGGACAAACGGTATCGCCTGCTCGCCGAACAGGCGTGGTTGCTGATCCGCCACCAGCGCATGAAAGGAATAGACCGGAAGGATCTCGCGGCCGCCATCGAGACCCGCTCCAAAGAAGGCCCTTTTAATCTCTACCGCTTTGTAAAGGAATACACTACTTGATCTTCACCAGCATCTTCAGACAGAACAGCCACTTTCTCCCCGTGGAATAGTTCTTCACTACCAGCAGGCGTTCATAGTTGCCCAAAAAGAGGGCGACGCGCCGGAGATCGTTCAACGGGGAGAAGTTGCGGTAACTCCGGACAAGCGCTTTTAATAATCTCTTCTGCGGAACAAGAGTGTCGGGACACGCATCACAATAGGCCTGCATCCGGACCCGGACACGCGCCAGCTCCTTTCTTTTTTTCTCAGCCCGCGCGCTGGTATCGGCCTTTTTCTTCTTCCCCCCGACGACGCCAAAGACATTCCCGGCATGCTGACGGTATTTGACGAGGACCTCGGGCAGGTAACGGACACCACCATACAATGTTGCGTGATAAGCCAGCCAGCCGTCATGCGGCACCTCCTCACGAAAGGGGCGGGCCTTGTCGAAAAGATCATGGGTAATGAGCGTCGCATGCCCATACATACGCGAAAAAACGCACAGTTGCCTGGGGTCATCGAACGACTGGTAATGTACAAGATCGGAGATCTTACTCCCCAGCGGCCGCAGGTGCTGGTCGCAGAGGATGGAATCGCAATAGACCATCGGATAGCCGCCGATGGCGCCCACCATCTTTTCTATCTTATCCGGCATCCAGTAGTCGTCCTGGTCGCACAGCGCGATCCAATGCCCCGTCGACAGGGAACAGCCCTTTTCGAAATTGCGGATAAAGCCGAGATTTTGTTCGTTGACAATAACCTTGATCCTGCTGTCCCGGGCAGCATATTCCCGCAACAGGCGGACCGTCCTGTCCGTGCTGCCGTCATCTATTGCAATGATCTCGAGGGGAGAATAGGTTTGTGCGAGGACAGAATTCAACTGTTCTTCCAAATAGGCTTCGCCATTATAGGTGCCCAGAACAACGGAAACGAGCCGGGGCTCATTCATGAACTCATTCATGGTTTTCACTCTTCCACCAACGATACCCGATGACCCCAAAGATCGCGAGCGGGGTAACGGCCAGATAGATAATACCTTTATTCAGCGCCTTCGCCGGCCGCTCACCCAGTTGCTGGGCCGTACGCGTACAGATGGAGCATTGCGCCATTACAGGCAGCGCTGCCGCTGTCAATAGCAGGGAAAAGATGATGGTGAATACAAGACCTCTCTTATTCATAGACGGCCATTTAGACCCACAAGGTACGACTTATCAGCCAACCTGTTCCGTCTTCATCGTCCGCGCGATCCGCTTCCGCTCTTCCTCATCGAGGATGGACTTCCGAAGCCGGATCTTCTTGGGCGTTACTTCGATACATTCGTCCTGCTGGATATACTCCATGCATTCTTCCAGCGTCATCTGCTTCCTCGGAATGATCCTCACCGAATCATCACTGCCGCTGGCACGCATGTTGGTCAGTTTCTTTCCTTCCGTAGCGTTGACGATAAGATCGCCTGGCTTGATATGTTCCGCAATGATCTGGCCGGCATATACTTCCTCGCCCGGATCGACGAAGAAAGTGCCGCGCTCCTGCAGTTTATCAATGGAATACGCGGTGGTCTTGTCCTGGTTCTTGCTCAGGAGCACCCCGTTGCTACGACCGGGGATGGGGCCCTTCCAGGGTTTGTATTCCAGGAAGCGGTGAGCCATAACGGCTTCACCCGCTGTGTTGGTGAGCATATTGCTACGCAGGCCGATCAGCCCGCGGGAGGGGATCTCGAATTCAAGGTGTTGCATCTCGCCCTTGCTTTCCATGACCAGCATTTCCCCCTTGCGCTGGGTCACCATGTCGATGACCTTTCCGCTAAACTCAGAGGGAACGTCGACAACCAGGTTCTCATACGGCTCGTGCTTCTTGCCATCGATCTCCTTTACCAGTACCTGGGGCTGACCCACCGTGAGTTCAAAACCTTCCCGGCGCATCGTCTCAATGAGGATGCCCAGGTGAAGGATCCCACGGCCAAAGACCAGGAAGCTGTCCGCACTATCCGTATCCTCTACTCTCAAAGCAAGGTTCTTTTCCGTCTCCTTCATCAGCCGGTCGCGCAGGTGACGGGAAGTCACGAATTTGCCGTCCTTACCAAAGAAGGGGGAGTTGTTGATGCCAAAAAGCATGCTCATCGTCGGCTCATCGACGCTGATCACCGGCAGGGCTTCCGGGTTTTCCGAATCGGCAATGGTATCGCCGATATTAAAGTCTTCCAGACCGACCACGGCGCAGATATCGCCGGCCTCTACATCGGTCGCTTTTTTCTTGCCCATACCCATGAACGTGTACAATTCCTTGACCTTGGAGCGCTTGATCACGCCGCCGGCCTGCATAAGGGCGATGGATTGTCCTTCCCTGATGGTACCACGGGCTACTTTTCCCACGGCGATACGGCCGAGAAAAGACGAGTAGTCCAGGGACGTGATCTGCATCTGGAGGGGACCTTCGGCCACTTTCGGCGCCGGAACATATTGAAGGATACCATCCAGCAGGGGAGTGATATCCGCACATTGTTCATTTTTGCTGTTGAACCAGCCGTTCTTTCCGCTGCCGTAGAAGGTGGGGAAATCCAGTTGATCCTCGGTGGCATCGAGGTTGAAGAAAAGCTCGAATACCGCCTCATGCACTTCGTCAGGGCGGCAGTTGGGCTTGTCCACCTTATTGATGACCACAATCGGTTTCAGGTTGAGTTGCAGGGCCTTCTGCAAAACGAAACGGGTCTGGGGCATGGGTCCTTCAAAGGCATCCACCAGCAGGAGAACCCCGTCGGCCATCTTGAGAACGCGTTCTACCTCACCTCCGAAGTCAGAGTGACCAGGGGTGTCTATCACATTGATCTTGACTCCCTTATATTCCACCGCGGCATTCTTGCTGAAGATGGTGATCCCGCGTTCTTTTTCGAGGTCGTTATTGTCCATGATCAATTCCCCCGTCTCCTGGTTGTCACGGAATACATGGGTGGCATGTAATATCTTGTCTACCAATGTAGTCTTACCGTGGTCGACGTGGGCGATGATCGCTATGTTTCTGATTTGCATATATTTACTCCTTCTTACTCACGGGAGGGTCCCCCCGTTTCAAGCCGCAAAAGTACTCCTTTTCGCCCGGATTTCCTAGCTCATAAGGATCGATTGAGGAGAAATAACATAAAAAACATTCTCCCCTCTGTTTTTTATATATATTCAATCAAATTTTATCCCATGCGTAAAAAGTGGTGGCTGTTGATCCCTCTTCTGTTAGTCATCCTCTACCTCGCGGGACCGCGGCCTTCAACGCCGTCGTATCCCATCGCAAAACCCGTTGTCCCCTCGGATCCCGCCGGCCTGGAAACCTATATCCGGGGCCAGGAAGCTCCCCACCGGCTCAAACCGGACAATGAAGCGCGCATCGTCTGGGCAGATTCCACCCGGCGAAAGACCCCTTATGCCATCGTCTACCTCCACGGCTTTTCGGCTTCACAGGGCGAAGGCGACCCCGTCCATCGGTATATAGCAAAAAAATATGGCTGTAATCTCTATCTGCCACGTATCGCCGAACATGGCATCGACACGGTGGATGCCATGGTAAATCTCACGGCGGACAAGTTCTGGGCTTCCGCAAAGGAGGCCCTGGCCATTGGTCAGCAGCTGGGAGATAAAGTGATCCTGATGGGTACCTCCACCGGAGGCACGCTTGCCCTTCAACTGGCCGCCACCTATCCCGATGAGGTAACGGCCCTCGTGCTGTTATCCCCCAACATCGCCATCAACGACCCCAACGCGTGGCTGCTGAATGATCCCTGGGGATTACAGATCGCGCACATGGTCACTGGCTCGGACTATATCATCAGCAAGGATGACTATGGCCCCCTTTACCGCCAGTACTGGTATACAAAATACCGGACAGAGGCAGTCGTAGCGCTCGAAGAGCTGGTGGAGACGACGATGACAAAGGACAACTTCCAAAAAGTAAAACAGCCCGTCGGCCTTTTTTATTTCTATAAAGACAAGGAACACCAGGATAGCACGGTAAAGGTCTCGGCCGAACTCGAAATGTTCGACCAGCTGGGCACTCCCGCCGCGCAAAAATACAAGGAAGCCATCCCCGAAGCAGGGACCCATGTCATCGGCAGCGGCATCCGGTCCCATGATGTCCCCGGGGTCGAGAAAGGCATCAGCCATTTTCTCACGGACGTCCTGCACCTGCCGGACTCCGCCGGTAAATAAAATTGACGGATATTTGCGGCCGCCATGTCTAGAAACATCATTTATCTCATCAATCCCATCTCCGGCACCCGTGGCAAGTTGTCGTTGCAGGAGATGATCCGGCAAAAGACACAGGAGAAAGGAATTCCCTATAGCATCTTACCCACAAATGCAGAGGGCGACTATGCGTTTCTGATCCCCTTTATCGAACAGACGGCTGTTACGGATATCATCGTCTGTGGAGGCGATGGGACGGTAAGCGCCGTTGCCGCCGCGCTGGCAGGGGTCGACGTCCGCGTCGGCATCATCCCGATGGGCTCGGGCAATGGGCTCGCCTTTGCCGCCGGCATCCCAAAAGATGTGGAAAAGGCGCTGGAGATCGTCTTCGCCGCAAAGGCCGCGCCCATCGACGGATTTCTCATCAACGGGCAGTTCTCCTGTATGCTTTGCGGCATCGGGTTCGATGCAAAAGTGGCGGAGGAATTCGCAGGGCAGGCCAAACGGGGGCTCCAGACCTATATCCGGGTAACCCTGACAAATTTCTTCAGCGCCAGGGCCTTCCCTTTCCGGCTGCATATCCCCTCGGACAACAGCCACGATCCCTCCTTCGGGGAAGAAGCTTTCTTTATCAGCATCGCCAATGGCAACCAGTTTGGCAACAACTTCACTATTGCGCCGAAAGCCAGTCTCCACGATGGCCTGCTGGATATCGTCATTGCAAAGAAGACGAACCGCCTGCGCTTCCTGTTATCCGTTATCCGCCAGGTAATGGGAGGGTACCGGGTACAGCCGAAGCCGGGGGGAAAGGGAAGGGAGAAGATCCTTTACTTTCAGACGGCAAACCTCGTGATCGAAAATCCCGGCGAAGCGCCACTGCATATCGATGGTGACCCAAAACCATCGGCAAGAGAATTCCATATCAGTATTGTCCCCGATGCCATCCGCCTGATCCAGCCTTAGAACTGCGCCTCGGACTGTCTGGAATTTAGCCCGCAGGCGCAGTTCGGCTAAAAATGGGCCTTCGGCCGGCGAACCTGTGGTCCGCCTTGCTCAATGCGCCGTTGCCAATTGTGTGAATGTCCGGAATGCAAGTTGGTTATCGGAGTTGTCCAACGCCCCGATGATATTCAGTTTTTCCTGTTTGGTAAGATGGAAGTTGAGCGCCGCGCCGGCATCTTCGCTTCGCGGAACATACTGGAACACCAGCTTACGAAAGGGGAATCCCATCCCCTCCTGCGCCAGGCTTAACAGATCGTCCTGGTTATACTCCTGCATCTTGTACCAGTTGTCCTGCAGCAGCAACAGCGGTTTGGTGATGATCTCTGTTATATCGTCGGACTCATAGGGATTTTCCCAGCCCCCGGCCTTCCGGTCGCGGATCTGTAATAACACCACCCCGCTGGTATTCGCCTGGAGCCATTCACGGAAAGCGTTCAGGAAGCGGATGGCGTTCATTTCCCCGAAATTATCCCGGAAGCCCGCATCCATTACGTCGATGACGGGCCGGCTCGGCAGCCATACATTGGGCAGCACATAAGGAAAAGTGGCATTCATCCGCAAAGCGGTCAGCAGCCGGAGATCCATCGGCCCCTGCCGGGCGAAAAGCGCTCCGAAATCGACGGCATCGGGATCCATCCCCGGGAGCTTTGTGCTGTCAAAACGGGGCCGCATCAGGAAACTTACCGGCTGCGTGGAGATGACCAGCGCGCGGCTGTCGCGGGTGATCACGGGGTTGAACAATAAGATCGGCATCCGCGCCGTGGCTTCATCCTGCGCAAGGTCCTTTAATTGCTTGTTCAACATCCCATGGGTGTTCTCGTTCAACCGCTGCTCGAAGGCGAACCCGCGGTCTTTTACATATTCGTGATCGCCCACAACGAATTTCTGTGCCGGTGAGGCAAGGTCGCGGGCGACAAAAGAAGAGAACAGGGTGTTGAGCAGATCGCCGGAGATATCATTGATATACCGATGGTTTTGTAAATGGATGGAAGTATCGCCGGCATCGCGCCTGCGGGAAAGCTCACGGAAGTAGGCGGCGCCAAGCATCCCGCCGGAAGCGCCGGTGATGAGAAAGGTCTTGCGCATCAGCTTTCCGCCACTGAGACTATCCAGCCTTTGCAGGATGCTCAAGGTAAAAGTAGCGCTGCGGCTGCCGCCGCCGCTGCTGTTGACAAGGAAGAGGACAGGCTTTGCTGAGGACTGGCGGGCTTTCCATTTTTCCAGGATGCCCAGCATATTCGCCTTGTCCCGTTGCAGGTTCTTGTCGGAGCACAACTGCAGAAGGGTTTGCCGGTCATACAGCGGGCGGTCCTCCATCTCGTTATAGCTGAGACCATATGCCTTGTTCGTCGGGTCGATGACGTTATATTTGTACAGCAGGTTCAGGAGGAAGAAGACGACTACGAAAAAGGGAATGCTCCAGGATTGGAGGAAATAGGAAAAGGCCCCGGACAGGGAGATCAGGATCGCAAAGAAGATAAAGATGCTGGCGGCTGCGGGCAGCTGGAAATAGCGGCTGTCCATGAAGAACCCGATAAAGATAAGCGAGATAAAGGCGACGAAGATACAGAGGACGGCTGCGATATGATGCCTGTTGAAGATGCTCTCGATAAAGGCCTTGCTGTAGTGTGCCACATCCCGTGTCTTTCTTACCGTAGTGGGAGAGTTGAGATAGTATTGCACGTGTACGAGTCGGCTCTCGTTGAGCTTCACCTCTTCTTTGGAGAACTGCGATTTGAAGAGTTTCGGATTGTTGATCACGGGCGTCATGCGCCGGATGATGGTCTTGTCAGCCCGGAAAAAATACAGCAGGGAGACGGCGATGGTAAAAGTAAACCCAAAAAGAAAGCCAAAACAAAGCCAGGCAATGGACGCCGCAGGCAACAACTCCCGGGTAATGCTGAACTGAAGCTCCTTTATAAAATAAAAGACGAGGAAGGTTACAGGGAGGATGAAATTGTTGATGCAATATTTCAGAAAGGGTTTTGTCGTTGTCGCCAGGAACCGGAAATGCCGGCAGAAGATGATGAAGGTCGTGATGTTCCAGCTCATGATAAAGATGCCGGTTGCGACGCCGACGATCGCGGTGCTGATCGGGCTGACATCCCCCAGGTATTCCGGCGAGAGGAAGAGCGCCGCCGCCCCGTAGGTCCGCATAAAGCCCCCGTTCAGGGTGCTGAAGAGGATCAACCAGAATATCAGCAATACCTGGAACTTTTTTATATGCAACAAAAGGAGCTGTACGGGAAAGAAATAATAAATGGTTTTCAGGACTCGCATCATACGGTTACAGAATGTCTTACAGGTATCACAAGGTACAACATCCCGACCATTGTAAGCAAGAATAAGAGCCCCGTCGTCTGGTGAAAAAGTGCAAGCCAGTCGAAGGCTACCCACTGGTGAGCGATGATCCCGGGACTGGTGAGCAGGCTGCTGATGCCGAGGAGGATCTGGACCGTGACAAGCAGCAGTGGCAGCCAGCGCAGCCGGCGAAAGGTGGCCGGAACGGCCGGGATCGCAACGGCGGCGACCGTCCAGATCAGGACGACGATAAAAAGGGTATAGGCAAGCATCCGGTGGATGAATTGCACGGTGATCCTGTTACCCACCAGGTCCCGGAGCAGGGGATGCTGGGTAAAAAGGCCTTCGGGTAACCAGCTTCCGTTGATGGCAGGCCAGGTGGGCGCAATGGCTGCCGCCTTGTGACCGGCCATCAGTGCGCCATACAGCAGTTGGACAAAGAGCAGCACGATGATCCCCAGTGTCCAGTGCATGACTCGCCTTGCCGCCGGATGGCGGGCAAAACGGAGGCCGGGGGAAACCGACAATTGAAAGGCAAACCACAGCGTGCAAACGATCAGCCCCAGGGCAAAAACGAAATGAAGCCCCAGTTTCAGGGGTTCGACATAGATGGCGTCCCCGGTGAGCCCGCTGGCTACCATGATCCAGCCGATGGCTCCCTGTAAGGCGCCAAGAAGAAAAAGGATGATCAGCGGCCGGACCATCGGCGGTTGGATCTTCCTCTTCCATAATAACCAGGCAAACCCAACTAAAAAGACCACCCCTACAAGCCTTGCCCAGAAACGGTGAAACCATTCCCAGAAAAAGATGAATTTGAAGTCGGAAAGGGTAAAGCCGGAATTGATCAACCGGTACTGGGGCGTCTGCCGGTATTTATCAAAGGCATCCTGCCATTGTGCGGTATTGAGCGGCGGAATTGCTCCCGTTACCGCCTTCCACTCCGTGATCGAAAGCCCCGATCCGGTGAGGCGGGTGATACCCCCAAGGATAACCTGGATAAGAAGCATAATGACACCGGTGTAGACCCAGATGGCTACCGGACGTGCGGCCTGACGGGGAGAGGATTGCATAGCGGGCGTAAAGTTCCCGATTTTTATCCAGATAAGGATACAGGATCGTATTTTTGACCAATGGAGAATCCGCTGAGAAGCCATTACCAGGAAGAGCTGACGGAAGCCGGTTGCGATGAAGCCGGTCGTGGCTGCTATGCCGGGCCGGTCTTTGCAGCCGCCGTTATCCTCCCGCCGGGATTCTTCCATCCGTTGCTAAACGACTCCAAACAGGTGACGCCGGAGCATCGCAACGAATTGCGGGGATATATCGAAACGAATGCCCTGGCGTGGGCCGTGGCCAGGGTAGATCATGATGAGATCGACCGGATCAATATCCTGAAAGCTTCCTTCAAGGCCATGCACCTCGCCCTCGACCAGTTGAGACCAAAGCCGCGCCTCCTGCTCATCGACGGCAACCGTTTTACCAAATACAAACGGATCCCTCACCGGTGTATCGTAAAGGGCGATTCCATCTTCGCCTCGATTGCCGCGGCCAGCATCCTTGCCAAGACCTGGCGGGACGAATATATGCGGGGGTTGCATACCGAATTCCCCCATTACCGCTGGGATAGCAATAAAGGCTATGGAACAAAAGAGCACCGCGACGCCATCGAAAGGTTCGGACTTTGCAAATATCACCGGCGGAGCTTCAATATCTCGCCGGAGCCAGACCCGCAGGAACAGCTGAACTTTATGGATTGACCTCCCCGAACGACTCCCACTGCCCCAACCCCTTTCTTATCAGGACCGGCTCCTCGCCCGTGCAATCCACCACCGTCGAAGGGACCATTCCGCCAATCCCGCCGTCGATGATGATATCTACCTGGTTCTCGAATTTCTCCCGGATCATTTCGGGGTCGGTATACTCCTCAACCATGTCCCCGGGCAGGGAGGAGCTCAGGATGGGGTGTTGCAGCTCCCTGACCATGCTGCGGGCGATAATATTGTCGGGAATGCGAAGACCGATGGTGTCTTTGCGGCTTTTCAGTATCTTAGGAACTTGTTTGCTCGCCGGAAGGATAAAGGTGTAGGGACCGGGAAGGAAGGTCTTTAAGAGGCGGTACAAGGGAGTGGAAATGCTTTTTGTATAATTGCTGAGATCACTGAGATCGTAACAGATAAAGGAAAGCTGGGCCTTTGCCGGGTCTACCTGCTTTATGCGGCAAATACGCTCGACAGCCTTGTGCTGGAAAATGTCACATCCCAAACCGTAGATCGTGTCGGTTGGATATACGATCACCCCGCCGTCCAGTAAACATTCGATGATCATTTTTATATTCCTGGGCTGGGGATTTACGGGATGCAGATGCAATAACATAGGGTAAGTTATGAAAAATCGGGCGAACGCCGGCAGGCACCTTTTCCTAACAATTCTTTAACATAGAATTATTTTTAAATTTGCCGAAACAATGTCGCGCATGCAATTACAGGCGGTAGATACGGTAGACAGTATCAGTGCTGAGGATTTCAAGGATCAGTACTATACTCCCATGAGGCCGCTGGTCATCAGGGGGCTGTCCCGGCAATGGCCTGCCTATGAGAAATGGAACTGGGATTATTTCAAATCCATTGTGGGAGAGGTTAACGTCGGGGTCTACAATAATGTAAAGAGTGACGCCTATACGCCGATCAATACCGCCGATGACTATATGAAATTTGGGGAGTACATCGATATGGTCCGCAAGGGTCCCGCGGAGTGGCGCATCTTCCTGTTCAATATCTTCGAGCATGCCCCCCAGATAGTAAAGGACTTCGAATGGCCGGAGCAATTGATGAAAGGATTTGTCAAACGCTACCCCATGTTATTCGTAGGCGGCAAGGGTTCCGTGACCCACATGCACTTCGACATCGATCTCTCGCATATCGTCCACACCCAGTTCGCCGGCCGTAAACGCGTATTGCTTTTCCCTTTCGAAGAACAGCATAAACTCTACCGGAAACCCTGGGAGGTTTTGAGCTTTGTCAATTTTGAGAAATATTTCGACGAGGACGCCAATAAGCTGGAGTTGGAGAAATACCCGGCCCTGCGGCTTGCCCGGGGATATGAGGTGATCCTGGAACACGGGGATACGCTGTTCATGCCCGCCGGCTACTGGCATCATATGGAATACCTGGACAGCGGCTTCGCGATGAGCCTGCGGGCCTTGCAGTCCTCGTTCTCGGGTAAACTCCGGGGCATCTGGTACCTGATGGGGATGCGGAATATCGACACCCTGATGAAAAGGACGGCGCCCGAATGGTGGTTCAACAGAAAAAAAGAAAAAACATTCAAGGCTGCAGATAAGGCGCTTGAAACCCTTGTTCAGTAAGGGCTTACGGCGCCCGGATACTGCGGGGAGGCCGTCTGACCGAGGGGGGTGGACAAAAATTAAAAAAAAATATTGCTTTTTACCGAACTTGTCTTTATTTTTACCGCGCTTATATACTCTGAAAGTCTTCGTCGAATTGTAATAGATTCCGGACGAAAATGCCACCAAAAGATCAATCCGATCCAATTTCCATTCCACCGTCCAATTTCCATCCGAAGATTCCAATTCCATCGATATCCGGGTTCCATGCCTTCTTATGAAGTGATCCCTTCATAGTTTTGAGATACCTACTATCCCCTGTCCTGACGAGAATCTCTTCGTTACCCTTTTTGAAGAAAGTCCACACGGTAAGTGCAGTCCCGGCTGTTTACCGACACTAATCGACCCGATAACTTTATTGTTTTGCGGCTTTATCTTATTTAAAAGGTATACCGGAAAATATGACCGATACTAACAGCAAGGTATAGTGGAGTAGAATGCCTGTCGCAGGACAGTTCATGCAACAATAGAATAGCGAGCAATGAAAAATATTTCGAACTTTTTCTTTTTGTGGTTTCAGAGGTAAGCACAGGCCGGCGATGTCTATCGCTGGCTCTTTTTATTTCCTTACACGACTCTGAATAGACCCGGAAAATGACTTCACTGTGAAAAAACCAAAAAAGAGGCGGCTCAATCCTGTCGGGCCGGCCTCTTTTTAATTTAATGAGGTCCTGTCGAATGCTGTTTGTGCTGCGGACTATCCGATAGTCCAGGTTTCATTCCCTCTCAGTAACTTATCGAGATCCCCCTTGCCCTTGCTCAGGATCACTTCCTCTACCTGCATGTTCAGCATGTCCTCGTAACAAGGGCGATCGTTCTCATAAAAAACGCCAAAAGGCCGGGGCAGATGCCCTTCTATCCGCGGGTCGTCGAACATCCGCACCAGGATCTGCGCCTTATAGAAATCCCTTTCATCGTGGATCCAAAGATCGCTTTCGCTAAAGCCATTCCCCAATTCGACCACCACGGGATGAAATCCGTCGAGCCGGATCCCCTTCTCCCGCTGTGCACCAAAAACAAGAGGCTTGCCCTGTTCAACAAAAAGGGTCTCCATGGGCTTGGTCCCTTTTTCCGTGAAGGCCTCAAAGGCGCCGTCGTTGAAAATATTGCAGTTTTGATAGATCTCGAGAAAAGAAGCCCCCCTGTGCGCATGGCTGCGCAGCAGCAATTGTTGCAGATGCTTGGGGTCCCGGTCCATGCTTCGGGCCACAAAGCCGGCATCAGCGCCCATCGCAAGGGCCAGCGGGTTGAACGGATGGTCCAGGCTGCCATAAGGCGTCGACTTGGTCACCTTGCGTTCTTCCGATGTTGGCGAGTATTGCCCCTTCGTAAGACCATAGATCTGGTTATTGAAAAGCAGGATATTCATGTCGAAATTCCGGCGCAGCAAATGGATCGTGTGATTACCCCCGATGCTCAGGCTATCGCCGTCACCCGTAACTACCCAGACACTTAATTCCGGGCGTGTCGCCTTCAGACCGGACGCGATGGCCGTCGCCCGCCCATGGATCGAATGCATACCATACGTGTTCATATAGTAGGGAAACCGGCTGCTGCAGCCGATACCGGATATGATGACGATGTTTTCGCGCGGGATGCCCAGTGTGGGCATGATCTTCTGCACCTGGGCAAGGATCGAATAATCCCCGCAGCCCGGGCACCAACGCACTTCCTGGTCGGTGGAAAAATCCTTCGCCGTCAGTACGGGTGGGATAGTTGTTGTTTCACTCATGATTGACAGCCCCTTGATAACAGGGGCTATTAGCAAATTTAATCATTTGGACCATAACTGTGGTTGCGTTATGTGGAAATACCCCCACAGGGGTGGCCTTATTGGGTTTCCCTTATTTTTCCCAAATAAATGTGTCATATCCACATAAAGTAATGTCCCATTGCGTTACATTTACACGGTTAAAAGCAACCCCTTACTGAAATCCTGTATCAATGGCTTCTGATTTGTACACAACGATATCCCTGCATCGCTTTGTAGACGAGCTGACTGCAGGCCTTCTCCCTCGTGCGGTAAGCCGCAAAACTATCATTATCAATCAAATAGATAGGGATTTGCAAGTGGGCTCAGACGAGAACCTGCTGGCCTTCGTCCTTTGGAATCTGCTGGATAAAGCGGTGGAAAGCACCCAGAACGAATGCATCCATGTGGAGTCCGTTTGCAAAGGCGAAAGCACGATGATCCGGGTGCGCAATGCCGGGGTCTATTTCTATCGCAGCTGCGCAAATTGCTTCCGGCAGGTGCAGGATGCCGCCGAAAAATTAGGCGGTACGATCAGCATCGACTCCTGGGACATGAGCACGACGGTAGCCCTTACCCTTCGTAAGGATCTCAGCGCTGCATAGACTGCGCCACCGGCGCCGGAGAGAATTCTTCCCCCCCAAAAACAACAAACAAAAAGGGCCCCTTTGGTAAGGGGCCCCTTCAATATCAACGAAGCAAAGGATTAATACCTGCTGTTGCTATAGTTGTTGCTGTTGCCCCGGCGTTGGAAAGAACCACCACCCTTGTTGCCACCGCCATTGCCACGATCTTCACGGGGCTTGGCTACGGATACACCGATAGTGCGACCGTCAACGGAGGCACCATCCAGCTCCTGGATAGCTTTTTTGGCAGCTTCATCATCCGGCATTTCAACGAATGCAAATCCGCGGGACTTACCGGTCATCTTGTACATATGACGGGCGATATCCTTTTCAGGTTTGGCATCGCTGGCGAAATCCAGCCGGTGGGAGGTGCTGTCAGCCGCCGGGGCATGACAGAAATTGCATTTCACTCCGAGGGCGGCTTTCCATTCGTCCATTATCTTTTCCAGGTCGTCATGGCTGATATCTTTGGGGAGGACTTTGAAATTGTGTTTGATCTTTGGTTTGGGGTCCTCGTTGGGACGTACAGCAGCCATACCGATGATCATCAGGGCGAGAAGG
>Ga0206888_1128_pt2 | contig 19140 bp, 16 predicted proteins | sample Alteio_BWOrgHeat_90_FD_153258 | JGI IMG/M metagenome (GOLD analysis project Ga0206888, IMG submission 153258) | Enriched cells from forest soil in Barre Woods Harvard Forest LTER site, Petersham, Massachusetts, United States - Alteio_BWOrgHeat_Nextera4 ... | reverse complement strand
TTTCCGGAGGAACGTACGATGGGTTTATTGCAAAATTTGATCCTACAGGATTACTTATTTGGTCTACTTATCTTGGCGGAAGTGATTATGACTGGCTAGCTGATGTATGCACTGATGCTAATAACAACATCTTCGTGGTAGGATTTTCAGGATCTATTGATTTTCCTGTTTTATCAGCCTTTCAACCCAATCTATTGGGAGGAACTAATGCCTCTGTTTCTAAATTTGACAGTAAAGGAGTCATGCAATGGTCTACTTATTACGGAGGAAGTAATGGTGAAATAGGAAGCGGGATAAGTTGTGATGTTTCAGGAAATGTATTTTTTACCGGAAACACCCAATCAACAGATTTTCCCGTAAAAGCTGCCTATCAATCTACCTTAAACGGAAGTACGAATGCTTTTCTAGTCAAATTGAATCCCGCTGGTTCTCCCATCTGGTCTACCTATTTTGGTGGGGAAGGAGAAGACAAGGGAAATGCAATTACTATTGATCATATAGGAAATACTGTTATTACTGGTCGTACTACTTCTACCACCAATATAGCCTCAGCTAGTGCATATCAGGGCAGTTTTGGAGGTGGTGACTACGATTCGTTCGTGGCTAAATTTGATAATACAGGTATTCTTTTATGGTCAACTTACCTGGGAGGAACTTTAGAAGATACGGGTAGTGGTATTGCAGTAGATAGTAAAAACAATATTGTGGCAGGAGGAGATTCCTATAGTATGGATTTTCCCACTACTGCCTGTGCCTTTCAAAAAACATTTATAGGTTCGGAGGACCAGTTTATCACTACTTTTGATCCAAATGGCAAACTGGTTTGCTCAGGTTACCTTGGCATTGGATCGTCCAGCTCTCCTAATAATGAAACATCCGACAATGGAAAAACGGGAGGATGTATTGCCGTAGATGGATGCTTTGTTTATTTAATAGCCTTTACCGATTGTAATTATCCGGTTACCGCCGGTGCCTTCCAGACTATTTGTGGAGGAGGAGGAAGTGATGCTGCATTTGCTCAACTTTACTTGAATAACTGTGGTGGAATTACAAGTAATATAAATTTCTCTGCCTCGCCTTCCTCTATTTGTAAAGGAAATCCAATAAACTTTACATCCATTTTTGTGGGTTGCGACTCCTCAACCATAAAGTATGCATGGACATTTACAGGGGGCATTCCTTCCACTTCCACTCTAAAAAATCCTACTAATATCCTTTATAACAGTGTGGGTACTTATCCTGTAAAGTTGGCGATTCAAATGGTTTGTACCAATGATTCGATAACGAAACCGAATTACATTACAGTTAATCCCTGTAATCCTCTTGTGGTAACAGCTACAGGAAGCAGCATTTGTCCGAATGGCTGTACTAATATTACTGCCAGTGGATCGGGAGGAACCAGTCCTTATACCTACAGTTGGAGTACAGGTAAAACTACACAAACCATCAATGTGTGCCCCACAATTACCAGCACCTATACCGTTACAGTAAAAGATAAGGCAGGAGCATCGGCCTTTACGACAGTTACAGTGTCGTTATTCCCTTTAACGACAATTAGCATGAATAAAACCGATGTGCTTTGCAATGGAGGGAAAACAGGAACTGCTACCGGGATCCCATCAGGAGGCAGTGCTCCCTATGTTTATTCCTGGAGTCCTTCAGGTGGAACAAACAATGTGGCTAACGGATTAGCAACCGGCAATTATACCCTCACCACTATTGATAAGATGGGCTGCGTTCAAAAAGCAACAGCGAATATTGCTCAACCCAGTGTGGTCACGTTAACAGTAACACCCACTTCAGTGAATTGCAACGGTGGAAATACAGGTTCTGCAAAGGCAACCGTAAGTGGAGGGAGTCCTGCATATAGTTATTCCTGGTCAACTATCCCGGTTAAGACCACTTCCACTGTAAGCAATTTAAAAGCAGGAACCTATACCGTGTCTATCACTGATGCGAATAGTTGCAGCATTTCGCAAACAGTAGCGATTAACCAATCCACGAAAATTATCATTTCCACAAGCAGCACAAATGCAGCTTGTGGACAAAATAACGGTTCGGTGAGTGCAAGCGCCAGTGGAGGAACTCCAGGGTATTCTTATAGCTGGAATACAGTCCCTGTGCAAAGTTCGGCTTCGGCAAGCAATCTGTCTTCAGGAAATTATACGGTAACGATAACAGATACTAAGGGATGCTCACAAACAGCAGCTACTGCAGTTAAAAATAACCTGGCCCCAATCATCAACAGCATCTCAGTAGTAAACACTCCCTGCAATGGAGGGATGGGATCGGCCACTGCTACAGTGAATAATGGAACCCCTTTCCCATATTCTTATTCCTGGAACACGGTTCCTGTTCAAACCGGTATAACGGCAAGCAATCTCTTAGCAGGCACATATATCTTTACTGTTAAGGATACAAATGGATGTAAAACTTCCCAATCCGTAACCATCCTACAGCCTCCGGCAATTACCATTGACTTTGCAAGCAATAATATAAATTGTAACAGTGGTAAAACAGGATCGGTAAGCGCGATTGTAACAGGAGGAACACCCCAATACAGTTATTCATGGAATACAAATCCTTCTCAACATACCACCACGGCCACAGGTCTTTCAGCAGGAAGTTACGCACTAACAGTGAGCGATTCTTCGGGCTGCACGGTAACTGACACAACAAACATTACTCAACCAGCTCAACTACAGCTTAGCCTTAGTGGAACCGATACCATTTGCTTTGGAAAAGGCACCTTCATTACCGCATTATCTTCAGGAGGCACTCCAAGCTATGTTTATACCTGGAGCCCTGCAAATTTAATCGGACCTGCTGAAACATTAAGTCCCAATTCCACAACAAATTATACCGTATCGGTGAACGACAACAAAGGATGTACTACCCAGGAAACAATACTAATCGTAGTTAAACCAAGTTTGGAAATCGTTTTAACGGCATCTCCCGCCAATTTATGCGGGGCAGGAACAACTACCCTAACTACCAATGCAAGCGGAGGATGGGGCCCTTATTCTTATACCTGGAACCCCTCAGGAAGTGGAAATTCAGTAACAGCTACCCTTACTACCACCACCACATATACGTTAAGTGTAAAGGACAATTGCGGAACTGTAGATACCATGGTTACCGTTACCGTAAATCCAAAACCCACAGCTAATTTTATAGTCAATCCTATCCAGGTTAACTTAAATGATTCGCTGTGCATTCATGATCAATCTATTGGAGCTAACAACTGGGCCTGGAATTTAGGAAATGGCGATACCCATGCCACTCCCAGCTTTTGTTACCTATACAAGGATACCGGCAATTATTGCATTCACCTGATTGTAAGCAATCTCCTGGGATGTAAGGACAGTATGGAACAATGTATTCGCGTAATTGAAAAAGATTCCTTGTTCATTCCCAATGTATTCACTCCCAACCACGATGGCAATAACGATTTATTTACAATCAGCAGTTCCGGCCTTAAAGCGTTGGAATGCGCCATCTATAACCGTTGGGGGATGAAAGTGTACGAATGGAATAACATTCACGGGGGCTGGGACGGGAAAACATTAACAGGCATAGATGCACCGAGTGGGACGTATTATTACATCGCTCATATCCAGCCTGAAAAAGGAGAGGCCAAAGGATTTAAAGGCGCTTTAGAGTTGATTAGGTAATAACCGCAAACTAATAGATTTAATTCTCTATTTCCAGTGCGGAATACTTCAACATAAATTCCTCTGCTTTATCCACCATTTCGGCTGAACCGATAAAGAAAGGAGTTCGTTCGTGCAACGTTCTTGGTTTCAGATCTACGATTCTTCTGAATCCATCCGTTGCCTTTCCTCCTGCCTGCTCAATGATAAAGGCAAGGGGATTACATTCATATAACAAACGCAATTTACCTTTTGGATTAAGCGAAGTAGTAGGATAAATAAAAATACCTCCATAAATCAGGTTCCTGTGAATATCGGCCACTGCCGAACCAATGTACCTGGAGGAATAAGGACGATTTGACTTTTTGTCTTCTTCCTGGCAATATTTAATGTACTTTTTTATTCCTTCCGGAAAGTGGATGTAATAGCCTTCGTTGATCGAATAGGTTTTTCCGTTTTTAGGTATCTGCATATTGGGATGCGACAAGCAAAATTCGCCAATGGAAGGATCAAGTGTAAATCCGTTTACTCCCTTTCCGGTGGTGTATACCAACATGGTGGAAGATCCGTAAATGATATATCCCGCAGCTACCTGTTCGGTACCTTGTTGAAGGAAATCTTCCAACACCCCTGGTCCTGTTAATGAAGTTCTCCTGTAAATAGAAAAAATGGTTCCTACAGAAATATTGACATCAATGTTGGAAGAACCATCCAAGGGATCCATCGCCACAATGTATTTGGCATTGGTGGAAACCGCATTTTCAATCAATACAATGTCTTCGTTTTCTTCCGAAGCAATGGCACAACACTCTCCTCCCGAACTCAGGGCGGCAATGAATTGTTCATTAGCGAACACATCCAGTTTTCTTACATTTTCTCCCTGTATATTGGTTTCGCCCACATCTCCAATAATATCGGCCAAGCCCGCTTTATTCACCTCTCTGTTTACTATTTTGGCAGCGATGCCCATATCCCTTAATAACCTTGAAAGCTCTCCTTTTGAATAGGGAAAATCGGCCTGCTTTTCAATGATAAATTGTCCTAACGTTTTTACTATACTCATCGCATTCTTTTTTAGAAGTAAAATTCCAACTGATTTCATGCAAATATCGTAAATTTTAAAATAAATAGCTATAGAAACTAAATACCTTCATTTTGAGTGGAATGAATGAATTATTTTAATTTTGCTGACCTGATTAATGCTCATGTAATGATTGCCCAGATAAGAAAAGGAGAAAAAAAGGATTTGCCTGCTGTACTTGAACTGATCAGGGAATTGGCCCGCTATGAAAAAGCACCTGATGAAGTGGTGGTGACCTTGGAAGAAATGGAAAGAGATGGATTCGGAGATCAGCCCGTCTTTCAGTTTTTTGTTGCCTTATGGAATGACAAAGTGGTTGGAATGGCACTTTATTATGTAAAATACTCAACTTGGAAGGGGAAATGTATATTCCTCGACGACATCATTGTTACAGAAACCTTTCGTAAAAAAGGAATTGGCACACTGCTATTTGAGGCTATGGTAAAGGTAAGCAGGGAAATGAAAGTGCGAAAACTGGAATGGCAGGTGCTGGATTGGAATACCCCGCGATTGATTTTTATAAAAAGTTTCATGCTCATTTCGATGAGGAATGGATCAACTGCAAATTGATTGAACAGCAGTTACAACAGCTTGAATAAACCACTATGTCTCCTATGTGTCTATGTGTTAAAACTAAACACATAGACACATAGGAGACATAGAATTTATAAAAAATAACTATGAAGGTTTTTAAATTTGGAGGAGCAGCAGTAAAGGATGCGAATGGGTTTAGAAATGCCTGTTCCATTACCGGATTATTTCCAAAAGAGGACCTGGTTATTGTGGTATCTGCCATAGGCAAAACCACCAATGCCCTGGAAGAACTTACCGACGCTTTTTTCTTTAAGAAAGGAAACGCGGAGCAACTCCTATCGAAAATTAAAGAAGCCCATATTGAACTAATGAATCAATTGTTTCCTGACCCATCGGATCCCATTTATAACGAAATCAGCAATACTTTTGTGGAACTGGATTGGGCCATTGAAGAAGAACCCTCGGCCAATTACCACTTTGACTATGATCAGATTGTATCGATGGGCGAAATCCTTTCCTCAAAAATACTGAGTGCCTTTCTTAATAAAGAGAAGATACTGAACACCTGGCTGGATGCCAGGGGCCTCATTCAAACCGACAACAATTACCAGGAGGGTAAAGTAAACTGGGAACTTACCGAAAAATTAGTAAGGACCAACCTATTGCCCATGCTCAATAAACAGGGATCAATACTGGTAACGCAGGGATTTATTGGCGGCACCTCGGAGAACTTAAGCACTACCCTGGGCAGGGAAGGATCGGATTATACTGCCGCTATTATTGCCTTTGCTGCCGATGCGCAGGAAGTCGTTATCTGGAAGGACGTTCCCGGAGTATTGAATGCCGACCCCAAATGGTTCGACCAAACCAAAAAGATCGAACAACTTTCCTACCAGGATGCCATTGAACTGTCCTATTACGGTGCCACTGTTATTCATCCTAAAACAATTAAACCCCTTCAAAACAAAAAGATTCCCCTCTTTGTAAAGTCCTTTATTCATCCTAATGATGCGGGAACGGTAATTAATGATGTACAAACTCATTTACCCGTTCCTTGTTTTATTTTTAAAGTAGATCAAATCCTCATTTCTATTTCACCAAAGGACTTCTCCTTTATAGCAGAAGAAAACCTGAGCTCCATATTTAAACTCTTTGCCGATCATGGGGTTAAAATTAACGTGATTCAAAATTCAGCCATCAGTTTTTCGGTGAGTGCAGATAACGATGATCGAAAGATCCCGCCTTTAATTGAACAACTGAAATCCGACTTTAGGGTATTGTATAATGATCACCTCGAATTAATCACCATCCGGTATTATGATCAACCTACCATCGACCGGGTTTGTTCGGGAAAGACAATCCTATTGGAACAAAAAAGCAGGTACACGGTTCAGTTAGTGGTAAAAAATACGCCATAAGTAATAGGATCACGTGCTACAGTTACCAATATCCTAAATCTATGGTTACAATACCATGGGTTATAGTTACCGTATCAGCTATCTATTAGGACCATCATCATGTATCTATTGGGACATGGTCATGTATCTATTGGGACATGATCATATATCTATAGATACCATATCATGTATCTATTGGGACATGATCATATATCTATAGATACCACATCATGTATCTATTGGGACATGATCATATATCTATAGATACCATATCATGTATCTATTGGGACATGATCATATATCTATAGATACCATATCATGTATCTATTGAGACATGATCATATATCTATAGATACCACATCATGTATCTATTGGGACATGATCATATATCTATAGATACCACATCATGTATCTATTGGGACATGATCATATATCTATAGATACCATATCATGTATCTATTGGGACATGATCATATATCTATAGATACCACATCATGTATCTATTGGGACATGATCATGTATCTATAGATAGTGAATAAGAGTTACGATAGAAAATGCTATTATATTAACTAAACCACTTATTAAGAGGTAATTACATCTAATTAAGGATTCACGATCAATAGGAGCCGGACAACTAACACATCAGTATTATGTTGCCAAACTGACATAAAACAGTGAAGATTATGTCTGTTTTGGCATAAATACACCATACTATCTTTGAAATTGCAATTCAGGGTATGAATTCTTTAAGATATGTGTCCCTTTCAGGGCCACAAGTGAAGATTATTGCAGCACGGTATCCCCCAGGGCTTCGCCCTGGGTTAACATCTTTGGCCCTTTCAGGGCCTCAGGAGAAACCAGGATCATGCGCAGGTGTCTCACCTTGCATGGCCACAACGTGGTCCAAGATGTTAGCACGGGGCAACGCCCAGTGGGGTCCGCCATGTATGGATGGCAAATCATCTACGTTTCAACTTATTATTTCCCAAGCACCGTTTTTATCTTACCGGCAAGTACACGTGCAAGTTTCTCATTGGATTCAACGGTCCAACCCGCTATATGAGGAGAAAGAATCACCCGATCGCTATTAATCAGGTAGTTGGAGGAGTCGTTAAGTTCCGATTTTAGTTTTTCAAAGGACACATCTTCGTATTCCAGCACATCCAGACAGGCTCCCAATACTTTTTTGGTCTTTAAGTTTTTTACCAGGTCCTCTGTTTTAATTACCTTTCCACGTGCAGTATTAATGATGAAAATGTTTTTTTTAAATTGATTGATAAAAGAGTCATCCACCATAAATAAGGTTTCATCGGTTAGCGGCACATGTAAACTCAATACATCTGTTTCCTCAAAAAGCCTTTCCAGTGTGGCTTCCGTCGCAAAACGATCAGAATAATTTTTCTTGTATTTATCGTAAGCCAGGGTGTTTACCCCAAAGCCTGTTAAACGTTCAGCAAAAGCGGAACCCATGTTTCCATAACCAATAAGGCCTACCGTTTTCCCTTTCAACTCTATTCCACGGTTGCCTTCCCTAATCCATTTGCCTTCGCGTACTTCTTTATCTGCCCGGCAAAGGTTATTAAAAAGGGAAAGCAGCATGCCCATGGCATGTTCGCCAACGGCATCCCTGTTCCCTTCGGGTGCATGTAAACATTTTATGCCTTTGCTTTCAGCATAAGCCACATCGATGTTTTCCATGCCCGCTCCAACACGGGCGATGAATTTCAATTTTAACGCCTTGTCGAGGATGGTGCTGTCTAATTTAAACCGGCTCCTGATCACCAGTCCATCATAAAGGTGAATGGTCTCTGCCAGTTTAACTAAAGTCGAGGTATAATCGAATTCGCATTTGTAGCCGGCCTCTTCCAATAGTTGCTGTAAACAGGGATGAGCGGAATCTAAAAATAAAATGTTGTAGTTCATAGGATTCATTTCATGCAAAGAGGCATAAAGTTAGGACTTATCAATCATGTTAGTAAGGGCAACGAATTCTTTTACCGATAATTCTTCCGCTCTTTGTTTTAACACAGGGTGAGTTAGAAATTCCGGCTTTAGCGGGAAGGCCTTGATTGAATTACGCAATGTTTTACGACGTTGGTTAAATCCTGCTTTGACTAACTGAAAGAATAATTTTTCATCACAGTCGAGTGCCTGCACTTCATTCCTTCTCAAACGAATCACGGCCGATTTAACTTTTGGAGGAGGAGAAAATACCGTTTCGTTAACCGTAAAAAGGTATTCGATATCATAAAAGGCCTGCATCAATACGCTGAGTATTCCGTAGGTTTTGTTCCTTGGCCCCGAAGCAATACGTTCTGCTACTTCCTTCTGAAACATCCCTACCACTTCATGCACCTGCCCACGGTATTCCAGCACCTTAAACAAAATCTGAGTAGAAATATTATAGGGGAAATTACCAATGATGGCAAAGGAACCGGGAAAGTAGTCGTGTAAATTAATCCTGAGGATATCCCCTGAGATGATTTTGTTTTCCAATTCAGGAAAATGTTCTTTTAAGTAAGTGATCGATTCCCGGTCGATATCAATGACTAAGGTTTCGTAAGCCTTTTCCTTTATCAGGTACTTGGTAAGCACACCCATTCCGGGTCCCACTTCCAGCAACTTGTTGTATTTGCCCTCGGGGGATAAACTGGACACAATTTGCTGGGCAATATTCTCATCTTTAAGGAAATGTTGTCCTAAATGTTTTTTAGCCTGTACCGTCATTACGTAAACTATTAAAGAACCTCCATCAACGAACGGAAGGCAACAAATTTATTTGCAAATTTTGTCGCATGTTCTTTTTGCAACCCCGCAGCATGTTTCTCTACATACTCATGGTAATCATCCATGCTCGCGCAGGCATATTGAATGGTGTAGGTAGTCCCTGATTCTTCTTCCACCAACAGCCTGCATATTTTATGTTCGAGAAAATAACCGGTTGCCATCACCTGAGGGATATGGATCTCCCTCATCCACTTTAACCATTCCAGGTGAACATCATCTTCCACATTTACGGTAACGTTATAGAGTATCATGTGATTTGTAGTTTGCTTTTGAATCTATTTTATGTCTACTGTGAATTTAGTAACAAATAACGTTGTTACACAACTTGTATTGATTTTCTTATGAAACGTTGAGTCTACTATATAACTCTTTGTTTAATTTTTATTTTTCTAAGTTATTGAACCGCAAAGTGCGCAAAGGTTTTCGCAAAGGTCGCAAAGATTGTTATTTATTCAAATTAATATAAAGGCTGCAAAGGTTAGCAGTGATCTTTTTTTATTTTATTCTTTGCGACCTTTGCGAAAACCTTTGCGCACTTTGCGGTTAATCAATTGTAGCCCTGATAAATTCACGTTAATTAACTAAATCCCCTCTTAATTTACGGAATCGTTTCCGGGCTTCAACCGTATAAAGACTTCCGGGGTATTTCAGGAGTAATTGCTGATAAAGTTCTTTTGCCTTTTCCTTGTCATTAAATTTATTTTCATTGAGTTCAGCGAGCTGGAACAAGGCATCATCAGCAAGGATGTCGTCAGGATAAGTATCAATAATTTTCTTCAGGTATTTGGCCGCTTCTTCGAAGTTGCCTCTACTGATCATGATTTTCGATTTTTTATATAAAATATCATCGCCCAAGGCATGATCAGGAAACAAAGTGGTGATGGAATCAAGTGTAACCATCGCCTGGTCATCCTTGTTTTGAAAAGACAATAAATCGGCGCGGGCAAATATCCTAAGGGGAATGGCGGATGTATCAATAACGGTATTATCGCTTATAAAAAGTGAAAGATCCATGGCATCGTTGGCAATAAGTTTAGAGGTAGCCGCTTTTAACACATCGAGTTGGGCCTGGGCCCATTTAAAATCGCCGGTATAATAGGCAACCTTTGCATTTCGGAATTTAGCATCCTGCCCGATGGGATCATTTTTAAATGTTTTCTCTACCTGGGAGTATTTTAAAGAGGCTTCCCATACATCTCCCGTCATTAAAAGGATATCGCCCAACTCCAGTTTACATTGTGCCTGGATGGTTTGGCTCAGCTTGGGAACCCCGATGGCCTCTTCCAGGTTTTGAATGGCTTCATCCGTTTTATGCAAATAAAAAGCCTGCAAATGGGCCAGCCCCTTTAAGAGGGGGACGGTGTTTTCATTTTTACCCAGTTCTGCAATGGTAGCGAGGTATTTCTTTTCCAATTCGCTGAGGTCAGCCTGGGTGTAATTATGATGCTCAATGATCCTTTTATAAGTTACGTTAAGCAATTCCATTTTGGAAGTTACAAAATAGTAATTCGAGCTCCCCTTATTAATCAGGTAGTTGTAACAATTAATGGCTACTTCATAACTTTCATTAGCAACAGCTATTTGTGCAAGGGATATGATACGGCTACCGTCTTCCTTTTTTCTGTTGTCGAGTGCTTTTGCGTAGGTAAAAGCGGTATCAAATTCCTTTTGCTGAATGAACATCCAAATTAAAAGCTCGGAATAAATGGTCTTCTCGTTCTTTTGAACACGTTTAAGCAATTCATTTTTTAATATTTCATTGCGCTTGGTATTGGCACTGTTTCCAAAACTGGTTTGGAGTGCATTTTGAACCGCCTGAATATAGGAATCACTGATCAACAGCACATCTAAGTACTCATTGGTCATGGCTACCAAATCGCCTTTTTGCAAATACACCTCGGCCAATTCAAAACTAAAAGGATAATCTCCCGCCATCACCCTTCTCCCTCTGAGGTAGGTGGCAATAGCAAAGTCCAGCTCTTTGATGGAAACGAAAGCCTTGGCCAGGTTAAAGATTTGCTCCTGATTAGGACTGAGTTGTTTAACGGCATAGGTAAACTCCTCCTTTGCTTTGGTGGCATCACCTGATGTTTTGTATATGTTCCCCAGGTCGACATGGTAACTAAGCTCAATCGGGTATTGCTTGATTTGTCTTTTAACTACTTTTTCTGCCTTCTTGTAATCTTTAACCTCCAGTAAACAGTTCAGGTAATAGTTATAATAAAAGGAATTGGGTTTTTTGTTAAATAGTTTCTCGTAGTATACAACGGCCTTATCAAATTCTTTATTCTGAAAATACTGACTGGCCAATTGTTCATCCTGATTGGGAAGAGGGGGTTGCCCGTACAGCATATCTACCTTATTAATTAAGGCAGCCAAAACGAGAAGGCAAACGATCGTGAGTTTCTTCATTATGGATGATAAATTATTTTTGGGCCTTCTCTTTCAGTTCATTAACCAGGTCCATCACATTAGGTTTCAGTTCTTCAAACCTTGGCATCCTAAGTTTTATTATATTATTCATTAAAATAACCGTTTGTATGGATTCATTGGCAGCTCCCATTTCTGTGTTCAAGGCACCTTCTACATTTGCCTTGTCGATGGAATTAGTCTTCAGGTCATGTCCCAGGCTTTTTAACTGTTCTTTCGTTATCGTTAATTCTTTTTGCGCCTCTGGGAATTTCAAAAGGATTAAATTATATGATTTTCTGATTAGCTGGTACTCTGTTAATACCATGGCCATATCCTTTTTCATGGTATCCTTGTAATTGGTTTGAATAAAGGATAGCTCATCGCCAATCTGTGCGGATACCGCAGCAAGTTTAGCCGTATCAATCTGTCTTAATTGTAATTCTATCTTACTTAACTGCACTTGAATGCTGTCCAGGGTTTTGACCTGATTAACATAACTGATTTCATTTCCGCAAGAAAAAATAAACGGAACGCTAAGGAGCAGCGCAGCGATAATCAGCTTATAGAATGAACCATTTTGTTTGTACTTCATCATTCAACATTTCATTTTATCCAATCGAAACCGGTATAACTTACCAGAGCAGCAGGGATCTTAATGCCATCAGGGGTCTGGTTGTTTTCAAGCAGTGATGCAACAATCCGGGGCAAAGCCAGGGCACTTCCGTTTAAGGTATGGGCCAACTGTGTCTTTTGATCGCTATCCTTGAAACGTAACTTAAGCCGGTTAGATTGAAACGTTTCGAAGTTGGATACAGAACTTACTTCCAGCCATTTTTTCTGAGCGGCAGAAAATACTTCCAGGTCGTAAGTAAGTGCAGAAGCGAAACTCATGTCTCCTCCGCAAAGGCGAAGAACACGGAAAGGAAGTTCGAGTGCCCTTAATAACCCGCATACATAGGCCAACATATTTTCCAATGTTTCGTAGGATTTATCAGGATGCTGCACCTGCACAATTTCCACTTTATCAAATTGATGCAGACGGTTTAATCCCCTCACATCTTTGCCATAGGAACCGGCTTCCCTTCTGAAACAAGGTGTGTAACCCGTATTTTTAATAGGAAAATCTTCTGTTTTAAGAATGACGTCGCGGTAAATATTGGTAATGGGCACTTCAGCAGTGGGAATCAGGTACAGATTATCCAATCCTACGTGATACATTTGCCCCTCCTTATCTGGCAACTGCCCGGTTCCGTATCCGGATGCTTCGTTGACAAGTATGGGAGGTTGAATTTCATGATATCCTGCAGCTGTTGCCTGATCCAGGAAAAAATTAATAAGTGCCCTTTGCAAGCGTGCACCTTTTCCTTTATAAACAGGAAATCCTGCTCCGGTTAATTTAACACCTAGCTCAAAATCAATCAGGTCATATTGTGTGGTAAGCTCCCAATGGGGTTTCGCTTTTTCATGCAATTCAGGAATGCTGCCTTCCTGCGAAACTACTTCATTGTCCTGAGGTGTTTTTCCTTTGGGCACGGAAGCATGAGGAAGGTTGGGAATTACCAGGAGGACCTTGGTTAATTCTTCTTCTCTTGCAGCAAGTTGTTCTTTCAGGGCGTTAGTACTTTCCTTTAGGGCCGCACTTTTGTTTTTAAGTTCATTCGCTTCAGCTGTTTTACCACTTTTAAAAAGATCTCCTACTTGTTTAGCCAACACATTGGCTTCATTCAGTAAGGTATCCATTTCATTTTGAACCTTCCTGCGGTTGTTATCCAATTCGATAATATTCTCGATCATTGCCTTGCCATCAAAATTTTTAATGGCCAGCCTTTTAATGACTTCTTCTTTGTGCTCCCTGATGTAATTTACCTGTAACATAAAGCGTAATGTTTAGATTCGTAATGAATGATCAAAAGTAGGAAAATAAAAAATCTCCTGAAGTAATTCAGGAGATTTAACGAAGATATAAAGACTTATTTACTTTGTTGCTTGTGCTTCAAAAGGCAAAACAGAAACATAGGATCTGTTATCGCGTTTCTTTCTGTAAACCACAGTTCCATCAGTTAATGCAAAAAGAGTATGGTCTCTACCGATACCCACATTTTCACCTGGATGGTGTTTAGTTCCTCTTTGACGTACGATGATATTTCCGGAAATAGCACCTTGACCGCCAAATATTTTAATACCTAAACGTTTGCTATGTGATTCCCTGCCGTTTTTGGAACTACCGGCTCCTTTTTTATGTGCCATTGCTTTGAGTTATTAAAGTTATAGTAATGTATTAGCCTATTTTATGTTATTCCTCTTTTTTCTTTTTTACTGGCTTCTTGGCAGCTGCTTTAGCAGGTTTTGCTGCTGCTTTAGGTGCTGCTGTTGATGCTTTCTTAGTTGTCTTCTTTGCTACGGGTGCTGTTTGTGCAACTTCTTCAGTTACTTCAGTCACTTCTTTTTTAGGTTTTGCTGCTTTCTTTGGTGCCGCTGCAGTTTCTACAAACGTTTCTCCTTTTGAAAGTATACCTTGAATAAGGATTTTGGTAAAGGATTGACGGTGTCCATTGGATTTTTGGTATCCCTTTCTTCTTTTCTTCTTAAATACAATTACTTTATCACCCTTATCATGAGATAGTATTTTTGCCGCTACTCGGGCTCCATCAACAGCAGGACTTCCAACAGTAATTTTGCCTTCATTGTCAATTAACAGTACGTTATCAAATTCGATCTTGGTGCCTTCGCTTCCTTGCAAGCGATGAACAAAGATAGATTGATCCTTTTTAACTTTAAATTGTTGTCCGGCGATGTCTACAATTGCGTACATTTTATAATCTTTTTAATTAATTAATACCCGGTGAAATAAACTTTGGGGTTGCGAAAATAAGAAAAGAAAACCGATTAGCAAAAAAATGACTGTAATTTTCTTAAAATAAGGGGTATAAATGACGGTTTATTCTATTCATCCTTAGGAAACTGCCTCCCTGGGCTTTCTATTAACCAGGTAAACACCCAAAAGTATGAATATGATCCACATAAAATGCATCCATTCCACCTTTTCTCCATCAAAAAAGCCCCATCCGATGGCAATAATGGGTACTAAATAGGTGATAGAGGAGGCAAATAAAGCGGTAGTCCGTTTAATCAGCAGGTTAAAAAGAATCAGGGAGATGGCTGTTCCCATAATTGCCAATATGCATACGTAGCCAAAACTGCTTAAGGCGGCAGGATTCGTTTGAAAACGATCCATAATATCGGTGCTAAATAAGTACATCCCTGCCGGAGGGCCAATAAACATAAAAGCCCAAACAGTAATGGCAACCGGTTTTACTTCACCTAGGAAGTTCTTGATCACGTTTACACTTATCCCATAAAAAAAGGTAGCTATTATAATGAGAATCCCATAATTAAACTGGCTATTAAAGCTCGACCCATTACCTACGGTTAAAAGTCCAATAGCACCTCCAAGTCCTATAAATACGCCTGCAATGTTTAAGGGTTTTACTTTAATTTTAAAAATGGAGATCCCAAGCAATAAAGTAAAGGGTGGGGTGAGCGAATTAAGCATTCCTGCCAGGGAACTGTTTAAACCTGTTTCGGCCCTGGTAAAGAGAAAAGCGGGGATCAGATTACCAATAATACCTACCGTAAGAAAAGCTTTGCTGTTTTTAAACTGGGCCTTCTTTACATATTTTATTATCAACGGTGAAAGGAAAAGAAAAGCAAGAAAGATACGCATGGAGGCAACCTGAGAACTCGTAAAAGCATCCATCCCTCTTTTCATTAAAATAAAAGAGCTACCCCAAATCAACGATAACAAAACCACTAACAGCCAGGGTATTATTTTATCGTTAATTTTCACGTAACAACAGGTATTAAAGCTTGGCGGGAGCCGTTTTCCTAATTAGCCAATAAAAAAGGCCAGGGAGATAATACTTAAAATACACCATGCCTATTTCAAGACGGCCAATGTATTTATGAAGACGATTGGATTTAACTTGTTTGATTATTTTCCGGGCACAAACTTCCGCCGGCATTCCATTTTTCTGGGCTATACTGGGTTTATTATAAAGTTCTCCGTTATAGGTAAGTGATTTTTCACTGATTCCCGTGCTTATAAAACCGGGACTAATAAGTAAGACCTTTACATGGTAAGGATGCAATTCTTCGCGCAAAGATTCAAAATAACCATACAAAGCATGCTTAGAGGCTGCGTATGCAGCATACAAAGGCAATCCGAACTTTCCAAGGATACTGCCAATGACCACAATCTTACCTGACCCTTGTTTTACCATCACCTGCGCCACCGCCTTGGCAATGGATACGTGTCCCCAGAAATTAATTTCAACTATTTTCCTTTCGATGGCCTCTTGCGAACGCAGGGAGGCGGATATTTGCCCAACTCCCGCATTATTAATAAGCACGTCGATGGTACCGAATTTTTTAAGAATTTGTTCGGTCAAATGACCTACATCACCTGTCTTTTCGAGATCCAAAGGCAATAAAAGGATGCGGTCCGAAGCGAGTCCGGTTTTGATGGCCACTCGGTTTAATTCCTCTTCTCTTCGGGCAGAAAGGACAATCCTTGCACCTTGTTTTGCTGATTCACAGGCAAGTGCCTCTCCTATCCCGGAAGAAGCGCCGATGATCCACACTACCTTATTTTGAAGATCCATCCTTTTTATTCTTGTCCTGGAAGTCAAGCGATTTTACGCCACCCAAACGGAGTACTCGTTTGATGTTAATTTTAGCCGTTTCCTTTAAATCGGTGACCATCTTTTTTAACATGCCTTCCTCGGGCCTTGCCTTAAATCGCGAATCACGGTAGGTAAAATTATCGGATTGAATAGGAGTATAATAATAGCAATAAACCGATTTCCTTCTTTCATCTTCCGGAATACTTATCTTGGAATAACCATGGTAGGATTCATCATTGGTAATCATGATCAGGGCCGTATTGTGGTAGGGATAAACCTTATCATGGCATACCTTTACATCCTTGTCCCATACTTCCAGTGCTCCGCCATATTCTTCCTTCCAGTTTTGATTCAAATAAATAAGTAAGTTAACATGACGCTGAATGTTCTGCCCGGGATTCATGTTCAAGTCGAGATGTACATCCACAAAACTTCCGTTTACCCCCTGATGAAGACCTGTTCCCAGGGCATCGTAAGTAGAAGTCATTCCCTTAATACCAGTTACTTTTCCCATCCATTCCGACATCGCCGGGGAGTTAAGAAAATCCCTTAATTTGGTAAAATCAGGATGAAAGCGTTCCAAATGGTATTCCTCTGCCTTGGCCTCATTGTAGCTTTTACGCTTTACATTAAATTGATCAACGGGAGGAAAATTATTGGAAAGCGAGTCTGCAAATTCCTTGGTAAGAAAATCTTTCAGAACTACGTAATTCCAGGGTTTGGCTTGTTTAAATTGTGTATGGTATGAGGTGACAGTTGATTCACCTAAGTGCTTGGGATTTATGAAATTTTCCATCTTAATATAAAAATTATAAATTATATGACGAATGTAGATAAATTCTATTGGGAATAAAAATACAAAAACTCCAATTTTATTATTGCGGGTCGAAATAATAAAACAACTAATTCTTCCACCGGGCTTTTAGCAATTGATTAACACCTTACCTTTTCACGCTATAAATAAAAACAATCATTAACTTTGGCTCCGTTCAATCCTCAAGCAATGACCATTCAGTCAAAAAAACCGATCCTTATCTGGCTATTTTCAGGCTGTTTTCTTATTTATGCCATGGTGGTATTAGGCGGAATCACCCGGCTTACCCATTCGGGACTCAGCATGGTGGAATGGAATATGATTGTGGGTTCAATGCCTCCCATGAGTGATGCCGATTGGCAGGTACCCTTTGAAAAATACAAACTCACCCCCGAATTTCAAAAACTCAATTACCAATTCAGTTTAGACGAATTCAAATCGATATACTGGTGGGAGTACTCTCACCGATTGCTCGGAAGAACCATTGGATTGGTGTTTTTAATCCCCTTTCTTTATTTCTGGATACGTAAAAAAATTGACAAGGCTTTATTCAATCGATTAGTGGTCGTCCTCATCCTGGGAGGATTTCAGGGGGTATTGGGTTGGTACATGGTAAAGAGCGGCTTAATAAAAGATCCCCATGTCAGTCATTATCGCCTTGCTGCGCACTTAATCAGTGCCTTCCTGGTTTTTGGGTTTACATTCTGGATTGCTCTTGACATACTCTTTCCCATCCCTAAAAACAAGCAGCAGGTGGATCCTCTTTCGGGAATCAGAAAAGCAGCTTATGTTTTATTTGCTTTTGTGGTGGTTCAAATTATCTATGGCGCTTTTGTGGCGGGCTTAAAAGCAGGCTATTACTATCCTACTTTCCCAAAGATGGGGGATGAATGGATGCCTGATGGCGTTACCTTTTTACAACCCCTTTGGAAAAATTTTATGGAAGGCATTCCCGGAGTGCAGTTTGTGCATCGTTACATTGCCTATGTGGTCCTCTTCCTGATTTCCTTTATTTGGTACCGTTCCAGAAAACTGAATCTGCTTCCAACTCAAAAAATGGCGGCAAATATCCTTTTTACTGTTGTATGGTTCCAATTTACCCTGGGCGTTTTAACTCTATTGTACTCCGTACCTGTATGCTTAGGAGTGTTGCATCAAACGGGAGCCTTTTTCCTCTTCGCCTCTACCCTCTTTTTTATTCATCAATTTAAGATGGGAACCGTTGAGTAAATTATGCGTTTGCAAAAAGCGGATTCAGTTCCGATCTTGAACCAGGAAATGCTGATAAACGAAAAAATCTTAACGCCGCATTCACAAAAACAGCAACAAATCAACAACCGGCTGATTATTGAAACCATTTTAGTTTTCATTTTCATCAGCACTTTATCTGTTTGGCTGCACAAGATCCATGCGAAATGGTATTTACAGTTTCCATTGATTTTTTTCCAGGGATTATGGTTTTACCGCTTTTACATGGTAGGCCATGAGGCTTCTCATCGAAAACTGTACCCTGGAAATGAGTTAAAAAACGATTTCTGGGCTTGTGTTATCCTACTGCCTTTGCTTACTCCGATTAATGTTTTTAGAAAAATCCATCTCTTTCATCATGGATTTAACCGGAAAGATGATCACACTTCTGCCATTGATACCTACATTACCCATAAAAAACCGTCCCTCTTCATCAAAATATATTATTACCTGGTTTGGTACATCAGTATATTCTTTGGCGGTCTCTTTATTCATTCGCTTATCTCTTTGTTGCTTTTCTTATTTATACCTC
>Ga0206888_1138_pt1 | contig 19254 bp, 17 predicted proteins | sample Alteio_BWOrgHeat_90_FD_153258 | JGI IMG/M metagenome (GOLD analysis project Ga0206888, IMG submission 153258) | Enriched cells from forest soil in Barre Woods Harvard Forest LTER site, Petersham, Massachusetts, United States - Alteio_BWOrgHeat_Nextera4 ... | reverse complement strand
TTCGCCGCTGCGATGCCGATGAAAACATAATTCCCTTTCCCCGCGCCCGCCATCAGCAAAAAGAATTTCCCAAAGAAACCGGCGGTTGGCGGAATGCCGGCCAGTGAGAACAGGGAGATGGCCATCACCCAGGAAAGCAGGGGGTTGGCAGCATATAACCCTTTATAGTCATCGATGTCTTCTTTCCCGGTCTGCGCGCTGATCAGGGCCACGACCCCGAAGGCGCCGAGATTGGAAAAGATATAGATGAGGATAAAATAAATGACGGAGGCATCCCCGGCATGCGAACTACCGGTTATACCAGCGAGGATAAACCCGGACTGAGTAATGGAAGAGAAAGCCAGTAATCGTTTGAGCTTATTCTGCCGCAGGGCGAAGAGGTTGCCGGTGAGCATGGTCAGCACCGACAACAGGATCAGCATCCGGTGCCAGTCCCCGGTCAGCGGCCGGAACACGGTGTACAGCACCTGGACAAAGACAAAAAAGACCGCGCCTTTGGAGATGACGGATAAATAGGCCGTTACCGGTACGGGTGAGCCTTCGTACACATCCGCCGTCCATAAGTGAAAGGGAACCAGGGAGACCTTAAAGGCAAAGCCGGACAGGATGAGGATGAAGGCAAACAACTGGAAGGCGCTGCCGTCGAGATGTCTGGCAATGGTATCGAAGCCGAGACTTCCCGTGGCGCCGTACAGCAGGGAGATGCCGAACAGGAGCAGGGCGGAAGAAAAAGCAGAGGAGATGATAAATTTCATGGCTGCTTCGGAAGAGCGACGTTTTTCCAGGTCGAAGCCGGAGAGCGCGGTCAGCGGGATGGTCGACAGTTCCAGGCCAAGATAGAAGATCAACAGGTTGCCTGCGGAGATCATAAAGAAAAAGCCAACCAGCGTAGCCAGCAGGAGCATATAGAACTCCAATGTATTCCGTTGCCCCTTCAACCAGTCATAAGCCTGCAGCGAGACGAGCAGCGTGCCGAGATTGAGGATATTCTTTTCCAGTACGATCAGTTTGTTGGTATGGAACATGCCGTCGAACAGCACTGCCCGGCCGGCAGGGAAAAGCCCGAGGAGAAGATTGGCCAGCAGGAGAACATTTACGAGGTTCAGGATCGTCGTGGTGCTAAAGTCGGCGCCGACTTTAATAAACAGTAGGAGGAAGAGGATACCCGTCACCATCAATTCCTGTCGCAGCGGTAGAATAATTCCGGTCCACATATTTACTTGTTCATTTATTGATCAATTCGTTGAGCCAAAAAGGCGCGACGCCAATGGCGATGATGCCGGCCACCAACATGATGCCGGCCAATTTCTCATTCCATGTCGCATCGGTCAATCCATTGTACTGTGGGTCGTTGACGGGTCCCATGATCGTTTGTCCTGTCGCCCGAAGGATATACACTGCCGTGATGACGATGGAGGCACAGGCCAGGATCGTCGCCAGATGATACATTCCCCCGGGATGTTGCCAGGAACCCATGAAGACCGTTATCTCGGCCACGAATCCGCTGAGACCGGGCAGACCCAATGAACAAAGACCGGCGATGACGAAGATGGTGGAGATGAAGGGCATGATCTTTAACAGTCCCCCCAGCCTTTCGACCAGGCGGGTATGCGTCCTGTCGTAGATCATCCCGATGGCGGCAAAGAAGAGGGCCGTCATCAGCCCGTGCGAGATCATCTGCATGACGGCCCCATTGATGGCCGTCCTTGTCAGCATCCCGATGCCCAGCAGGATAAAGCCGCAATGGCTGACGGAAGAATAGGCGTTGATATATTTCAGGTCCTTCTGCATCATCGTCGCAAAGGCTCCGTAGACGATGGCGATGGTCGCCAGCCCGATGATGTAGGGAGAATACACCCGCGCCGCGGCCGGCATCAGGAAGACCGCCACCCGCAAACAGCCATAGCCGCCCAGTTTCATCGAGATGCCCGCCAGGAACATCGAGGCAGCCGTCGGTGCGGAGGAATGGCCGTCCGGCACCCAGGTGTGAAAGGGGAACAGGGCCGTGAAAATGCCAAAGCCGGTGAACAGGAAAGGAAAGAAGAGCAGCTGTGCTTTTACCGGCACCTGCATCTGCGCGATGGCCGGCCAATCAAACGTGTGCGGGCCGCCGGCTGCGCCGGTATTGTAATAAAGCCCCAGTAACCCGACGAAGACCAAGGCCGATCCGGCCATGAGCATGAGCGCCAGTTTCATGGCGCTGTATTCTTTTTTCCCGCTGCCCCAGATGCCTATGAGGAGGAATTTCGGGATGACCGAGACCTCGAGGAAGAAGAAAAGGGTAAAGAGATCCAGGGAAATAAAAAAGCCATAGGCACCCGCGCTGAGCAAAAGCAGCAGTACAAAGAACTCCCTTGTCATCGACTTTATCGTCCAGGATACCAGGATGGCTGCAATCATGATAAAGGCGGTCAGCAGGATCATGGCGACGGAAATACCATCGACGCCAACATGGTAATCGATGTTGAGAGCGGAGAACCAGGCATGCCGGTATTCAAACAGGAAGGCGGCGCTATTGCCGGCAGTGCGTTCCTGCCAGTAGAGGGCGAGCAAGGCAAAAGACAGGACCAACTGTACTGTTGTGCCGGCCAGGGCGATCCAGCGTATTGTGCTTTGTCCCCTTCCAAACAGGAGGAGGGCTACCGTGATCAAGGGGAATATGACAAGCAATGATAAGTTCATGTGTATATATAAATGAATAAAACGGTCAATCCTGCTATCCCGATGAAGAAGAACCAGGCATAATCCTGGACCTTCCCTGATTGCGCTCCTTTGATCGCCGCGGAGATCCGGGCTGTCAACGCCGCCAGGCCATTCATCAATCCATCCACGATATTTTTATCGATCCAGGCCGCGGGTCTGCCGATGCCGTTGAAAATGATCTTTTTTGTTATGAAGAGATAGATCTCGTCGATATAGAACTTATTCCGGGCGAAGGTGTAGAGACCCTGGACCGCTTTTGCTGCCCGCCCAGGCCGGGAGCTTTCCTTGTAATAGAGCCGGGCAGCAATGCCGATGCCCAACAGAGCGATCAGGATGGGTGGGACCACATTGGGCCCAAGGCCGGGGGTTTCTCCCGGGCGGCCATCGGAGGTGATAAAATGGGAAAAGGGAATGAAGCCGGTAAAGACGGTACAAATGGCGAGGATGACAAGCGGCAGCTTCATGCTCAGCGGGGTCGTGCCGGGATGCGGATCGCCATGACCAGGGGCGCGGCGCCAGAATACCGAGAAGTAAAGACGGAACATATAAAATGCGGTGAGTCCCGAGGTGAAGAGGCCGAGGCCGTAGACGAATTTATTGGTCTGCCATGCGGCCGACAAGATCTCCTCCTTGCTGAAAAAACCCGAGAAGGGCGGGATGCCGGAGATCGCCAGGCAGGCGATGAGGAAACAAATATGGGTCAGCGGCAGCTGTTTGCGGAGGCCGCCCATATCCTTCATCTCGTTGCTATGTACGCGGTGGATGATGACCCCGGCACAAAGGAAGAGCAGGGCTTTGAAGAAGGCGTGGGTAAAGAGGTGGAACATGGAGGCCGTGTATCCCGATGCATTCCCACCGGAACCGGTTCCAAGTGCGAACATCATGTAGCCGATCTGCGACATGGTGGAATAGGCCAGTACCCTTTTTATGTCGGTTTGTGTGCAGGCAATGATGGCGGCAAGCAGGGCGGAGAAGGCGCCCACGTACAAGACGATGTGTAACACAGCGGGGTCGGCGGCATAGAGGGGGAAGAGCCGGGCCACCAGGTATACACCGGCTACGACCATGGTTGCGGCGTGGATAAGGGCGGATACCGGTGTAGGCCCTTCCATGGCGTCGGGCAGCCAGACATGCAGCGGGAAGAGGGCCGATTTACCCGCCCCGCCGACGAAGATCAGGGCAAGCCCCCAGGAGACGATGGGAAAACCGAGAAAAAGGCCGTGGTTACCAGGAAGAGACAGGCTATCCGAGAGTGACTGGCCACCGGGGCCGAGAAGCTGTATCAATTCACCGAACCCCAGGGTTTGTGTCTGGAAGGAAAGGATCAGGATACCGATGAGGAATCCGAGGTCGGCGAAGCGGGTAACGACGAAGGCCTTTTTTGCCGCTGCGACGGCGGAAGGGCGCTGGTAGTAAAAGCCGATGAGCAGGTAGGAAGAGCAGCCGACCAGCTCCCAGAAGATATACATCTCGAAGATATTGGCAGACAGTACCAGGCCGAGCATGGAAAAGGTGAAGAGGCCGAGATAGGCATAGTAGGTACCGTATCGTTGCTCGCCTTTCATATAGCCAAGCGAAAAGATATGAACCATGAGTGAGATAAAGCTGACGATGACCACCATCATCACCGAGATGGGGTCGACCAGCAGGTCCATGTCAATGGAGAAGCCCGGACCAAAGGATAGCCAGTGGATATTTAATACTTTGAATGCGTGATAGGCGCCGTCGGGGCCGGCGCCCGTGGAGAAATAGTCATACCCCACCCACATAGCTATACACGTACTGAGGAATACGAGGGCGGTACCCAGCCCGCCGGAATAATTTTTCACCACCTTCCTGCCGAACAGGCCAAGGATCACGAAGCCCAACAGCGGGAGCAATGGAACCAGGACAATGATCAGATAAGCAGCGTTTGGCATAGTTGCGAGTTCAGAATTTCATTTCGTCGGCCGCTTCCACGTCGATGGAGCGGAGGTTACGGTAAAGATTGATGATGATCGCGATGGCCACGGCTGCCTCGGCGGCGGCGATGGCGATGATAAACAGGGTAAAGAAAATGCCTTCCAGCTTCTCAGGGTACAGGTATTTGTTAAATGCGACAAAATTGATGTTTACGCTGTTCAGGATCAGCTCCACCGACATCAGCATCATGATCATGTTGCGGCGCGTGAAAAGGCCGTACATCCCGATGAAGAACAGCGCGGTGCTTACGAACAGGATATGGATAAGGGGTACCTGGGTCATTTGTCGCCGGGTTTTGTTTTTATGGCAATAACGATACAGCCTATCATCGCTGCCAGCAATAAGATGCTGATCACTTCAAAAGGTAATACGTAGCCATGCCGGGTAGTACTCAGCAGCTGGGCGCCGATGACATCGACCCCCATATCCGCGGTGAGGACGTCCTGTCGGAAGGAGATAACCCGCGTGAAGGGCTGCTGCCGAAGCATGACACAGGTAAGGGCGAAACCCAAACAAACGGCCAGTGCGGAAAAGACGGCCCTGCGCCGATGAGGTGACGGGAGTTGCTTACCCGACCCCTGGGTGAGGAAGATCGAAAAGATGATCAACACGACGATGCCGCCTACGTATACGACAATCTGTACGGCCGCGATGAATTGCAGGTCCAGCCAGAAATACAGGCCGGCGACGCCGGTGAGGGAGAACAGCAGCCAGATGGCCGAACGGAAGATATTCCCGGAAGTGACGGCGAGGAGACCGGTCACCAGGATAAAAGCGGATAGAATATAAAAAATGACGGCAGACGCACTCATCATTCAACGCCCTCTCTGATTTTAGAACCCGGATTATTTAATTTTTTTGTCAGTTGGCTGCGGTCATACACACTGTGCTCGAAATTCTGCGCCATTTTGATCGCGTCCGTAGGACAGGCCTGGACGCAGAGGTTACACATCGTACATAGTTCGAGGTGATAAATAAAGGTATCCAACGCCTTCTTCTTTTTGCCTTCCGGCGTCGTATCGAGCTTTGTGATGATCTTTATAGTGCCGTTGGGGCAGGCCAGTTCACAGGCGGTGCAGCCCGTGCAGGCATGCTCGTTGTGATCATCATGGGTCATGACCACCTCACCACGAAACCGGTCCGGCAGTTTCATTTCCGCCTTGTTATCCGGGTATTGCTGGGTGATGATCTCCCTGCGATGCGTGAAATAATACCCCGTCAGCCGCATGCCTTTCAGCAGGGAGCGGGTGCCGCGGTAGATGTTCGATATGTAGTCCTTTAAAAATGCCATCCTTTTATTGCAATGAGTGTCATTAATAGAAGATTGAACAGGCTTATGGGCAGGAGGTACTTCCATTCGAGGTCCAGCAGCTGATCGATACGCAAACGCGGGAAGGTCCAGCGAAACCACATGATGACGAAGATAAGGAAGAAGGTCTTGCCGATAAACCAGAGGGAGGAGGGGATATAGTCCATGAGGTGGTTGAACCCCGTCAGGGAACCGATGTGCAGCGGCATCCATCCACCCAGGAACAGGGTGGCGGCAATCGCGCACACGATAAAGATGTTGACATATTCCGCCAGGAAGAAAAGGGCGAATCGCATCCCGGAATATTCCGTATGAAAGCCCGCGGTGAGCTCAGACTCCGCCTCAGCCAGGTCAAAGGGAGCGCGATTCGTTTCTGCCGTGACGGCGATGATGAAGATGATAAAGGAGATGATCGCCGGGATATGACCTTTGAACAGCCACCAGCCGTCCTGCTGGGAGGCGATGATATCCGAGATGCGCAGGCTGCCCGTGAGTACCACGATGGAAATGACGGAGAGGCCTGCGGACAATTCATAGCTGACGATCTGCGCGCCGCTGCGCATGGCGCCAAGCAGGGAATATTTATTGTTGCTGGCCCAGCCCGCCATCAGGATGCCGATGACGGAAAGGGAGGAGACAGCTGAGATATAGAGCACCCCGATGTTAAGGTCCCAGATCTGGGTCCCTTTTGCAAAGGCCACCGGGGCGAGGATCAGCATCGCCACGACGATGACCATGAAGGGTGCCAGGTTGAAGAGGAATTTGTCAGCGCCGTCGGGGGTGAGGCCTTCTTTCATCGCCAATTTGAGGGTGTCTGCCAGTGTCTGCAGGGAGCCTCCGGGGCCGACGCGGTTGGGGCCCAGCCGGATCTGCATGTAGGCGGAGACCTTACGTTCCATCAATACGAGGACCAGGCCGAGCAATGCGAAGAGTCCGATGACGCACAGCCCGACGATGAGCGACTCCAGCAGGAGGGCTGCATTTGGGAACCTGGCATAGAGCCAGGTGTGGATGGACGCGGTTATATTTTCAAAGCTCAGCATCGTTGTTGTGTTCTCAGCGGTCGATGTCCGGGATCACCAGGTCGAGGGTGCCCATGATCGCGACCAGGTCGCCGAGTTTATGTCCCCGCGCCATATGGTCCAGCGCGGAGAGGTTGGAAAATCCCGGGGAGCGGAATTTTATGCGATAGGGCGTCGTCCCGCCTTCGCTGATGATATAGACCCCGAATTCGCCCCTTGCGGTTTCCACCTTTGAATAAAACTCTCCTTTGGGCAATTTCAGCACCGCCTTTGTCTTTGCCTGGAAATCCCCTTCCGGAATATTGTCGATCAGTTGATCGATGATGGAAAGGGACTGGCGCATCTCTTTCATGCGAACATTGTACCGGGCAAAGCAATCGCCGCCGGATTCCCTGACCTCGTCGAATTGAAGCTGGTCGTAGACCTCATAGGGGGATATTTTCCGAATGTCACAGGGTACGTCACTGGCCCTGGCCGTCGGGCCGGTACAGCCATAGGAGATGGCGTCCTCGCGGGACAGATAGCCAACGCCTTGCATGCGGCCCTGGAAGATAATATTGCCGGTGACCAATTCGTCATACTCGTCGATCTTTGTCCGAAAAAAGGCGAGGAATTCCTTTACTTTCCGCTGGAAGTCGGGGTGGAGATCAAAAGTCACTCCGCCGGGGGACATGTAATTCATCGTCAGTCTTGCCCCGCAGGTCTCTTCCATGATATCGTTGATCGCCTCTCTTTCCCGGAAGGCATGAAAGAAGGGGGTCAGGGCGCCTACGTCCATGGCCATGGCGCCCCACCAAAGCTGATGCGAGGCCAGCCGGGTCAATTCATCCATCAGCACCCGGATCACTTTTGCCCGGCGAGGTACTTCTATCTGCATTCCTTTTTCCACACAAAGCGCACAACCATGATTGTTGATGTGGGAAGAAAGGTAGTCCATGCGGCTGGTGACATAGATGAACTGGCGGTAGGACAGGCTTTCGCACATCTTTTCGATGCTGCGATGGATATAGCCCAGGTGGGGCTCGACCTTTTTGATCGTTTCCCCGCTAAGGGTTATGACAAGATGCAGCACTCCATGCGTGGATGGATGTTGTGGACCAAGGTTGACAACCAGTTCCCCTAATTCCGTAGTGCCTACTTCCTGGATCATAGTTTTATCATATTGACCGGGTCTTCGTAATCCTTGCGTAGCGGCCACCCCTTCCATTCATCGGTCATAAAAAGCCGCCGCAGGTCAGGATGACCGGTGAAGACCACCCCCATGAGATCGTATGCTTCGCGCTCATGGAATTCCGCGGTACGCCAGATGCCGGAGACCGTTGGAACTTCGGGGTTTGCGGGATCCAGTTTTATCTTTACGACCAGCGTGTGGCGGTGGATAGTCGACGTGAGATGATAGACCATGGTAAGGTGTGTCCGCCAGTCGACAGCCGTTACACAGAACAGGAAGTCGAAGTCCAGGCCGCCGCCGGAGCGGAGCTGCCGGGCAACCGTATCCCATGCTGCCGGATCGATCATCACGGTAAGCCACTGGCCGCCTTCTTCGAAGGAAGGGGTCGGAAGAAATTCTTCCAGTCTTGCTTTTAATTCTTCTTTGTTCATTTGACCCCACTCCTTATTTTTTCCTGCAGGGTGATCAGGGCATGAAGCAGGGCTTCCGGCCGGGGCGGGCATCCCGCGACATAGACATCCACCGGGATCACGTGATCCGCACCTTTTACCACCGAATAGGTATTATAGAAGAACGGGCCGCCGCTGGTGGCGCAGGCGCCCATGGCAATCACATATTTCGGATCGGCCATCTGGTCGTACAGTCTTTTCAGCACAGGCGCCATCTTGTTGACGATGGTTCCGGCGATGATGAGGACATCCGCCTGTCTTGGCGTAGCCCTTGCGACCTCAAAACCAAAGCGCGACCAGTCGTATTTTGCAGCGGCGGTAGACATCATTTCGATGGCGCAGCAACTGGTGCCGAACACCAGGGGCCAGAGGGAGTTGGACCGCGCCCAGTTGATCACTTCGTCCAGTTTGGTCACGAGGATGCCACCGCCCGCGGTGGGATGCACCTGCCCGGGAAAAGTCGATTCGCGGGTATCTTGTCCGTTTACATCCATTTCAATGCTCCCTTTTTATGTGCATATAAGAACCCCATGAACAGGATGAACAGGAAGATCACGATCTCTGCCAGGCCGGCCATTCCGATCTTCCTGACCGCTACGGCCCAGGGATACATAAAAACAAGTTCTACATCGAATATGAGGAAGATCAACGCGTACAAATAGTAGCCTACATTAAACTGATTCCAGGGAGTGCCGGCGGTGGGGATACCGCACTCGTAGGCCTGGCCCTTTTGAGGATTCTTTGATCCTTTTACGAAGAACCGTGCAGCGGCAATGCCCCCGGCCGAAAAGGCTACCCCGGCGATAAAAAGAACGATTAACGAAGAGCTTCCCATGGGTAAAGTGATTTTGACCCACACTAATATACCAATTTAAAGCAAGTTTGAAACAAATATTGTCCCATTTTTGCACCATGGATAAATTTACGAGTCTGCAGGAGACCATCCAAAGCCGGCGCAGCACGAAACCCGCGGTTATGAATGGGAAGAAGATTGACGATCAACAGGTACAACAATTACTGCAACTGGCGAACTGGGCGCCTACCCACGGGTTTACGGAGCCCTGGCGCTTTGTCGTGTACAGCGGGGATGCGGTGCAGCGATTCTGCCATCAACATGCCGAAATGTATAAGCAAAGCACACCGCCTGCGAACTTCAATGCGGGCAAATATGAGAAACAGCAACACAACGGCGACAGGGCCTCGCATCTGATAGCAGTGTATATGCAGCGGGGGGACAACCCGAACATCACCGTGCTGGAAGAGATCTGCGCTACCGCCGCGGCTGTGGAGAATATCCTGCTTGGTGCGGAGGCGCTGGGGATTGCCGTCCTTTGGAGCACCGGCGGCGCGGTATTACATCCGGTGATGAAAGCCTTTTTTAACCTGGGGCCGGAAGATAGTATGCTCGGGCTGTTGTATCTGGGTTATACGGACGAGGTATCGAAAGCGGGGAGGCGGGGCGAAGTAGCCGAAAAAACAAGGTGGAATCCCTAGCTTTTTTGCTGCCGGGCTTTGTGTTGCCGGGCGCGTTGCAACAGGCTTTTTTCTTTAAAATTCTCTTCCACTTCGATAATGGCGGCCATCAGGTTGTGCTTTGTGTCGATGAGCTCTGCGATGGCGGCGTTGAACACCTGCCAGACGGGTTCCATTTCCGCCACGAGCAGCCGGCCTTTTTCCGTCAGGCGGATCATTCTTTTTCGTTCGTCCGACTTGTCTTTCCCGCTGCGGATCAGCTTTTGTTTTTCCAATTCTTTTAACAGGCTGATGGTGGAAGGATGGGTATAGCCGATCTCCATGGCGATCTCTACCACGCTGAGCTGGGTCGTATGGTGCAGGGCATAGATGACAGGGAACCACTTGGGCTCAAAATCGATGTCATATTCCTTGTAGATCTGGTGTCCGTCCTTGCGGAACATTTCGCTGAGCCGCATCAGCCGGGTGGCGATGGCGAGCACGCCGGAATCGTCGATGACACTCATAGTTCGGCAGGTTTTGACGATAACAGGGGTAAATGATAAAACACATCGTCCACCGCCATACGGGGAAACGCTGGCGGAAGGTTTTCCTTCTCCAGGCGGATAAACCCGTTGCGCTCATAGAAGCGGTGGGCGGCGTGCATCCTGCTGATCGTACCTAAATACAGATCTTCCATCCCGCTGTCCCGGCTATAGGCGATGAGGGTCGTCAGCAGTTGTTGGGCAATGCGCCAGGGGGCGCCCCGGTATTCTTTTTTTACGAACATCTTTCGAATGACGCCAAAGGGGGGACCGGTGGCCGGAGCCAGGAGTCCGATGGTCCCGGCGAGTTCTTCGCCGGCAAATGCGCCCCAGAAGTGGCCGCCGGGATCGAAATAGGCCGCCTCCAGATCCAGCAGGTCGGGCTGGTCGGTCAGGGTTATGGGGACATTGAATTCGTTGCGCTGGATGGGGAGGATCAGCTCTGCCACCGGCCGGGAGTAGTCATTCGAGAGGGGAATGATGGTTATCAGGGAGTCCATAGAGTAAATATACGTATAAATCTACGTAGTTGACTACATATTTTTTTTGAACGGCAGGTATACCGTTGCGGCGAGGGCGTGGGACGCGGGGGAATTACCCAGTTGGGCGAGGCGCAAAGGCCGCCGGAGCGAGGCCGGGAACCGCCGGATGAGAACCGAAGGGGGCCTTTGCTAAATTTTGGCTTTTCTATAAAAAGAATATTGCTACCTTAGCATTTCTACCTGATTTAGTCTTACCAAAGACCCATCCTGCACCATTTCTGTCTACCTATTCTGCCACAAATCATCTGGGATCCGATTCCTGATTGACCCGTAACCATAGTCAAGGCAACCTTATTATTTTCATTTCAAACCAATCGTTATCGTTATGAGCAATTATCATTTCGAGACCCTGCAATTGCATGCCGGTCAGCAGATCGACCCTACTACCAAATCAAGGGCCGTTCCTATTTATCAGACAACTTCCTATGGGTTCGACAATTCCGAACATGCGGCCAATCTCTTTGGTCTCCGGGCGTTCGGTAATATCTATACCCGGATCATGAATCCCACAACCGATGTATTCGAGCAGCGGATGGCAGCGCTGGAAGGCGGCGTAGCGGCGCTGGCGACGGGGTCGGGCCAGGCGGCGCAGTTCCTTGCGTTGAACAATATCCTCCAGGCGGGAGACAATTTTGTCAGTACCAGCTATCTGTATGGCGGCACCTATAACCAGTTCAAGGTATCGTTTAAGCGGCTGGGGGTCGATGTCCGGTTTGGCGATGGCGACAACGTGGAGAGTTTTGTCCGGCATATCGACAAGAACACGAAGGCGATCTACCTCGAGACGATTGGCAATCCCCGTCTGAATATCCCCGACTTTAAAAAATTCGCGGACCTGGCGAAGGAATACGATCTGCCGCTGATAGTGGACAACACCTTTGGAGCGGGGGGATACCTGTTCCGGCCCATCGAATGGGGAGCCAATGTCGTCGTGGAATCGGCCACCAAATGGATCGGGGGGCATGGTACGACCATCGGCGGGGTGATCGTCGATGCGGGCAATTACAACTGGGGCAATGGGAAGTTCCCGCAATTTACGGAGCCTTCAGAAGGCTATCATGGGTTGAAGTTCTGGGATGTTTTCGGGACGGGCAACCCGCTGGGCTTGCCCAATATCGCCTTTGCCATCCGGGCAAGAGTAGAAGGGCTGCGGGATTTTGGATCTTCGCAGGCTCCCTTCAATTCCTTCCTGCTGTTGCAGGGGCTCGAAACCCTTTCCCTGCGCGTACAGCGGCATGTCGACAATGCCCAGATCCTTGCGGAATGGCTGGCGGGGCATCCCCATGTCGACTTTGTAGAATACCCCGGTTTGAAGGAAAATCCCTATCACGCACTCGCAAAGAAATATCTCACCAATGGTTTTGGCGGCATTCTCAATTTTGGGGTCAAAGGAGGAAAGGAGGCTGCGGCGAAATTCATCGATTCGCTGAAACTGGCCAGTCACCTGGCCAATGTCGGCGACGCAAAGACACTGGTGATCCACCCCGCGTCCACTACGCATGAACAGTTGAGCGAAAAGGAACAGATCGCTGCCGGCGTAATGCCAAACCAGGTGCGGATCAGTGTCGGCATCGAGCATATCGAAGATATCAAGGCGGATTTTGAACAGGCATTTGAAAAAGTAGCCGGGCACAAGCTACAGACAGCGAATTGATCATGAGGCAGATCTTTCATTATCCACACGAACTGACCCTCGAGTCTGGGGCGGTGTTACCGGGTTATCATCTGACCTATTCCACGTATGGCCGGCTCAATGCCGGTGCCGACAACGTGGTGTGGATCTTTCATGCGTTGACGGCCAACAGCGATCCTGTGGAGTGGTGGCCGGGTCTTGTGGGCAAAGGCAAGCTGTTTGACCCGGCCAATTACTTTATCGTCACGGTAAATATGCCGGGCAGTTGCTACGGCAGTATTGGCCCGCTGGACAGAGATCCGCGCACCGGGAAGCCGTATTATCATGACTTCCCGGTGTTTACTACCCGTGACATGGTCCGTGCCTACCAGCCGCTGCGGGAATGGCTGGAGATCCGGAGGATCCACGTCGGCATCGGGGGCAGCATGGGTGGGCAGCAGTTGCTGGAATGGGCCGTCGAGGAGCCCGGATTGTTCGACTATATCTTTCCCATCGCCACCAACGCGCGGCATTCCCCCTGGGGCATGGCCTTTAATTCGGCGCAGCGGATGGCTATCGAGGCCGATCAAACCTGGAAGGAGAAGAACGAAAGGGCGGGGTTGGAAGGAATGCGGGCGGCAAGGGCAACGGCCCTCCTCTCCTACCGGAATTACGACACCTATTTAAAGTTGGAGTCTGGTGGCGCGGACTCTTATCAACGCTACCAGGGAGAAAAGCTTGTCCGCCGGTTCAACGCCTTTAGTTACTATACGCTGAGCCTGAGTATGGATTCGCATGATGTTGGAAGAGGCAGGGGGGGAATGGAGGCCGCATTATCCATGATCACCGCAAGAACGATGGTCATCGGCATCGAGTCGGATATTCTTTTTCCGCTGCCCGAACAACAATACCTGGCGAGGCTGATCGCGGGATCGGGGTTTCACCCCATCCCTTCCCTCTATGGTCACGACGGCTTCCTGCTCGAGTTCGAACCCATCGAGAGACTGGTGCGGGAATTTATGGTCCGCCGGCCTAGCGCACTCCCAATTCAGCGATGACGACCCCGCTGCCGCTGACGGAGTGGGTAACCGCGAATTTGAAATACCGGGCATTTACCGGTTGGGAAAGGGGTACCAGTTGCTCCAATGGATTGGCGCGGATGTTGGCGAACTCTCCTTCGGCGACCTTCTGCCAGGTGGCTCCGTCTTCACTGGTATAAAAGATATAGCCATCTGCAATACCGCCGAGCTTTTTATCCTGCCTCGGCAAATAGGTAAACGCACGGATAACCTGCGTTTTTTTCATATCCACGACGATCGCCTGCGGAAAGGCAGCGGCAGTTGTGGTATCCCTTTGCAGGGTGCTGTATACCGTCCCGGGATCGTCATCGATGGCAAACGCGGGGTTCGTGCCGGCTGCCGCATCGATCACCTGCCAGCCCGATTTTGCCAGGCCCAGTTCGCGGGTAGTTGTCTCGCTGGCCGAATGGTCGGCCTCGAAGCTGCGGGCCTTGATAATACCGCTGCCCATAAAGGCAAAGGGTTCCTTGTAGATCGGCGAGCTTTCTGCCGGCACCGATGCATCGAGCGTATAATGAATAGCGGCCACGGGGCTTGTAGTGGTGATCCTGACCATCCCTTCCTTGTCGCGGAGGATGGCGGGCGCGACCAGATGCGCAGGTTCCCTGAACAGGCCAAAGTCGCTGAGGGCGATACAAACCGGGGCATCGGTGATGGACAGCCGCAGCCGGGTTGCCGTCACATTTTGTTGCAGCCGGATCAGCCGGTTAGCGCCGATGCTGGTGCCGGAACCCACTTGTTGCCATTTGCCCTCTTCCTCTGCTTCCAGCGTAAAGGCACTGATCCGCTGGCCGAGTTTTATGTTCTCCCGGAGCCGGATGACGTTGAAGGTGGTTGGTTTACCGAGGTCAATGATGAGTTGTGGTGTGGTGACGGAATCATCGGTTGCCCAGTAACTGTAACGATCATTATCGACCAGTTGCGACGGACCGTATTGGGCGCTGTTGCCGCCACGGACATTGCTGGCGGTAAATGTGGCGCCCGCTGCGAGGTTTATCGAAAAGATCTGTTGCAACAGGAGGCCGAACTCTTTTAAGGAGGTCACATCATGGTCATCGAGCTGGCCCTGCCGGTTGGGGGCGAGTCCCAAGTCCAGATCGGCGCCCCGGCCCACGCTTTGATAGTAGAGGTCCAGCAGTTGATAAGGCGATCTCACCTGTTGGTCCTGCGAAGCATGGTAGAACCAGCCTGGCCGCAATGGAACATCGCATTCCGCGGGCAGCCAGAACTCCCCGTTGCGGGTGCCTTCGGTGGCCAGCCAGTATTTATTATATCCATTGGCCGGTTTCTTACCGGCATCGGGTGCTTCTGGAGTATAAGTAGCCCAGCAGGTGAGCCCGGCATGGCCTTCTTCATTGCCTACCCAGCGGACGTCGGGGCCGATATCTCCGAAGATATTCGCGCCGGGTTGCAGTTGCCGGATGATCGCCCAGGTGGTATCCCAGCCATAGTAGGTGGTGCGATCGATCTTGCGGGTCTCGCGGGTGCCGCCATAATAGCCGTCGCCGCCGTTGGCGCCATCATGCCAGGACATGAACAACGGGCCATAGCCAGTGTACAACTCCTTTATCTGCGCCCGGTAGGTGTTTACATAGGCCGGAGTTCCGTATTGGGGATTGTTCCGATCCCAGGGCGAACAATAGATGCCCATCTTCATACCCAGTTGATCACAGGCCAGGCGATACTCTCTGATCATGTCGCCCTTCCCGGCCTTCCAGGGGCTTTTTGTGATATTGTGTTCGGTCGTCTTTGTCGGCCAAAGGCAGAGTCCGTCGTGATGCTTGGCCACGATGACCACCCCTTTGAACCCGCCAGCCCTGGCGGCGCCTACGATCTGTGTGGCGTCGAAATCGACGGGGTTGACGATGGCAGGGTCTTCGTCGCCATACCCCCATTCTTTATCCGTATAGGTGTCGACACCAAAATGGATGAGACAGTACATTTCCATTTCGTGCCAGGAGAGTTGCCGGGCCGACGGAAGAGCGCCATAAGGTGCGGGGGGCTTACTAGTGGTGGCGTGTTTAAGCCATTTGGCCGGGATCTCTTTTGGTTCGGAGCCATTAAAGCTATATTTCAATTTTAGCGTGTATCCGCCGCCGCCTTCGATGAAATCAAGCGCGAAGGGTTGCAGGCCTTTTTTCAGCGCCACCTGCCCGCTGATTTCTATGGGGGGATGGTTGCCGTCATTGTTGACGACCTCCCTGCCGGCGATGGTCAGGATACCCCCGTCGTCGCAGGTGAGAAAGAAACTATAGACGCCGTCCTGCGGGATCTCGAGATATCCGCGGTATTTCAGCCCGAAGGCCGGTGCTTCGAGTTCTTTTGGGACCGAGAGGTCGTTTACCGTCATTGTCGTGTCCGAGACGGCGGGTATTCCGGCGATGTTGCGGAAGCTGCCTTTATAGCGGCTACAGAGGAGTCCGCCGGCTTTGGCCGCGATGGTCACCGGCCTGGCGAGGGTTTGCTTTTCATAATGAAGCGTATAGGTATCCCCGCGGGAGCCATTTGGCCGGAAGGCGGCAACCCGGATCTGTTGGTTCTTACGGATGACGAGGGGACCGTCGAGTACCTTCGAATCGTTGCCGGGCAATGAGCTATCAGTGGTGTAGCGGATGACGAGATCGGGCAGCGGCTTTTTTATCCTGAGCGTGTCGGCATCAGTGAAGGCATTTAACGACAGCATACCCGGAAGATCGGGCAGGCGGTAATGGACGGAAAGGCGATCGAGCCGCGGGTAGTGGCGCTGCAGACGTTGGAGGTAACCCGGGTAATCCGGGTGATTGGTCCACAGGACTTCCGCAAGAGCGGTCATCCGGGGCATATACATATGATCGGCGCGATTCTCCGTGGGGATGTTCTCCGTCCAGATGGCGGCCTGGGCCCCCACGATGTTCGCCGCCTCCGCCGCGGTCAGCCCCGGCGGGATGACATGAAATTGGTACACCGACGAGAGGGAATTTCTGTCCGGGAGGCCATCGAAATATAAAGGATTCCCCGGGGTCATGACGACAGGATTGCCATTTCTTGCCGCTTCATAAAGTGCTTTTGGCACCCAGGACCGCCAGTACATGACCATCGCGGTCTTGCTGATGCCGCCCTCGAGGATCTCATCCCAGCCGATGAGCCTCCTGCCCTTTTCGTTAAAGTACTGTTCCATCTTCCGGATAAAATAGCTTTGTAACTGAGCCACGTCTTTCAACCCTTCTTTTTCCATCAGCGCCTTACATTCCGGCGATTTTGCCCACAACGAACGATCGACCTCGTCGCCGCCGATGTGGAGATATTTACCGGGAAAGATGTCCATGATCTCGCTGTAGACATCCTGTGCGAATTGAAAGGTGGAGGGGAGACAGGGGCAGATGGGGGTGGAGAACAGCGCGCCAAAAACGCTTTGCCCGTCGCAACTGAGATAAGGGTATTGGTTGATGGCCGCCATCATGTGGCCCGGCATATCGATCTCGGGGATGATAGTGATATGTCTTTCGGCGGCATAGGCGACGAGGCCGCGAAGTTGTTCCTGGGTGTAAAAGCCGCCATAGAGGGTCTTTCCCTCCTTGTAAATGATATGTGCCGGGTCGATGGCCATATCGGGATCGTCGACGGCCTTTTTCATACAGGCCGAATCCTGGTTGTTAAAGGTGCGCCAGGCGCCCTTCTCCGTCAGCAGCGGATATTTTTTTATTTCGACGCGCCAGCCCTGATCGTCGGTAAGGTGGAGGTGAAAGGTGTTGAGCTTATAGAGCGCCATTACATCGAGGAATTTTTCGAGGTAGGCGATGGAAAAGAAATGCCGGGATACATCCAGGTGCATCCCCCGCCAGGCGTAAGCCGGGGCGTCGTGGATGATAAAAGGGCGGGAGGCATCCTTGCTCACATCGAAATAAGCCTCGCCATCGAGATAGACTTCCCGGATGCTGTCGTTGAAATGGTCGGGATAGCGCAGGATAGTTCCCGAATTGACGGTGACGACGGTACTGTCGGCAAGAACGACAAGGGATTTCTTGGTGGGCTTCGTAATATGTTCCTGCCAGTGAAGCGCGGCGCTTTCCTTTGACGCCCCGGTCCTGGGGAAAAGATAAAAATAACCCGCCACAACGCCCAGCAGGACCGCCGCCGCGGCACAATGCCAGACCCGCAGGGTAAATCTCCGGCGTGGCGTCTCTTCGACCCTTATCCTTTCCAATACTTTTTTGAACATGGCCGTATTGGCCTCGTATTCCCCTCTCCCCATCTCCCAATAAGCCGAGAGGAGTTGCCGCTGTTCCCGGCATTCCGCGCTGTCCCGCAGAAGGTCATTGAGCTCTTCGCGCTCAGTATCAGTCAATTCTTCGCACAACTCTTTGATGAGCAAGGTTATAAATCGATCATTCACCATAGCAGCAGGTTTCTACTGACAGGGACAACCTTTTCAGCGCAATTGCCTACAGCAACAAAAAAAATAGTTTGGTGATACCCGATAAGACCGTACTCAGCTTTTTCATGGCGCGGAACAACTGGGTCTGTACCGTTCGCGGCGAGATATTCAGGATCTCAGCCACCTCTTTGTATTTGATGCCTTCCTCTTTTATCAGCCGGAAAATGATCCGGCATTGCTGGGGTAATTCTTCGATGGACTGTTCCATCCGGAACAACAGCTCTTTTTTCTCCAGCGCCTCCTGTGGTGTAAAGGGACGCACGAATCGGACTTCGTTCGTATCTTCCATCTGCACAAGCGTCACATGGGAGTACTTTTTTATATAGTTTAAGGACTGGTTCTTGACAGCAACAAAGAGATAAGTGTCGATATTCCGGATGTCCCGCAGGTTTTTCCGGTTGATCCAGCATTTGACAAAGGCATCCGAAACGATCTCCTCCGCGGCTTCCTTCTGATGAAGATACATCATGGAAAATTTGATCAGCGGCGTGTTGAGGTGGTAAAAGAGGGATTCGAACGCCTTGTCGTCATCGTGGAGACAGATGGCTTTCCACAGATTTGGTATATCGACTTTTGTATTTCTCAAAGCAGTTGGTCCCTGGTATTACAACTTAGTTTAATAAAAGTAAAACATTTTTGACAACCTTGTAGGCAATTGGGCTCAAAAAAACGTCTACTCTTGTATATGAAGCAAATTTTCTTTTTACTGGCCCTGGTGCTCATTCTTTCCGAAAATCCAACTTTGGCACAGAACTACCCCATCATCCCTTACCCGTCATCCCTCACGCCCGGGAAAGGCCAGTTCATCATAACACCTGCGACCACCATCGTAACAACCCCTTTATTCCACGAGGAAACCGCCACTCTTGAACGATATTTTGCCAACAGCTTTGGCGCATCGTTAAAGATCACAAACACCCCCGCTGCCCACGCGATCATCCTGGTCGCAGATAGCAGCATCGCGGCGGAAGAAGGGTATAGGCTGACCATCACG
>Ga0206888_1136_pt1 | contig 19441 bp, 17 predicted proteins | sample Alteio_BWOrgHeat_90_FD_153258 | JGI IMG/M metagenome (GOLD analysis project Ga0206888, IMG submission 153258) | Enriched cells from forest soil in Barre Woods Harvard Forest LTER site, Petersham, Massachusetts, United States - Alteio_BWOrgHeat_Nextera4 ... | reverse complement strand
TTTGGAGCAAATTTGGCATGCAGTACAAAACATCCATCCGAAACCTCCTAAAGCACAAGACTACTTCGGCTATCCAGATCGCCGGTCTGATGGTCGGCTTTGCGGCCTTTATCCTGATCTTCCTGGTGATCCGGTATGAAGAAAGCTTCGATACTTTTCATGCTAATAAGGACAGGATCTATCGGACTGTCCGGATCGGACGAAATGCGCTTCCCGGAGAGCTCAGGACGGGTGTGCCTGTTCCCGTGACGGCGGGTTTGCGGACTAATTTCCCGCAACTGGCCAAGGTAGCGGCTATTTCCCCGGATTGGAATGTACAGGTGATCGTCGCATCACCCGGAAAGGCGGACGCAAAAAAATTCAAGCAGGTATCGGGTGTGTTTTATGCCGAACCGGAATTCTTTCAGCTATTCAACTTTGGCCTGGCTGTCGGCGATATAAAAACTGCTCTAAACGATCCCAATACGGTTCTGCTGACAAAAGAACTTGCCTCCAATTACTTCGGGGACTGGAAGACGGCGATGGGTAAGACGTTTAAGATGGATGGCGTCCCGGTAAAAGTTACCGGCATCCTGAATGAGATCCCGCCCAATACTGATTTTCCGATCAAAGCAGTATTATCTTACTCGAGCCAGAAGGCCTATATGGATTTTAACAACTGGAACAATATCAGCGATGGCAATTATTGCTTTGTGCAGTTGGCGGACGGCCAGGATACGGCCCGGCTGATGCCACAGCTGAATGCCTTTGTCGACAAGTATATAAAACCCGGCAATCCAAATTATACGCTGAACCTGCAGCCCCTCCGCGAGATCCATTATGACTCCCGGTTTCAAAATTTCAATTATCGCACATTCAGCAAGGACCTCATCTTTGCATTGCGATTGATCGGGATCTTCCTGCTTTTTATGGCCTGTATCAATTTTATTAACCTTACTACGGCACAAGCCGTTAATCGTGCGCGGGAAGTAGGTGTCAGGAAGGTATTGGGAAGCAGCAGAGGACAGTTGGTTATGCAGTTCCTGGGAGAAACAGGCATTACCACCCTGCTGGCCCTGGCAGGTGCGATAGTGATCGTTTGCATTTGTATACCGGCTATGAATAGCCTGCTGGACATTCACCTGTCTGCTTCGGTCCTGTATAGTTATACGGTATTGGGATATATGTTTGGTACGGTCGTATTGGTTACGTTTTTGTCGGGGTTCTATCCCGCGCTGGTGCTGTCCGGATTCCAACCCGGCATCGTATTGAAAGGCGCTGCCGGTGCCGATAGGCACAGAGGACTGTCTTTCAGAAGGGGCCTCGTTGTCTTTCAGTTTATGATCGCACAGGCCCTGGTGATCGCCACACTGGTCGTGGCCTCTCAAATGGATTACTTCCGCAACGCGGATCTGGGTTTTCGAAAGGATGCCGTCATCAATGCCGAGTTTGTGAACGATAGCCTTGGGTATACCAAAATGGACGCGTTGAAGGCTGACCTTTTAAAAATATCCGGCGTTGAAAAAGTCAGTTATAGCAGCGGCGCTCCGACCGGCGGGGGAAACTATTCGGATCTGTTCAGTTCGGAGAATCATACCCAGCAAGGGAATATGATCGTCAACATCATGCCTGTCGATCCGGAATATTTCAACTTGTACGAATTGCCCCTTGTCGCGGGAAGGGTCTTTTTTCCTTCGGATACGATGCGGGAATACGTCGTCAATCAAACCGTGGTCAGGAGGCTGGGCATCCAAAAAGACGAAGCTGCTATCGGGAAGATGATCCGTATCAATGGACGCACCTGCCCCATCGTGGGAGTGGTGAAGGATTTTCATGTCAATTCGCTGCGCGACCCTATCGGTCCGGTAGCCATGACCACCCAAAAGAGATGGTATGGTATCGTCAACGTGAAGATAGACCTTCGCCAGACCAAGAGCATCGCGGCGAAAATGACCGCCCTCTGGAATAACTATTTTCCGGATTTTACTTTCGAATACAGCTTTCTGGATCATACCATCGCCGATTTTTACCGGCAGGAGAACCAACTTTCGACGCTTTATAAGATATTCTCTGCAATCGCGATCTTCATCTCCTGTCTTGGCCTGTATGGATTGGTTTCCTTTATGGCCGTGCAGCGACGGAAGGAGATCGGGATCCGCAAGGTGCTGGGTGCGTCGGTACGGTCGATTGTCGTGATCATGTCGGGTGAGTTCACGATGCTGGTGGGGATCGCCTTTTTGATTGCCGCGCCGATCGCCTGGTATTTTATGCACCAGTGGCTGCAGCAGTATACCTACCGGATCAACCTGGGCGCCGACTTCTTCCTATTAACCATCCTGGCTTCGGCCGCCATTGCATGGCTGACCGTCAGCTATACCGCGATCCGCGCGGCGCTGGTGAACCCGGTAAATAGTCTGCGGACGGAGTAGGGGGAATCCTGGTCCAAAATATTAAGTTCAAAACCGCAAGATTCGGGTTCTTATCCTTTTTAAGGCATTATAGCTTTGTATCAAATATTAAAGCTATGCCTGGTCAGGAAAAAACAAAAGAAGAAGGAAACAAAGCCATCGTTGGTCGTTGGTTTACCAGTTTTTGGGGCAAAACCGTGGATTTGTCAATTGTCGACGAGCTTGCGGACGCCGACATGGTACTTCATTATTCCCTGCATGAGCCACGCAAGGGCCATGCGGACATCAAAGCCTTCATGACGGACTTTCGCGCAGCGTTCCCTGACCTCAATTTCTGGGGAGCTGCTGATCTGATTGCGGAAGGAGATTACGTTGTTGGACGTTGGGAAGGCGGGGGAACGCACACCGGTGCTGCGTTCAATGACTTTTTGATCGGGTCTTTGCCTGCTGCAACCGGGAGGAAGATGCATTTCACGGGCACTACCGTCCTTAAGATCGAAAATGGGAAGATCGTCGAGGAGATCGGCCTCGATGATGGAGTTACTGCTTTACAGCAGCTTGGACTCTTTAAAGCCATTTGAGTGACCTAGAAATGTGGGGTTTGATCACGGCCGTTTCATAAATAATGAGGCGGCCGTTTTCAGAATTTTTCGGATAATTTAGGGTGATCTTTTGCTAGTTTTTCACACTATTATAAAAAACGCGTCATGATCGAGCCAAAAGAAGATCCGATCGTCACTTTATACCGGGAGGCCTTCCCTCATTTCGCGCAAATGGTCCGTGCCCTGGGTGGGACGCTGGAAGAAGCAAAAGACAGTTTTCATGATGCCCTGCTCATTTACCTGGAGCGCGAACGGGCAGGGAAACTGCATGTGCATTCCACCCCCAAGGCCTACCTCCTGGGCACTGCGAAGATCTGTTGGTTGCATATGCGGTCCAAGGCATCGTTCTCACTCCTGCCCGATGGATTCGACGCTTCGGAATTTAACGACCCTGCCACCGATGCCGCCATGGAGGAAAGGGAGCAACGCGTGCTGGCATCGCTGGAACGTACCGGCAAAAAATGCCTCCAACTTCTCAAGGCCTTCTACTACGACCATTTGTCCATGGACGACATCGCCGCCCGCCTTGGCTTCAATGGCCGGAGATCGGCCACGGTGCAGAAATACAAATGCCTGGGAAAAGTCCGGGAGAATCTAAAGACGAATCTAAAAACGAAAGAGGCCTATGCGGAATGAATTAAACGAGACCCGCCTGATAGATGAATATCTTTTTGGGCAGCTCAATGAAGAAGAGCGGCGGTCTTTCGATGCTCACCTGCTATGCAACGAGGCGTTTGCTGAAAAGGTGGATCGCCAGCGTTCCACCCATCGCCTGATTCGCCTGTTTGCGCGGAAAATCCAACGCCGACGTCTCGAAGCCATTCATCGTACCCTACTGACCGAGCCCGAATTTGCCCATTATATAAAAAACATCTTCGCCTGATATGATCATCCCTACAGTTATCGACAGCGCTACCCGAGGCGCCTATGATATCTACAGCCTGCTGCTCAAGGAGCGTATCGTCTATCTCGGCACTGCCATTGAGGAGAACGTCGCCAATCTTGTGGTCGCGCAACTGCTCTACCTCGACAGCGAAAGCAATCAACCCATCATGCTCTATCTTAACAGCCCCGGCGGTCTTGTTTATGGCGGCTTCGCCATTTATGATACGATGCGCAGGCTCAAATCCCCGGTATCCACGGTGGCGCTGGGTTTTTGCGGTAGCATGAGCACTTTCCTCCTTACTGCCGGCCAAAAAGGCCAGCGCTATGCCCTGCCACATGCAACTATCCACATGCATCCGACCGGTGGGGGTGCCAAGGGCTATACGGAAGATGTCCGCATCGCCTATAAGGAGCAAGAGCGGCTGCAGAACCAGACCTTCTATCTCATGGGTAAGTTTTCCGGCCATACCCGGGAGGAGATAGAAGAGATGTTCCGGCGGGATAGGTTTTTTAATACCATCGAAGCGAAGCAATACGGGCTCATTGACGAGGTGTTGGGGGACACGGACGATCTGATCTTCCTACCGGAAGACCCAACCAGAATTCAACTCCCGGCTTCCAAAGACCGCGAACGCATCGGCTTCAAACAACAGTCCTGGTGATGGCGAGAGCAGGGATGCCTTAGAAATTTTGCCGGATCGGGTGGGGGTTCTCCAGAACATCGGTATGCAATACGTCAGTCAAATTATTCAGATCCTGTAGGATCTGTGCGAGCTTTCCGGGAGGGGTATCTTCCGGCCTAAAGGCTGCCGTGATCACCTGGCAAGAGCCATCGCCCACTACGCTGATATCTTTGCCCCGGCCGGACCGAAGGAGTACCAGAATTTGCCGTACAACAGGAGTGTTCCGGCACTCTATCCTAACCAGGGCGGACCCCGGCGTCGGATTGGATGAGATATAAGAGGGACTACAGCCGGGTAAGGCAATCAGCGAGGCAAAGATCGCCCATAGAAAAGAGAATTGTCTTTTCATAAACATAGTTTTAATATAATAAATGGGTGTTATTTCATGTCTACCGTGCAGTTGCTGCATTTTAACCGGAAGGAATTCTTCTTTCCGGTGCCTACTGTTACGTTGAAGAAAGAATCTGTGGCATGAAGCCTTTCGAAAGGCGTATACAAATTGCTGCCTTTCCCTTCAAAAGTAACCGTATAGTCCTTTAAATTATCTACCGGTAATCTAAGATCGGCGTATTGACCGTCAATCTTTACGACGGAAACGCCGGGCTCTATGTTGTGGACCTTAATATCGGCATTGACACCTGTGAGGTCCAGCAAATTTCTCAGCGTAATGACCCTGAGGGACCCGTAGTTTTTTCTACCACTGATCACACCTGCCTCTTCCATGTCATACTGATCGTCATTGCTGATCATTTTTACCTGGCCAAGAGCCCCCAACTCGACGGTTGAGACCTTTGAATTTATCTCAAGGGTTGAGATGTCTTTTGCATGAAACCACCCATGGTTCAGTCCTACTTCTGCATTACCGATATTGGAGGCATACACACTTCCGTATGCACTATTCAAAACTAATTTATCCGCGTCTTTCATGGTCAGGCCTCCACTCATGATGCGGGCATTCACCTCCCTTATATTGCTGTCGAGGATGATCTCGGCATATCTCGAATCAATATCCAACTTTGAACCGACAGGGACGTATACGATAATATTGCGCCTGATATTACCCTTTTTGTACAACCAGTTGCCCAAAGAATCAAATACGACTGTGCCATTGGGGGTCAAATTATTGCGTCTTTGCCTTTGAGGCAGGTCAGGCGTATGATGGCGTCGGTCGAACGGCGTGGGAGCCTGGATGGGAGATGATGGGAAAGATCTGGGGTCTTTGTTACCCATCGGCTGCATGTTTCCACACTTTACGTTTACATCCCCCGCAGTTCCGCTTACCTTCAACTCCAGTTTCTCCAACCATTCTTCGTTGCTATAGCCGGATTTACCCTCATAGGCAACGGTGGTAACCAATCTCACCTTATTTTCATGGGTCGTCAGGACAGTGACCCTACGGATGATATTACCGATGAAGACCGTCGCAACTGCATCACAGGGAAATTCATCCGTAACTTCTATTACCTTGACTTCCTGGGCATGTAGTTGGCCGCCGATCATACCCAGGAACAGGCAGGCTATCAGGAGGATGCTATTTCTGACCATAGAATTTTTTATATATTCAGGTAATGGACTTCGGCCTTTTCCGACGGGGCTTGCTTTTGCCTTACCTTATTATTCATTTTATTTATTTCTGTCTGCAGGTTTTTCAACAGGTTGAGCTTTTGCTGGTACACATTGATCAATTGCTCCAGGAACTCGTTGGTCAGGCCATACGTTTTTATATCGTTCCTCACTGCCTCCTCGTCCTGATCCATTTGCTTGAGTTGTTCAGTATAAAAGGAAAAATAACTGCCATTTTCTGCGTATAAAGGAGTGGCCCGCAATTTTCTAAGCTGGTAGTCAATGAGGCTTGAATAGCTTTTATCGATGATGTCGATCTCATCGGACAACTCCGCCGGCTTTTGGGACCTGGCTTTGTGGCGCGCCTGTTTGGGTTTAGAAGGATTCCGGGCTATATCTTTATCCGGGGTCTTTTCTTCCGTCCGGGCGGTGTTTTCGGTCTTTTCTTTTCCGGGTACAGGCACCTTTTTGATAATCCCGCTGTTATGTTTAGCTGTATCGGCTGGCGCCTTTTTATTCTTAATGACCAGCCATAACCCGGCGCCTGCCAATGCGATCACGCAAGCGGCCACGGCAGCTCTTACAACCCCTATTGAAAAGCCGGATTTTGTTGCCAACCCCGTTCGAGGTGATCCTTCCGACATTTTCGACCCTATATATTCCCAGGTATCGCTTGCCGGGGAATCCACATCCAGATCTGCCTTGTGACGGAGCAAATATTCTTTCAACTTATCCATTGAGATGCATTTTTTTTGTTATCCTTTCCCTCAATAACTTCCTGGCACGCTGGTACTGGCTTTTGCTGGTGCTTTCCGAGATGCCCAGGTTCCTGGCAATTTCCTTATGCCCAAAATCTTCCAGCGCGTAGAGGACGAATACTTCCCTGCAGCCACCGGGAAGGTTCTTTATTTCCTCCTGTACAAGTTGAAACGGGATATTCAGCCACCATGCCGTTGCCCGGTCCGTAACAGGATCTATCCCATCCTGATCCAGGCTACTCCACCGGACATGGTTTTTACTAAACTGAATGCATTTATTGATCATGATCCGCCGCAGCCATCCGGCAAAGGCCCCGGGTTGTTTTAATTGCCCCAGGTGTCGGAAGGCATCCATAAATGCATCCTGAAGCATGTCCTGGGCGTCAGTGGGGTTGCCTGTCATCCGAATGCAAATGTTATACATGGCTGTGCTGTAATACTGGTAGAGCTCAGCCTGAGCAGTACGATCGCCCTGCCCGGCCTTGATTACGGTCAATTCATGTATGTTGTGTGGATGCTGCAAGTCCGGGTTACAATTCAGTCATGCCAGTTGGGTTATGTAGGTCTATTGAAGGTTGCAAAAACCCCGTTAATAAGAGCGGTAAAAGAGGTGAAAGTTGGAAAAAGTGGAAAATTTTTTCTATTTTTTGATCTTGCACTACCTTTGTGAGACTTTTTTCCTACTATTCCACCCATCTTTTATTGAGCGAATGAAATTTCAGATAAAATCTTTGAGAAAAAGAACACTATGGGTATTATTGAACAATTAGCGGAAATAAAGCGCCAGGAAGCGCTTGAAGAAGGGAATGTAAAGACCGTGCGGTTATTCCTGGCCAACACCGAGTTCTCGCCAGCGAAGATCGCCGAGTTGGTGGGTGTTCCTATTTCCTTTGTAGAGAGATTAATGAAAGAAAAGAAAGCGAAATAATTTCATCCTTTATACTATTATGAGCCGCCGGGATTTCCCGGCGGCTCTTTTTTTAGAATTCGAGGTACTTATCCCACGCTGTTCCGGCCGGCGGCCGGCAAAATAGCAATTTTGGTTATGGGATAAATGGGACGGAGAGTGCAATTTTGTGCTATCAAAAAATCAATCCCGAAATGAAAAAGTTACTGAATTTCCTGGCGCTGGTTTCCATATTGACCCCTGCTGTGCTTAGAGCACAGGGAATGCCAGGCGTCCCGGCCCCGGTGCCGACGACGCGGATCCTGGCGATTGGGACGCTTACTTCGCCTTTCTCCCCGGACGACATGAAGGACCTCATGCCTAAAGAAGTTAAGGCGACAGTGGCGCTCTATTTGGATGGAAAGATCGACCAATGGTGGTTTAAACAGGATGGCACCGGTGTGGTCTTCCTGTTGAACGTTACCTCGGCTGACGATGCGAGCGCCATGTTGGAAAAGCTGCCGCTGGGTGTTGCCAAGCGTATGACTTTTCAACTGATGCCGCTCGGCCCCCTTCGGCCATTGCGCGGTTTGCTGCGCGACTAGGTGGCTGGATAGCGCGTCAGAGGCCTCGAAAAAAGAGAAAGTAGTTCGTCAAAACCGCCTTCGGGCGGTTTTTTATTTGTGGAGGAGCATACTTTCAAAAGGTCAAACAACTGGCAACGTTTGAATCTGTCGTCTGTAATGATGTTCCCTTCGTGCACCATAAATGAGAATTAATTATCAGGCTTGCAAGCAATTGCAATAGTATGGGTACAGCCGACCAACGCAAAGCCCGACATGCGGGTGGTATCGGGGGCAATTCCATCGAAGTAGGGTCTACGCTTAAGTACGTTCCCGGTGAAACGAAGGCGGTCTACGGACTTTGCGGTGAGGATCGCAGGGGAATAGGTGATAAAGCGGTTGTCGGTGATGCGGATATTGCTGTGTACAGGCTGTTCAAAGGGCGGACGGTTCTCAGGTGCGATCGTGATCGCATAGGGAGCGGGCAGGATATTATTCCCGCATTCTATAAAAAGATTGTGCCGGATGGTCAGGTCGTGCACCTGCCCGGACTCATACCAACTGAGGCCGTCGTCGGCGACCAGGATGGCGGACATGCCCAAACGATAGAAGGTGTTGTACTCGACGACTGCCTTCCGACGGGTGGTGATGAGAAAGCCCCTGGTGTTGGTGCCGGATACATGGCAATGGCGGATAACCAGCCTTGGGGTCCAGGTGAGGTTTTCTATGACGGCGGCTGTGTCGAGATGGTCCGGCAAGGGATCCCGGAGGGTGATCAGGATGTCATGGGGAGACAGCATGCTGGCGGATCTGATGATGCCATAACGAAAGATCGAGAGGGTGTTCGGGTGTACGAAAGCGATCGAGTCCCCGGGATGGTAGGCGATGAACCCATAGGTCTGGGGGTGCCTATAGCGGACGATCAACTGGTCGGGGGCTGGCCTGCGCACGATGGCCAGGTGGACGCCATGGACATTGACGGCATCGTCATGGAGCCCATCAAAACGGCAGCTGTCGATGGAGATAAGCCCTTTGCAGGAAGAGAAATGCATGCCATCGGCGAAGGAGGCGATCCTCCTGCCGCTGTTCTTATCCGGCTCGATAAAAACCCTTCTAAACGTCAAATTCTCCGAGAACTGGGATACGATCCCCAGCCCATGCATATAATGCATGGTGATATTTGTCAGTTGAATATTCCGGCAATTGGTCAGGAAGATGCCTACCTGGTCCCGGATGGGATCCCGGACGGTGAACACGCTGCCGATGGGGAAATGAGAAGGGGCGAAGCTGCCGGTGAAATGCAGTGTTTGCCGCCCGGGTTCGCTTACCCCGGCGGCAAGCAGGCGTTCATAATCTTCATTGGCATAGAAAAAGGCATGGGAAGGATCGACACGGATACAGAAATGATCCTGGTCCACCCAGCCTTCTCCATACCAGGTGAGTTTACCCGTGTCCACGCGGTGCCAGGAATCCGGGTGAACCCGTACGTCGACAGCGGTATCGGAAGCCCCGGTCACGGTGAATTCAGACATCGTTGGCCGGATGAAGTCTTCCGACAGGTTTTCGATGGTGAAGCCATCGCAGTGGTCGACGACGATCGTGGTCATCTTCCCATGGAAAAGTAACAAGCTGCCTTCCCCCTCTACACGAAGGTTCCGAATGCCTTCGAAAAGCAGCCCGATGGTTTTTGTTTTGGATGGGCATTCTGTCTCCGAACTGGTATTCGTAATATAATAGTCCTTCTTTACGGCGCTATCCGGGAATAGATGATACCGGCCATGCGGAATAACAAGAACGGGATGGGCAACGCTTTTACAGGCAGCGATCGCCCGGCGAAACGCACCGGTGGCGTCGCCAGGACTGTCGGGTATTGCGCCATAGCCGGTGACCGAAATGCGGGTGATTTGTGCGATGTTCCGCGATGAAAAGGTGAGTAGCAGGATGATGGATACAAAAAGAGGCTTCATGTCAGTCGCCGGATTTAGATGGAGGCGAAGATAGGGGGTAATGCGACCATGGATGGGCAAAAAATTTTTCTGCGCTAAATTTTGCCAATTAAAAAAAAGAGTTATACTTTTATTAAATATCAGACTAGACCAGACTAGTTAATGAAAATAAGATTGCGCTAAAAAGCCAAAAACTAACTAACATGCTTGTAAAAATGCTCTTAAGGATGTGCCTCCTCGGCTTTGTCGCAGGAGGCTTTGTTATGCTGCCTGGCGCCGTTTCGGCCCAGGCCCCGCGGGAGGTAACGGGCAGGGTGACGGATTCCACGGGCGCCTCCCTGGGCGGAGTGAGCGTGGGGATCAGGGGCTCGAAGCGGGGAGCGACGACGGATTCCACCGGCTACTTTTCGCTGAGCGTTCCCCCGGGTAGTGTTACCCTCACCTTCTCCATCGTCGGCTACAAGGACAAACAGGTGCCGCTGAATGGCGCGACGCAGATCAATGTGTCGTTGAACGGCGGCGCTAAAGACCTGGGGGAAGTGGTGGTCATCGGTTATGGCACCCGGAAAAAAGTGAATTTAACCGGCGCGGTGAGTGATATCTCCGGCAGCGAGATCGCCAAATCCCCGGTGGCCAATATTTCCAATGCGCTTGGCGGATCGATGCCCGGGCTGATCGTCAACACCCGCAGTGGCGAGCCCGGCGCGGATGACGCCGCATTTTATATCCGGGGACTGGGGACCTTGGGAAATACGGCTCCATTGATCGTCATCGACGGGGTCCCTGACCGGCAGGGTGGATTTAACCGGCTTGACCCCAACGATATCGAATCGTTCACCGTACTCAAGGACGCAACCGGTGCTATCTACGGTGCCCGTGCGGCAAATGGCGTCGTGTTGATCACGACGAAGCGCGGGATCACGGGCAAGTCTCAATTGTCCTTTACGGCGAATGCCTCGATGACCCAGCCGACCCGGGTGCCGAAGATGCTGAATTCGCATGACTATGCCGAGTCCGTCAATGAATACGATGCGCTGGTAGGCCAGCAACCGACCTATACGGCTCAACAGCTGCAAAAATACCAGGATGGGTCGGACCCCCTGGGGTATCCCAGCACCAACTGGTGGAAGACGGTCATGCGCCCCTGGTCTTTTCAGAATAACGATGTGATGTCACTCAGAGGCGGCACCGACAAGATAAAATACTATTTATCCGGCCAGTTCCTCCGGCAGAACAGCATGTACAAGGGGGGGACGGATTATTATACGAACAAGAACGCCCGCGCCAATATCGATATCCAGGCGACACCGACCCTGCGCATCGGGCTGGACGCCATGTACCGCAACGAATACAAACTCACCGAGGGACCGCAATATGGCAGTGCAAACGGTATCTTTCAGGAGCTTTGGAGCGCTTATCCCTATTTGGTGCCGCGCTATCCCAACGGGTATGTCGGGGTCGGCATCGGCGGCGGCCCGCAGAACAGCATGGTCTATGTCCTCAACGGAGACCTCGGGAATACGACCTCCAACTACGATTTCCTGCAAACCAAAACATCCCTCAGCTGGAACCTGGACAAGGTGACTCCGGGCCTGCATCTCGATGGGTATTATGCCTATGACCTCTTTTATTATAACTACAAGGGGTTCAACGCGCAGCCACCTCCCGCCTACAGCTACAGCGAGACCACGCAAAGCTATACGGAGGTGCAATCGACGATCCCGCCAAACCTGGCGGATACGAGCGCCAGGACGGAAGACCAACTGGTAAATATCAAACTGGGATGGGAACGCAAGTTTGGCAAGAGCTCGCTGGAAGCCTTCGCCGCCTATGAGGTGTCGAAGGAAACCACTACGGAGCTGGATGCCTATCGAACAGGTTTCCTCAGCAACAACGTACAGGACCTTTTTGCCGGCAGCACCATCGGCGAGTCCAATAACTCGAATACGACGAAGACGGCGCGGCAGAACTATATCGGCCGGGTTTCCTACAACTACGACGACCGCTACCTGCTGGACGTAAACATGCGGGAAGACGGCTCCCCGAATTTTCCGAAGGGGCGACAGTACGGATATTTCCCTTCCTTCTCGGGCGCATGGCGGGTGTCCAACGAATCTTTCTTCCATTCTGCCGTTATCGATGAATTAAAAGTGCGCGGCAGTTGGGGGAAAACCGGCAATGATGCGGTAAACCCCTACCAGTACCTCCAGACTTACCAACTGCAGGCGGGACAGATCTCGCAGTACCTCGCAGCCGGTTATTTCTACGGGACAACGCCGACCCAGGTACCGGGTTTTGTACTTGGACCGACCCCGAATATAAATATCACCTGGGAGACCGCTACGACCACCGACCTGGGCCTGGACATGCGCCTGATGAAGAACCTTACCTTCGACCTGGATGTTTTTCGTAGCATGCGTACCCATATCCTGGTGCAGCCAAATGAGGTCGTCCCCCAATATACAGGCTTAAGCCTGCCGGACGAGAACCTTGGAAAAGTGCTCAACCGGGGCATCGAGTTCCAATTGGGCTGGCGCAAGACGGTGAATAAAGATTTCTCTTACCTGGTCAACGGCAACTTCACCTTCGCCGCCAACAAAGTGGTCTATGAAGCCGAGCCCTCGACAGTGCCGGATTACCAGCGACAGACGGGTCATCCCATCGGATCGTTCCTGATCTACCCCTCACAAGGCCTCTACCAGGACGCGGCGACGGTTGCAGGTACTCCACATCCGCTGGGTTCGGGGCCGGGCGACATCCAATACAAGGACGTCAACAAGGATGGACAGATCAATGGGTTGGACAAGGTAAGGACGAATAAGTCCTCCACACCGGAGATCATGTACGGTGTCACATTCGGCGCACGATACAAGGGTTTTGATGCGACGGTCTTCTTCCAGGGACAGGCGGCAGCGCAGGCGCTCCTCCAGCCCGGAGGGCTCAATATGGCCCAACAATTCTACGACGGCCGGTGGCTGAAGGCGGGTGATAATAAATACCCGCGCACCTTCAACGGACCTACCAACGCCACCTATGGCTCGAATACCTACCAATCCACCTTCTGGCTGAAGAATGATGGGTTCCTTCGCATGAAGAACGTGGAGATAGGGTATAATTTCGGCCGGATGGGTTTTATGCAGAAGGCGAAACTCTCCTCGGCAAGGATCTATATCAGTGGGAATAATTTGTTCTCCATCGACAAATGGGGCCCATCCTTTGATCCCGAGGCGCCGCCAACCACGATCCCGGGACAGGTAGCCAGCACCAGCGGCCGTTATTATCCCCAACAACGAGTGTTGAACCTGGGGTTGAACGTCAACTTTTAAGCACTCTCAAAAAAAAAGATCATGAACAAGCTATATATCATTTTCGGGTTGGCCGTTACGTTCATCGGATCATCCTGTAAGAAGGTACTGGACCTTCAGCCGACGAGCTCTTTTACAACGGATGCAGTATGGAGCAGCCCGGCCCTCGTGCAGGTATTCGTAAACGAGATCTATGCGGAATCGGTCCTTGGGTTTAAAGATGCCGGCTTCGGCTGGGGATCCCAGACGGATGAACTCTTCAGTAATTTCAACTGGTGCAACGAGAACCAGTATGTGCAGGGACAGGCCACTCCCGACAACCAGGGGAGCACCTTTCCGTTGAACTACAGCTCGACCATCAATTTCTGGCCGACGCTCTACAGCACGATCCTGAAGACCAATACCTTCTTTGCCAACATCGGCCAGCTGGATACCCTGGGCAACGGCGCCCAGATCAGATCGATGACGGCCCAGGTCCACTTCCTGCGGGCCCTTTGTTATTTCGAACTGCTGAAACGTTTCGGCGGAGTACCGCTGATCACCAGGGTCTATACCACCAATGATACAAAATTCAACGAGACAAGGGCTTCATGGGATTCTACGGAGGCCTTCATATTGGCCGATGTCGCCGCAGCCCTGCCGGGATTGCAGTCGACGGCTCCGTCGGGCCAGGAAGGAACTGCGACCACAGGAGCCGCACTCGCGCTCAAGTCCAGGTTACTGTTGTACGCCGCCAGCCCGAAATTCAATCCCTCCAATGATCAGAGCAGGTGGCAGGCGGCGGCTGATGCGGCCCTTGCGGTGATCAATATGAGCCAGTATTCCCTGTACGGCACATCCACCACTTACGGGAAGATCTTCACCGATTTCTTTAATTCGGAAGTGATCTTTGCCAGGGTATATGGCGACGTATTCCTGGATCGTTACAATACGGTCTATCGTGATCTCAGCCCCAATGGATACAACGGCTATAGTGCCTACAATGTCCTGGAGCAGATGGTGGAGGCCTTCCAGATGAAGGATGGGACGGCATTCAGTTGGAGCAACCCTTCCGAGGCGGCCAATCCTTATGCGAACCGCGACCCCCGTTTCTATTCCGATATTCTGTCCAATGGCGCCTCGTTCCAGGGCCGGCCGGCGCAGTTCTGGCTCGGTGGCCTGGATTCGAAGCTGAGTTCGCTTTCTCCCTGGAACGCTTCGAAGACGGGCTATACCATCTTAAAAATGGTGGATTCTACCTATAACTTCAATATCCAGCCGTATAGCGCGGCGCAGTGGATCGTCTTCCGGCTGTCGGAGATCTATCTTAATTATGCCGAAGCCGAGGCCCAGTTGGGGCAGACCGGCAACGCCCTGACCTATCTGAACAAGATCCGCGAAAGGGCCGGGATGCCGGACCTCGCATCCGGCGGCGGGGCCGACCTGATCGCGAAGATCCAGCAGGAGCGGCGGATCGAGCTCTGTTTTGAAGGGCATCGCTTTTTTGATCTTCGCCGCTGGGGGACGCCCGAGGTAGGGTCACAGAACGCATTGGGGATCATCATTACGCCGACGAACGCCGCCAATACCACCTTTTCTTACCAGGTGGATACTATACAGATCCGGGTTTGGGTACCGAGTTTTTATAACTACCCGATCCCCCGTAGCGAGATACAGGCAAACCCCAATCTGACACAAAATCCGAATTATAATTAGATAACGTATCTTGGTATATTTTGGGTAAAAACCTGCAGGCAGTATGAAAACGGTTTTTGGTGAAATAAAGAAACTGGCGGAGGTGCCTTCCTATTCCAAGCATGACCGGCTGGTACAGGGGATCATCAATGCGATAGACGAGAAGGTGTTGGTAACGGATGAAATGTTGCCGTCGATCAATACGATGATCCGGGAGCTGCGTTTTTCGCGCGACACGGTAGTGAAGGGTTACCAGGAACTGATCAACCGGGGACTGGTCGGATCGACACGGGGCAGGGGCTATTATATCACCAACGGAAATACGGAACAAACGCTTCAGGTGGCGTTGCTGATGTACAATATGGATACGTTCGAGGAACAGTTTTACCGGAGCTTCCGGTCGGAGTTGGGGCGCAACGTACACCTGAACGTCTACTTCCATCACGGGAATATCGATATTTTCGAGACCATCCTGACGCAGATAAAAGGGAAGTATGGCATGTTCGTGGTGGCGCCGATACCGCATCAGCGTACCCGGGCTTTGCTGGAGTCGATCCCGCGCAGCCGGTTCCTGATGGTAGACCGCTATGAGCCGTTGGAGGGGGAGTTCAATCACATCACCCAGGAATTCGAAAAGGCGTCCTACAGGACGTTTATGGAACTGGCGCCGGTGATCCGGCAATTCGACGAAATGATCTTTTTCCATTCGCCGGATTCGCTGGACCCGAAAGAGATCCCGACGGCGTTTAAGAAGTTTTTGAAGGATGCGAAGATGAAGGGCAGGCTGGTGAGAGAGTTCAAGCCGGGCACCCTCGAAAAGGGCAAGGTCTATTTCACGCTGGACAACTTTGCGATGTTCGCCATGCTCAAGGAATGTAAGGCCAGGAAATGGAAGCCGGGGAAGGATCTTGGGATCCTATCCCATAATGACGAACCTGCAAAGGAGCTGATCGGGATTACCACCTATTCGGCGGATTTCTCGTTGATGGGGAAAAAAGCCGGGGAGTTTGTGATGCGTCGGGAGGCGGTTCAGGAAACGATGCCGATGGTACTATGGCGGAGGAATACATTGTAGGTGACAAACCTTGTTACGATAGCCAGTTTTCTGTTCTTTACAGGGATCATCGCTTTTGTTGCCTGGCGACAGTCAAGGAAAACGAGGGTGGATACGCTCAGCGGGTTGTTTCTCGCGGGGCGGAGTCTGGGGTTTCTTGTCGTGGGAGGGGGGCTGTTGTTCGCCAATATCAATACGGCCACGATCGTCGGCGAGAATGAACTGGTTTATACGAACAACATGACAGTGATGGCCTGGGGGATGACCTCGGTGCTGGCGATGCTGGTGGTGTCCGAGTTCTTTATGCCGATCTACCTGCGGACAGGGATCGCGACAACCCCGGACTATTTATCGGCCCGGTATGATCGGGGTACGGGTAAATTGGTCTCGATCATCTTCCTGGTGAGCTATGTCGTCAACCTGTTGCCCACGGTATTATATAGTGGCGCCGTGGCGTTTAACGGACTGTTCCATTTTTCCGACAGGCTGGGGATCGACTACTGGATGACCATTTGGATCATCGTTTGGATCATGGGGGCGACGGGGTGTTTGTATAGTGTGCTTGGGGGCCTACGGGCGATAGCGGTGTCGGATACCTTGCTGGGGATGGGGATCTTTGCCGGCGGCATCCTGTTGCCATTCTTTGCGTTGCGATATGTCGGGCATGGCCATTTGCTTACCGGTCTGCATACGGTGCTGGCGAGTCATACCGGGCATCTCAACAGCATCGGGACGGCAAAGGACGCCATCCCTTTTCCGACCCTGTTCACGGGCATGATGCTGGTGAACCTCTACTACTGGGGGACGGAGCAATACATCGTGCAGCAGGTGTTGGCGTCGCGGGATCTCCGAACTTGTCAAAAAGGCATCGCGGTGGCCTGTGTTGGAAAACTGGTGTCGCCGCTGTTGCTGAACATCCCGGGTCTGATAGCCGTGCACGTCTTTACGCGACTGAACAATACGGCGGAAGTATTCCCGGCTTTATCCGCCCTGGTTTCGCCGCCCTTCATCTCCGGCTATATTGCGGCGATCATTTTCGGGGCCGGATTGAGCACCTTCAACGCGGGTCTTAACAGCAGCAGCACGCTGTTCGTGCTGAATATCTACCGGCCCTGGCGGATGTCGCGGGGACTGGAGATCAGGGAAAAGTCGATGGTGCGGGTGGCAAAGCGGTTCGAGCTGGGGGTGTGCTTTGTCGCCATGTGCATAGCCCCTTTTTTGATCTTCGCCCGGCACGGGTTTTATACCTATATACAAACGGTCAACGGTTTTTTCAATGTGCCCATTTTTACCGTGATCTTTATCGGGATGGTGACCAAACGGGTACCGCCCCTGGCCGCAAAGGCCGGACTCCTGTTCTTTATCGTTTGTTATGGACTAACGCAGACCGTTGTCAAACTGCCACTTCATTTTCTCCATATCCTGGCTATTCTTTTCGTCGTCACGTCTGCACTTATGTTGTTGATCGGCCGGCTGCGGCCGATGGCGGAACCTTACCGGCAGCGGATAGACAACAAGGTTGGCCTGACGCCATGGAAAAACCGGTATGTATATGCGATGGTATTGCTCGCTGCGATGGTAGCGATGTTCGTATTTTTTTCGCCTGCGGGAGTTGCAAAATAGCCGATCCGGCTGCGGCGGGCGCTTCGAATAGCTTATATTTACGGAACAGAACAGACTAGTATATGATGCGTAATTTACTTTGGGGACTTCTTGTGTGGGCGATGCCCGCGCTGTCCCAGGGTGTGCGGTGGCAGCTTTCCGGAGACGGGGGGATCGATTGGAAGGTGGGAGCGGCTGACGCCGCACATACCGACCACATAGAGATGGCGGGAAAGGGCATTGCAGCCATCGTGACGTATGGGACGGCGGCTTCCGGCCGGCTGATCCTGCGCCGGCATTTAGTTTTCCCCGGCTTACGGAAAATGCCGAATGATACCCGTGGGAGTTATGCGCTGAATGTTACGGATAACATCGTGGATTCGATAAGGGTGGACGGGCAGCCTATTGTCGAGAAGCCGGTATCGTTTCATCTCAGGGGTTTGCTGCGAATTGTCAGTCGTACCCAAACGCCGCTGGTGATCCAACGGACCATTTTCCCTTCGGTGGACAAACGCGCTTACCTGGAAGCGTATACGCTGACGAACTCGGGGACGACGCCCTTACCCGTACATATGCCTATGATGAACAGGGACAGTGTAACGGATGGTCGAAGGGAAGTGGAAGGGCCATTTGTGATCGGTCGCAGGGCTTACGATGGGGGTGACGAGGTGTTGCTCCCCGGCAACAGCCTGTCCTTCTCTTTTGTGATCTCCGCCCGGCGGCAAACGGAAGATGCCTACATCTATTCCGCCTCGTACGAGTTGGAACGGAGGGTCAGGATGGTCAGCGGGATCTTCGGCTCCCTTGTCCTGAAGACGCCCAATGATACCATCGACCGGCTATTTGCCTTTGCCAAGTTGCGGGCGACGGAAAGCATTTATGACACGAAGGCCGGTTTGATGCACGGCCCCGGCGGCGGGGACTATTATGCGGCCATCTGGGCAAACGACCAGGCGGAGTATGCCAGTCCCTTTTTCCCATTCCTGGGCAACGTAAATGGGGACGAAGCCGCGGAAAATACGTTCCGGCTCTTTGCCTCCTATGTCAATCCGGGCTTTAAGCCGATACCGAGCTCGATCGTTGCCGAAGGAGATACTGTTTGGCAGGGCGCGGGCGACAGAGGTGACCAGGCGATGATTGCCTATGGGGCGGCCCGGTTCGGGCTGGCTTATGGCGACACCATCGAGGCAAGGCGGCTTTGGCCATTGATCGATTGGTGCCTGGAATACCTGCGTCGCCGCGAGACGAAGGACGGCGTTATCGCCAGTGAGTCGGACGAGTTGGAGGGAAGATTTCCCGCGGGAAAGGTGAATTTGTCTACAAATGTGCTGGCCTATGGCGGCTTTTTATATGCATCGCGGCTTGCCGCCTCTCTCGGGGACGGGTCTGCGTCGGCGCGGCTGGCGGAAGAAGCGGACCTGCTGCGGCAACGGATCGGGATCTACTTCGGGGCCCGGGTGAGTGGCTATGATACCTACCGCTATTATGAAGGCAACACGGTGCTGCGATCGTGGATCTGCCTGCCGTTGGTAA
>Ga0206888_1135_pt1 | contig 19501 bp, 14 predicted proteins | sample Alteio_BWOrgHeat_90_FD_153258 | JGI IMG/M metagenome (GOLD analysis project Ga0206888, IMG submission 153258) | Enriched cells from forest soil in Barre Woods Harvard Forest LTER site, Petersham, Massachusetts, United States - Alteio_BWOrgHeat_Nextera4 ... | reverse complement strand
TCCCCCGCCCCCGGACACCTATTTTGTACTAATGGCGAATTTATACCGCTCATCGGTCCGGCAGGATAGACGAGCCGGGATTTGGGCAAAACGCCGATTCGGGTCGATTTGGGCCTAAAGCGGCCCCAGCCAGCCAAATGCGTGGTTTTTAGCCCCCGGGGCGGACTTGCAAACCATCCGCTAAAATCGTACTTTTGGGTTTACAAAGGACAATTTTTGCAAATTATGGAAATTACCCCCGGCCCTCTACTACAAACCATCAATTCGCCCGATGACCTCAAGGGTTTGAGCAGGGAGCAATTACATCAACTTTGTGACGAGCTGAGGCAATATATCATCGACACGGTGAGCGTACATGGCGGCCATTTTGCCGCCAGCCTCGGGGTGGTGGAGTTGACCGTAGCCCTGCATTATGTTTTCAATACGCCTTATGATCCGCTGGTATGGGATGTAGGCCACCAGGCTTATGGGCACAAGATCCTGACGGGCCGGCGCGACCGGTTTGCCACCAACCGGAAGCATAATGGCATCAGCGGGTTTCCCAAACGCGAGGAGAGTCCTTATGATGCGTTTGGGGTCGGGCATTCTTCTACTTCCATCAGCGCTGCGCTGGGAATGGCCATGGCGGCGAAATACAAGGGCGAGACGGACAGGAAGGCCGTTGCGATCATCGGCGACGGTGCGATGACGGCGGGGCTTGCATTCGAGGGAATGAACCATGCCGGGGTTGCGGATACCGATCTGCTGATCGTCCTCAATGACAATGGCATCAGCATCGATCCCAATGTCGGAGCATTGAAGGAGTATCTTACCGACATCACGACCTCGAAGACCTATAACCGGCTCAAAGACGATATCTGGAAGGCGCTTGGCCGGTTGCCCGGCAGCCACTTCAGCCGGGAAATGGCGAGCAAGATCGAGCATAGTATCAAGAGTTTCGTGAGCAGGAGCAGTAATCTTTTCGAATCCCTCAACCTGCGATATTTCGGGCCGATAGATGGGCATAATATCACCAAGCTGGTGGACACGCTGCATGATCTGCGGCAGATCCCCGGGCCGAAATTGCTGCATATCATGACGGTGAAAGGAAAGGGGTATGCGCTGGCCGAGAAAGAGCAGACCAAGTGGCATGCGCCGGGTTTGTTCGATAAGATAACGGGCGAGATCTATAAGAAGCACTACCCTACCCCGCAGCCGCCAAAATACCAGGATGTGTTTGGACTTAGTCTGATAGAACTTGCCGAGCAAAACCCGAAGATATTGGGGATCACCCCGGCGATGCCCAGCGGTTCGTCGTTGAAATTCATGATGGAGAAGATGCCCGACCGGGCTTTTGATGTGGGTATTTGTGAACAGCATGCCGTGACCTTGAGTGCGGGGATGGCCACGCAGGGGATGCGGGTGTTTTGCAATATCTATTCTTCTTTCATGCAACGCGCTTATGACCAGGTGATCCATGATGTGGCGATACAGCAATTGCCGGTGGTATTCTGCCTGGACAGGGCGGGGCTGGTGGGTGAGGATGGGCCGACCCATCATGGCGCCTATGATATCCCCTACATGCGTTGTGTGCCGAATCTTATCGTCAGCGCGCCGATGAATGAGAGCGAGCTGCGTAACCTGCTTTATACTGCCCAGTTGGACAGCAATGAATATCCCTTTGTTATCCGTTATCCCCGTGGAGAAGGGGTGATGCCCGAATGGAGGACACCCTTCCAGGAGATACCGGTGGGGAAGGGCCGGAAGATCAAAGACGGAGAGGGTATCGCCATCCTCAGCCTTGGTCATCCGGGGAATTTTGTGACGGCGGCTATCCGGGAGCTTAGGGTTGCCGGGTTGAATCCGGCGCATTATGATCTGCGATTCGTGAAGCCCCTGGATGAGGGGATGCTGCATGAGGTATTCAAGAAATATGACCGGATACTGACCGTTGAAGATGGGACCGTCGTTGGTGGGTTTGGCTCTGCGATCCTGGAATTCCAGGCAGCGCATGGGTATGCGGCCACGGTGCGCATCCTGGGGATCCCTGATGCCATTGTCGAGCACGGGACGCTGAAAGAGTTGCAGCATGAGTGTGGGTATGATGCGGCGGCGATTGCGGCCGCGGTGCGGGATATGATGAGGGATGAGGTGCGGGTGGATCAGTTGATGGGGTAGGACTATCTGTGAATCTTCGACCATCGATGATTAGGCGAACATAGGCACTTCGATGGCCAGGACCTCGGATCCGGGGCCGGCGGTGAGCGAGACCTGTTCAATGCCGGCGATGCCAAATCCATCGCGTCTTTCCAGCGTGCGGCCTTCGGTCGTCACGCTGCCTTCCAGAACAAAGAGATAGATACCGTTGCCGGGAAAGGCGGGTTGATAGGTGAGCGTTTTGCCGGCGCTGAGGTGCGCGAGGGCGAGGCGGGCATCCTGGTTGATCCAGAGTGCATGGTCTTCGGCCCGCGGGCTGACGACGACCTGCCATTTGTCTTTGCGGTCGTCGGGATGAAAGGACCGCTGGTCGTGGCGGGGGCGGATGCCGGGTTGTTTTGGAAAGATCCAGATCTGTAAGAAATTGGCATTGTCGTAGTGGGAAGCGTTGTATTCGGAGTGGCTGATGCCGCTGCCAGCGCTCATGATCTGGACATCGCCTGTATAGATGATCCCTTCCGTACCGGTGCTGTCCTTATGCGCGAGGGCGCCTTTCAAGGGGATGGAGATCACCTCCATGTTCTCGTGGGAATGTTCATCGAAGCCTTTGCCGCCTTTTACCGTATCGTCGTTCAATACCCGCAGTGCGCCGAAATGCACTTTCTCCCTGTCATGCCAGTTGCCGAAGCTAAAGCTATGATGGCTGTCGAGCCAGCCGAAGTTTACGTGGCCGCGTTGGGCCGAAGGGTGGTATATGGTTTCCATAAAATCAATTTGGCAAGAAGGGAGGTAGAGGGAAGAGGGTGGTCGGGCCTTCATCGTCCGGTTCGTTGGATTCGCCCAGGAGCGTCGCGTCTTCGAGCGGGTCTTCCGGCTTGTCGGGATTGAACTCCACGATAAAATTATTCCGGCCTTCACCGATGAGGATGTTCATATAGTTCAGTTGCACAAGTTCGAGCATCGAAAGGAAGAGGAAGATGGCGTGCAGCCTGTCGCGGCAGACGTCGAACAGCCTTTCAAAAGATATGGTGCGCTCCTGCCGGATGGTGGTCAGGATATGTTTCCGGCTGCCTTCCATCGTATAGTTGTACTGGACGACGGTGTGGACGGGTTTGTTCTGGCGCTGCTGGATCTTTTGCATCAGCCGTTCGAAGGTCTTCATCAATTTGAAAAGGGTGATGGCCTGGATCTCGGTGCCTTCGCCGGCTTCTTCGCCGATGTGGGAGAGTTCTTTCTGAAGGTTACCGCGGCGGACCATCAGGTGGCGGATGGCTTCCATTTCGGCGAGGGTGGCTGCGGCTTCCTTGTAGCGTTTGTATTCCAGGAGCTTGTCGATGAGTTCCTGGCGGGGATCGATCTCATTGCCCTGGGCATCGAGCTCTTTGCGGGGCAGAAGCATTTTTGCCTTGATGCGCATCAGGGTGGACACGAAGAGGATGAATTCGCTGGACAACTCGATATTCAGGGGTTCGTCACCGTGGATGTAGGCGAGGAAGTCCTGTATAATCTTGTGAATGGGGATGTTATATATATCTAATTCGTCTCTTTCGATGAAGAAGAGCAGGAGGTCGAAAGGACCTTCGAATTGAGGCAGCTTGATCTGATAATTGGTCATGACCCAACGAAAATAGTATTCTTTTAGCCAAAGGGTGGGGCGGTTTTCCCCAAGTTGTCCCCTCTCCCGCTATTGGGCCGGCGGTGGCGTGGGAGCGCGCGATTTTTTCGCGAATTTATAGGCAAAGCCGATGCCCATTACCTCCTGGAGCTGCAGGGCCGGGCCGCCGGCGGTGCCATCGGGTTTTACCGATTTGATCCTGTCGTCATAGATCAGGGTGACGTTGAGGCTCATGCTGATGAGGCTGGTCACTTTGACGGTGAGGACGTTGGTCATATACATCGCGATATTCTCGGGATGATTCAGGTAGTCGGAGAAGAGGTCGAGCCGGCCGGTGTAGGACGCCGTCTTGCTGAGGTTAGAGCGATAGTTGACGGAGGCGTAAGCGCCGAATTCGAAGCGGGACTTTTTACCGGAGTCGACGCCAAAAGCGGCTACGGCTGCCAGGGAGTCGTTATTGACGATGAGTTCGCGGGCGGTGATGGGAGACAGGAAGAGCGAGAAATTACTGGTCGGCTTATAGTCCATCCCCAGGGAGAGGAGGAAGTAAGCGGGGGCGGCGAAGTTCGAGGTCAGGATCTTATGGGTCGCATCCGGATAGTTATACCCGGGAGCGAACTGGGTACGGAAGTCGAAGAGACCGGTGAGGTACCATTTCTTACCGACATCATAGCCATATTTCGAGGTGAGGTCGATCATGTCGTTTGTCTTACGGGTGCCGAGACTGGTCGTACTGGCGAGGCCGTACTGGAGGTTCAGGGAGTTATCCCAGGAGCGGCGGCCGTCCTGGTAAAAGGCGTAGAGGGAGACAACGGCATTGAGGGAGAGGGCCGATTTGTCACCGCCTGCCGACCAGTTGCTGAGGGCTGCCTGGTTGAAGGTCAGGCTGAGCAAGCCGCCGGTCTTCCAGGTCAACTTTGTAGTATCGTTGGGGTCTTTTGTGATGGTTGCGGCCTCGGTAGCACTTTTGAGTCCCTGGACCCCGTTCTGTGCGTGAAGGGCAGTTGTTGTTGTAAACGTAAGCACGAAAAGGATAAGCAGGTACTGTGTACGGTAAGACTTCATAACTCGTCAGTTTGATGATGTGTGAAAGGTTAACAAAAATGTTGCCAGCCCTTCGGGCTGGCAACGGCGGATATTATTTTTGGGGCTTTTTGAGTTCCTCGAGGATCTGGGCCAGTAATTTTTCGGTAGCCGTGGGTTCGGAGGCGGGGGGTACCGCTTTCTTTTCGAGGGATTTGAAGAATTTTACGATGAGGAAGAGGATGAAGGCGATGATGACGAATTTGATGATGGCGGATAGAAAGTTCCCATACTTAACGGCGCCCCAGGAAAGGCCATCGATGTTGTTGAGGTGCGCCGCCGAAAGTGCCGGGGCCAATAACAATGGGGTTATCACATGTTCAACAAGTGAGGAGACGATGGCCCCGAATGCGGCGCCAATAACCACGGCTACGGCAAGATCGAGTACATTGCCACGCATAACGAAGTCTTTGAATTCCTTTAGCATTCCCATGATAGTTGTTTTTAGTTATTAAAGATGAAATGTTTAATAATTCATCGGACAGGTCCTTGGCCTTGCGACAGGTTGTGGATTCGGGTCAACTATTGTGGGTGGGGAGTTTCAAAGGGAGGGGATGGATCAGACGGACATGATCTCTTTTTCCTTTGCCGCCAGGTGTTTTTCCACCATGACGATATGTTTATCGGTGATATCCTGGATCTCTTTTTCTGCGTCCTTTGCTTCGTCTTCGCTGAGTCCGTCCTTTTGCAATTTCTTGATCTGCTCGATCGCGTCGCGCCGGATGCTACGGATGGCGACCTTCGATTGTTCGCCTTCGCCGCCTGCCCTTTTTACAAATTCCTTTCTTCTTTCTTCCGTCAGCGGTGGCATGAAGATGCGGATGATATTGCCGTCGTTCTGGGGGGTGACGCCCAGGTTGGCGTTGATGATCGCCCGTTCGATGGGCTGGAGCATATTCTTTTCCCAGGGCTGGATGGTAAGAGTGCGGGCATCCATAACGGAGATGTTGGCCACCTGGTTGAGGATCGTTGGGCTTCCATAATAATCCACGGTAAGTCCTTCCAGCATCTGCGGGCTAGCCTTTCCTGCTCTTATCTTAATCAGTTCAGTTTCAAGGTGATTGAGGGCTTTATTCATGCCATCCCGGGTGTCCTCCAGGATAAATTCCAGATCGTCTGACATAGTTAATGAATTGACAATGTTGCAAACCTACGTCAAAAGATCAATTGTTTTGCTCAAGAATGGAGTCTTTTTTCAGGGATACCAGTTGGGAGGCTTTTGTCAATTGGGCGTTCTCTTCCTTGGCCGTTTTGGCGACGAATAGCCGGGGTCCGGGCAGCAAATAGTAAATGGCTGCGATGAGCGAAAAGAACAGCAGAAAGATGCCTATAATAAGCAAGGTGCAATTCAGCGTCCGGCCGAAGAAAACGGCGGCGATCATCACTGTATTAACGGCAACCAGGGTCAGGGTGATGGCCCGGTGAGAGAATCCTCTGTCGAGAAGAAGGTGATGGATATGATTTCTATCGGGGCTAAAGGGTGAACGGCGGTGAAGGATGCGGATACCGAATACCCTTAGGGTATCCAGCAGGGGGATCATCAGGATGGTGAAGCCCACCGCCGGGGAGGCCGGGATGGGGAAGTTGACATCGGGAGTATTGGCAACGTTGATGAATTTTATCACCAGAATGGAATTGATGGTTCCCACCAGGAGGGAGCCGGTATCGCCCATGAAGATCTTGGCCGGCTGAAAGTTAAAGATCAGGAAGGCCAGGAGGCTTCCGGCGAGGGAGAAGGCGATGACGGCGTAGGGGGACATCCCGACATAAAGAAAATAGACGCCGAAGACTACCGTAGACAGCAGTCCGAGACTACCGGCCAGTCCATCCACTCCATCGATGAGATTGAAGGAATTGATCACCACGATGACGGCAAAATAGGTGAGCAGGAGGCTGAACATTTCGGGCAGTTGATATAATCCGAGGAAGCCGTGCATGCTGCGGATCTGGATATTGCCGTAGTAAATGATAATGAAAGCCGCCAATACCTGACCGATGAATTTCTTTACGGGGGAGATGACGAGGATATCGTCCTTCAGGCCCAGGAAGAAGATAACAAAGGCGGCAGCTATAAAATACTGAAGATCAGCAAATTGATTAAAATGTAGGGTCAGCAGGCTACCGAAGATAAAACCGGCGAAGATGCCAATCCCGCCTAGAGGGGTAATGGGGGCATGGTGTACTTTCCGGGCGTCGGGCATATCGAATAGCTTTTTCATTTCCGCCACATTGATCACGGCCGGAATGGCAAGGAAGGTAACGGTAAATGAAATAGCTATCGAAAGTAGAACATCAAACATCAGTCTGATTTTGATTCGTGAACAAAAATAGGAATTCTTTATTGAACGCTTCTATATACGACAAACTTCTATTGCAAAGATTGGGCCTGGTGTTTCTGCGGCAGCAGGTTGTGGGTTTAGACCGGTGAGGCTCTTGTGGCACATTTTGCCGGGTCTGGCAAGTCGTCGTGTAATAAGGGAGACTGAGACCGAAAGATAATACAAAAGTTTAAGGGTTCCAAACAATCCGGGCAAAATTGGACTACGGGCCCGTCCAAACCAATCAAAAAAACCAGTAGATTTGTCAAAAGGAATCAATAAATCAACAAATATGGCAGACTTAAAAGCAATCGCTTCGCAGATCAGACGGGATATCGTAAGAATGGTTCATGGCTCCGCGAGTGGTCATCCGGGTGGTTCGCTCGGTTGTACCGAGTTCTTCACCGCGCTGTATTTCAAAGTGCTGAAACACGACCCTAACTTCCATATGGATGCCAGGAACGAAGATGTCTTCTTTTTATCCAATGGTCATATTTCCCCTGTATTCTATTCGGCCCTTGCAAGATCGGGGTATTTCGATATCAAGGAACTGGCGACTTTCCGCAAGATCAACTCCCGGCTCCAGGGACATCCTACCACTCATGAACATCTGCCGGGCATCCGTATTGCCAGCGGGTCGCTGGGTCAGGGAATGAGTGTGGCCATCGGGGCGGCGTTGAGCAAGAAGCTGAATGGCGATAAGAATACCGTGTATTCCTTACATGGTGATGGTGAGCTTGATGAAGGCCAGAACTGGGAGGGCATCATGTTTGCGGCGGCCAAAAAGGTAGACAATCTGATCTCTACGGTTGACTGGAATGGTCAGCAGATAGATGGGACGACGAAGTCGGTAATGGACCTGATGAATATTCACTCCAAGTTTGATGCGTTTGGCTGGACGACGCTGGAAATGAATGGGAACGATATGGACGAAGTGATCGCCACGCTTGACAAGGCGAAGGGTCTTCTCGGTCAGGGCAAGCCCATCGCCATCATGATGCACACGATCATGGGTAAAGGCGTCGATTTTATGGAGAACGACCACCATTGGCATGGGGTTGCGCCGAATGACGAGCAGTTGAAGAAGGCGCTGGCGCAGTTGCCGGAAACGCTCGGTGATTATTAGTAAACTAAGGATATAGTAAAAATACGGGGCCTTTAACGAGGCCCTTTTTTTATGACTTAAGGGCAATAGGTTGTGCCGCGGCTTTGCGTGCGGGCAGCCAGGAGGCGAGCAGGGCTACGATGCCGATGGTGGACAGCACCAGTACGAAATCGGTCGCCACCAGTTTTACCGGGTAATAGTCGATGAGGAAGGAGCCGCCCTGTAAGGGAATGAGCTTATATTTTATTTGCAGGACGCAGATGATGACGGCGAGCAGGATCCCTCCTACCCCACCCATCAGGGCGAGCAGAAGCCCTTCGCTGAGGAAGATGCGCTGGATCATGCCATCGTTGGCGCCCAGGGCTTTCAGCACATGGATATCCTTTTGTTTTTCCCAGACCAGCATGGTCAGCGCGCCCACCATATTAAAGGCCGCCACGATAAGGATAAGGGTCAGAACGACATAGATGACCCATTTCTCGGTCTTCATCACACTGTAGAGACTTAGATTCTGCTGGTAGCGGGTCTGTACGTTATAGCCATCGCCGAGTAACCGGGCGATCGCCTGTTGGACGATGAGGGCCTGATTGGGGTCACTGACGGACAGTTCGGCGCCGGTATATTCGTCCGGCCCCATATTGATCATGCGTTTTACAAAGCCGATGTTGGTGATGGCGTAATGGTCGTCAAAATCCTGTTGGATCCGGAATACGCCGGTGGTGGCCATGGCCTCGTGGTTCATCGAAGCCATGGGGTCTGCGCTATAGTCCGTGCTGCCGCGCCGGAAGAGATAGACGCCCAGCGGCAATAATTCCTTTTCGGCATCCACCCGCAGATTTGTTTCGAGTCCGGAACCGAGGATGACCTCGGGATGGTCTTCCGTGCCGATGTCGAATTTTCCGTGTTCGAGATGGTCCCCCACACCCGAGACTTTTGTAAAATTACTGTCTACCCCTTTTATGTATGCCGGGGTCGGGATGTCGCCATTGACGAGGATCCCTTTTTCTTCGGCTACCAGCGAGAGGGCGTGTACCCCGTTGATGGAGGTGAGCTTTTTTAGCTGATCCGCGGTAAGGGTCAGGGTCTTGCCTGTGGCGGGGGAGATCTTCAGATCAGGGTAGAAGCTGGTATAGAGTGATTTTACGAGGTCTTCGAAGCCGTTGAAGACGCTGAGGACGAGGATCAGGGAGGCGGCGCCTACGACGATGGCCGACATGCTTACCCAGGCGATGATATTGATCGCGTTAGTGGACTTTTTTGCGCGAAAGTAACGCCAGGCGAAGAGAAAATTCATTGGGGGTCCTCCTGGTTTGTGGGTTCTTCGCTACCGGGGGGACGTTCGGCTTTTATTTTTTTAAAGAGCGCCTCCATTTTGTCGGCATGGTCCAGGGTATCGTCATGGAAGTAATCGAGGATGGGAATGCGGCGCAACTGGTGTTTTACCCGCGTGGCCAGCTCCCGTTTGATCTCCCAGCCTTTTTCTTCTATCTTTTTCATGGTGGCCGCGACATCCTTCACCTGGAAGAGGCTGAGGTAGACACGGGCTTCCAGGAGATCGGGGGTGACTTTTACGGCGGTGATGGACACCAGTCCGCCCTCGATCATGCTCAGGCCAAGTCGTTGGAAGATATCGCTTAATTCCTGCATCAGCAGGGCGGCCACTTGTTTCTGTCGTTTTCCTTCTTGCATATCCTTTAACGTTCTAATTCCTGTCATTAACAAGAATACTGCTAAATTTGCCCCAAATTTACGGATTTCAGCATGAAGAAGTTCCAGGTGATCTTACAGTACCTGTCGAGGTACAGAGGCAAGATAGTGGTGTACATGATCTTTAACATCCTTTCCATTGTCTTCGGGTTGATCTCCCTTGGTATGTTAAGCCCTTTTCTTTCCATCCTTTTTGGCCAGGACGGCGGCCAGGGGCAGTCTGTTACCTTGAATACCAATGCGATAGGCGGGTTAAAAGACATCCTTTCCAATGTTGTCCAGCATTCCGACAAGTCCACGGCCCTTCTTGTCATCTGCCTGCTGATCATCATCAGCACCATTCTCAAGAATCTTTTTTATTACTGGTCGTCCTATATCTCTTCGCCAATCCGGAGCGCGACGATCACTTTTTTGCGGAATGACGTATATGAGAAGATCCTTTTGTTGCCGATAGGGTATTTTACCGAACGGCGAAAGGGGGATCTTATCAGCCGGATGACCAACGATATCTATGAGATCGAATCCTCGGTGGTCAGCACGCTGGAGGGACTTATCAAGGACCCGCTGACCATTATCGGTTACCTGGCGTATATGATCTATCTCAGTCCGCGGCTTTCGCTCTTCTTACTGATCCTGTTGCCTGTCACGGGGTTTCTTATCGGCCGGATCAGCCGGACGCTGAAACGTCAGTCCAAGGATGCGTCCGTCCGGCTGGGGGAAAGTCTTTCGGTGCTCGATGAGACGCTGGGGGGGATCCGGGTGATCAAGGGGTTTGGCGCGGAGTCGCTTTTGCGCCGGAAGTTCGTCCAGATCAATGATAGTCTTTTTCATATCCGCAACAAGATGAATGCGAGGCGTGACCTGGCTTCGCCGCTGACGGAGACGCTGGGTGTCGCTATCCTGACGGTGATCCTTTATTATGGCGGGATGCTGATCTTTCACACGCATGGCAAGGGGTTTTCCGGGGGTGATCTTTTCACCTATATCTCTGTTTTTGCTCTCCTGATCAACCCGGCCAAGAATCTCTCCACGTCGATGTTCAATATTCAACGGGGTGCAGCGGCGATGGAGCGGGTGGAGGACCTGTTGAAGGCGCCGGTGACGATCTATGATGATCCCAAGGGGAAGAAGCTGGATGTGTTTAGGGAGAAGATCGAGTTCCGGGGAGTCAGCTTTTTTTATGAGGACGCCGGTATCCTGGAAGATATCGACCTGGTGATCGAAAAAGGGCGGACGGTTGCGTTGGTCGGCAGCAGCGGGGCCGGGAAGTCGACATTAGCCGATCTTGTCCCCCGGTTTCATGATGTCAGCGGTGGGGCCTTGCTGATCGATGGGGTAAATATAAAGGACTATTCGTTAAAGACCGTGCGGGAGCAGATGAGTATCGTTACGCAGGAGCCCATCCTGTTCAATGATACCATTGCCGCCAATATTGCGCTGGGCAAGCCCGATGCCACGCAGGAAGAGATCGAGCATGCGGCGAAGATCGCCAATGCCCATGATTTTATCATCGGGAAGGAAGAGGGATATCAAAGCAATATTGGTGACCGGGGCAGTAAGCTGAGCGGCGGGGAGCGGCAGCGGCTGACCATTGCGCGGGCCTTGCTCAAGAACCCCCCGATCCTCATCCTCGATGAAGCCACGTCTTCCCTTGATACCGAGAGCGAGCGGCTTGTGCAGGACGCGATCAACAAGATGATGGAACATCGCACGAGTATCGTCATCGCGCACCGGCTTAGTACGATACGGCATGCCGACGAGATCATCGTTCTTCAAAAAGGCCGGATCGTCGAGCGGGGCACCCATGATGAGCTGATCGCCCGCGGGGGCTTCTATAAGAAGCTGGTGGAGATGCAGGAGGTAAAATAGCTCATTCCGGCTCCCGGCCACCCCCTGTTTTGTTTCCTGTCTGTGGGGTTTCCCGGTCCATTTCTTCGATGTCCACCGGTCTTTCCGTGGGATCTCCAATCAAATAGCGGGAGAAATAATCCGCCATGCGCCAGAAGAAGTATTCCGTCATGTCGCCATAAGCGTGTCGCTGACCCGGCAGCAGGACGAGGTCAAAGCGTTTGTTTGCCTTTATAAGGGCGTTTATGACGCGGATGGTATTGCCCGGGTGGACGTTGTTGTCGATGTCGCCTGTGGAGAGCAGGAGATGGCCTTTCAGATGATTTGCGAGGTCCGGGTTCTTGTCGATGGAATAGGTGAAGCTGGTATCGCCTTTGTCGCTGATCATTTCTTTTACGCCGTGATGTTTTTCGCTCCACCACCGATTATAGATGGCATTATCGTGATTACCGGATGAGGATACCGCGACCTTGAAGAAGTCCGGGTAGACCAGCATCGCGGCGGTGCTCATGAAGCCGCCACCGCTGTGGCCGTGGATGCCGACTCGGTTGATGTCAATAAAGGGATAGCGATCGGCCAATTGCTCGGCGGCGGCTTTTTTATCGGCAAGCCCATAGTCACGCAGGTTACCATAGCCGAAGTTGTGATACCATTTGCTGCGGGAGGGGTGGCCACCGCGGTTGCCCACGGTAATGACGATCATCCCCAGTTGTGCGAGGCGGTCCATGCGATCCATGGAGCGGCCGAAGGCGGCGTTGACGGCTTCCGTCTGCGGACCGGGGTAGACATATTCCATCAGCGCATATTTCTTTGTGCTGTCGAAATTGTAAGGTTTGTACATGACGCCGTAGAGATCGGTGATACCGTCATCGGCCTTTACGGTGAAGGGTTGCGGGAATTTGTAGCCTGCGGCGAAGAGGGAGCCGAGGTCGGCGGTCTCGAGGTCCATGATCTTTCTGCCGCTGCTGGCATAGAGGGCCGACTTCGGGACCGTGTTGACGCGGGAGAAATTGTCGACGAAAAATTGTTGTTCGTCATCCATGCTGGTGAGGTGATCGAAGTCGCCGCCGTCCAGCAGCGAGAGACCGCTGCCGTCGAGGTTGACCTTGTAGAGGTGCAGGTAGTAGGGATCCTCGCCCGGTTCCTTACCACTGGCGGTGAAATAGAGGACGCGTTTTTTGTCGTCGATGCCGACGATGTCTTCGCAATGAAAGGGACCGCTGGTGATTGGGTTCTTTAGTTTACCGCTGCCGTCATAGAGATAGAAATGCGCCCAGCCGTCGCGCTCGCTCCATTCTACCAGCTCCCGGCCTTCATTCACGAGCCCGAGGCGGCGTACTTCCACGTAGGTGTTGAGGCGTTCTTTTATCAGGGGCTGTGCGACGGTGTCGCCGACGGAGATGGCGCAGACATCGATGCGATGGAGGTCGCGGCTGGTGCGGGTGAAATAGAATTTCGAGGGGGTGCCGAGCCATAGCTGTGTCCGGTAGTCGTCGTCCCGGCGGCGTTCGGGGTTGGGTGCGGACCAGATGGCAAGGTCCTGATCTTTGAATTCCGCGGCGTTGACCACCTGGTGGGTATGTGCCGTCATGTCGAAGACGAGGAGTTGTTCGATGGGCGCCTCTTTTTCACCGGGCATCATGTATTTATAGGTTTCCAGGGTAGGCCGCGGGTCGGCGAGGGAGTTGATGACCCAGAGATCCTTTACTTTTCGCATATCCGAGCGGGACATAGCGAAGTGTTTGGAGTCGGGGCCCCAGAAGACCTGGGCCGGTTTCCGTTTGTCCTTGTTCTTTTCCTTGTCGACGTTGGTCTCACCGCCGCCGCCGAGGGCGCCGTTGCCGTGATAACTATAGTTTTCCACTCCGTCGGTGGTGAGGGCGTGTTCGACGATGGTGCTGTCGTCCTCGTTCTTCAATGCTTTTTCGTAGTTGGCGCGATCCATCCAGAAGAGGTTGAAGTGCCGGCCGAAGACGATGGTGTTGCTGTCGGGAGAGATGTTGGCCCAATTGGGTTTGTGTTTTGGCTTTTTGTAGCCGGTGAGTTCATTGAGCGTGCCGTCGAGGAGGTTGTATTCGAAATAGTATATTTTTTTTGCGGCGGAGTCTTTGGTAGAATTTTGTTTTTGGAGATTTTCGGAGCTTTTTACTTCGAATTGGATCCAGTTCTCGTCTTTTATGAAGCGCATGCTGTCGAGGCCGAGGTGTTTTGCTTCGAAGGGGTCCTTTACGATGCGGGAGATGGCGGCCGCCAGTCTATCGTTGTCGAACAGGGTTTTTTTCTCGCCTTTGAGGGGATCGACGATGTACCACTTCTTTCCTTCCGTCGTCTCGTACATATACCAGAAGCGTGTGCTTTTCTTGAGCCAATGGGCGTCCACCTGGGTGGTGAAGATCATCTTCTCCAGTTTTTTTGGCGAAAAACGGGCGGCGGCCTGGAAATTGGCGTGGGTGGCGGGGGTCGATTGGGAGTAGGTATCGACGGCTGCTGCAAGCAGCAGCAGGGTTATCAGGAAGCGGTACATAAGCAGTTATTCGTTTAATTATGCTATATAACATTTTCTTTTCCAGTCCTTTCGGCCATATCCATCCGCGGTGGCATTTAGGGATAAACGGGTGGAAAAACTTTTATTATTTTAGCCGCAAACTCCCGACCCATGTTTCGAATGTTCCCTGGTATTCCTGGTTATTTTTATTACATCTCCATTACATTGCAGGTCCTTTGCGTGTTGCATTGCATCCGCAGAGGGACGCAGCAAAAATGGATCTGGCTGATCGTTTTCCTGCCATATGTCGGGAGTATTGCCTATTTGTTTACCGAGATCATTCCCCGCAGGAATATGGGTGACTGGCAGGCGGGGCTTGGTTCTTTATTTTTTAGTCCCCGGGCGCGGATCCGGCGGTTGGAGGAGAACCTTCATTTTGCCAATACGTTCAATAACCGGGTGCTGCTGGCCAATGCTTATATGCTTGCGGGCAGGACGGAAGAGGCCATAGAGTTATATTCCACGAGTCTGACGGGTGCGTTTACGGAAAATGAGTATGTGATCAACCGGTTGATAGCGGCTTATTTTAAAACGGAGCGGTACCCGGAGTTGATCCAGTTGGCAAAGAAGATCTATCATACGCCATCCTTTACAAGGAGTGAGGCGCATCTGTTGTATGCGCGGGCATTGGACAATACGGGTGACAAGGAGGGTGCGGAAACAGAGTTCAGGAAAATGAAGGGCCGGTTTGCGGATTTCGAGGCCAGGTATCAATATGGGCTTTTCCTGCAACGGGCGGGGCGCGGCAGCGAAGCCCAGGCTATCCTGGAGGACATAGTAAAGGAAGGCTCTCACCTTAGTAGCAGGGAAAGAAGGGCTAACTATCTCTGGATACAAAGGTCAAAGGAGGAATTGCGTAAGGTGTCGTAACCTTATTTATTCATCATTTGTTTTGCTTCGATGCTCAGGGTGGCGTGGGGGACGGCTCTGAGTCTGGCTTTATCGATCAGTTTGCCGGTTACCCGACAAATACCATAGGTCTTGTTCTCGATCCTCATCAGGGCTTTCTCCAGGTGGTCGATAAAGGTGATCTGGCGGCTGGCCATCTGGCTCAGCTGCTCTCTTTCCATGCTCATGCTTCCATCTTCCATGGTCATGTAGCGGGCGTCATCGTTGTCGCCGCCCATTTCGTCCTTGCGCGTGATCAATCCTTGCAGATAGGCCAGTTCTTTTTTTGCTGCGTCCAGTTTGCGGTTGATCAATTCCCTGAATTCTCCAAGTTCTGCGTCGCTGTATCTCATAGTGGGTCCAGTTTGTTCTTCTTGTGGGGTGTCTAATACTGATTTTGTGAATTCCGGTTCGTATTTACGAACCGTTTTTGTTTTTATCTCCGGGATGACCACTTTTACCGGTTTCGCGGGAGGAGCCGGTTTTTTGGGCTCCGGTCTTGGCGCAACTGGTGGGGGTGGCGGGGGTGCGGCGACTACCGTCTTGGCAACGATGGGCGATGAAGCGACCGGTTTTGCGGGCGTCTGCGCTTGTTGGGCTTTTGCAGCCGGGACGGTTGTCTTCGACAGAGGGGTTGCAGGGGCGTGGCCCTTTGCTGCGGGCTTGGAATTATTGGATACAGCCAATTTCTTTGTTGGAAGGGGGGCGGATCTTTTTGCGGGAGCTGCGGGGGCAACCTTTTTAGCGGCCGGTTTAGCAATACTCTTAACAGCCGGCGCCTTCTTTGCGGACTTGCTACCACCTGACGAGTGGGCAGCTTTTGAAGCCGTTTTTTTTGCCGGTGCTATTTTCTTGACATTCGCGGTCTTTTTAGCGGGCTTTGCCGCTTTCTTCTTGGTTGCCATACAGTTAGGCTTTTTTAGTGACGAACACTTTTAAGAGAATATCATTCACTTCAATTTCAGTGCCATTAGCGGGTTCCTTAACCAATTCGATGGAATCTGCCAAAATTTCCGCGCAAATATAATCATTAAATTGAGTCAAGGAGTCTGAAAGGGAGGGTACGTCAGCTACTTTAACTAAGATCCTGTCGGTGAGATCATAGCCATTGTCTTTCCGGATTTTTTGGATGCGATTGACAAACTCACGGGCATTGCCTTCCTGGGCCAGTAGGGGGGTAACTGTTACATCCAGGGCGACGGTCAGGGCGTTCTTGTTCGCCACAACCCATCCTGGGATATCCTCACTGGTGATATCTACTTCTTGGATAGACAATATTATGGGTTCTTTATCAATAAATAAAGTAATATTACCTTCTTTTTCCAATTTTGCGATGTCTTCTTGTGAAAATTGCGTCAGGGCGGTGCTAACGGCTTTCATTTTTGCGCCGAGTTTTTTCCCGAGTGCGATAAAGTTTGGTTTTATCTTCTTCTTTATGAAGCCATCGGTACCGTCGAGGTATTGGAGCTGTTTTATATTGACCTCGGCCTTTACCAGGTCTTCCACCTTCTCCAACTGGTGTTTCATGTCCGGGTTGAGGACAGGGATGAGCACCTTTTGCAGCGGTTGACGCACCTTGATATTCACCTTTTTGCGTAGGGAAAGGATGAGCGAGGAGGCATCCTGTGCCAGTTGCATCCGTTCTTCCAGGGGCAGGTCGATAAAGCCTGCATCGGCTGTCGGGAAGTCTGCGTGGTGGACCGAGGCTGCTTTTATGCGACCGGTAACCTCGTTGAGATTGACAAAGAGCCAATCCGAGAAGAAGGGGGAGATGGGCGCCATCAGCCGGCTGATGGTTTCGAGGCATTCGTAGAGGGTCTGATAGGCGCAGATCTTGTCGTGTTCATATTCCCCTTTCCAGAAGCGGCGGCGGCAGAGACGGACATACCAGTTGCTGAGGTGTTCGCCGACAAAATCCTCGATGAGGCGGCCGGCGAGGGTTGGTTCGTAGTCGTCGAGGCCGGCGTTTACCTTCGTTACCAGGCTATTGAGCGAGGAAAGGATCCAACGGTCGATCTCGGGTCGCTCTGCCGGCGCGATATAATCTTCGGTAAAGCTAAAGCTGTCGACGTTGGCGTAGAGGGCGAAGAACTGGTAGGTATTATATAATGTACCAAAGAACTTGCGTTGAACCTCTTTTATCCCATCGAGGTCAAACTTCATGCTTTCCCAGGGGGAAGCATTGGTGATAAGGTACCAGCGGGTGGCGTCGGCGCCGAATTTCGCGATGGTGTCGAAGGGATCGATGGTGTTGCCCTTGCTCTTGCTCATCTTATTGCCGTTCTTGTCCAGCACCAGGCCGTTGGAAACCACTGTTTTATAGGCCACGCCCGGGTATTTTGCGTCGAGGTCGGCGCCGCCGAGGCCGGCCTTTTTCAATTCTTCGTGGATGGATTCCTTTAAGAGGGCGCCGAGGGCGTGGAGGGTGTAGAACCAGCCCCGGGTTTGGTCCACGCCTTCCGCGATGAAGTCGGCGGGGTAGTTTTGGGCAAAGACCTCTTTGTTCTCGAAGGGGAAATGCCATTGGGCATAGGGCATGGCGCCGCTGTCGAACCAGACGTCGATGAGATCGGCGACGCGTTTCATGGGGCGGCCCGTTGCGCTTACGAGGACGATCTCGTCCACGAATGGCTTATGCAGATCGGCTGTCAGCCGTTGGATACAGGCGTCGGTGGTTTCCCCTGCCGCCGGTGTCATGAAGCCTGCTTTTACCGAGACCTGGAGGGCCGTTTGTAATTCCGCGATACTTCCGATGCAGATCTCTTCGCGTTTTGCCGGGTCTTCGTCGTCGGTGCGCCACACCGGCAGGGGGGTGCCCCAGTACCGGCTGCGGCTGAGGTTCCAGTCGACCATATTTTCCAGCCAGTTGCCGAAGCGGCCTTCGCCGGTGGATTTTGGTTTCCAATTGATGGTTTTATTCAGGTCGACCATCCTGTCCTTGAGGGCGGTGGTGCGGATGAACCAGGCGTCGAGGGGGTAATAGAGGACGGGTTTGTCTGTCCGCCAGCAGTGAGGATAATTGTGTTCGTATTTCTCGATGCGGAAGGCCTGGTTATCTTTTTTCAATTTGACGCAGATGTCGACGTTGACATCCACGTAGTTGGGGTCGTCTTTGTAGTTTTTGACATAGCGGTTGCTGAATTCGCCGAGGCCGTCGACGAATTTGCCCTGTTTGTCCACCATGGTCAGGATACCTATATTATACTTTTTCCCCACCTTATAGTCATCCGCGCCGAAGGCGGGTGAGGTATGAACGATGCCCGTGCCGTCCTCGGTGGTGACGAAGTCGCCGGGGATCACGCGGAAGGGATCGCCGCCGGCTTTTTCGGGGCTATTTGCTTCGTAGGGAAGGAGTTGTTCATAGCGGATCTCTTCGAGGGCGCTGCCTTTGAATTCGCCGAGGATCTTCCAGGGGAGGATCTTGTCGTCGGGTTTTGCCTGGGTGAAATCCCCGTTTTCGCCTTCCGGCTTAAAGTATTTGCCGATCAGCGCCTTTGCGAGGACGACGTTGACGGGGAGGTGGGTATAGGGATTAAAGGTTTGTACGAGGGCGTAGTCGATGCGGGGGCCGACGGTAAGACCCAGGTTCGAGGGCAGGGTCCAGGGGGTGGTCGTCCAGGCCATGAAGTAGATGCCGTTGTGGTCGGCGAGCTTAAAGAGGAATTCGCTTTTGGGGTCCCGGACGGCCTTGAACATGGCGACTACGGTGGTGTCTTTTACATCCTTGTAGCAGCCCGGCTGGTTGAGCTCGTGGGAGCTAAGGCCGGTGCCGGCGGCGGGGGAATAGGGTTGGATGCTGACGCTTTCGTAGAGTAAGTCTTTCTTATACAACTCGTTAAGTATCCACCAGAGGGTTTCGATGTACTTGTTCTCGAAGGTGATGTAGGGGTCTTTGAGGTCCACCCAATAGCCCATGCGACGGGTGAGCTCATCCCATTTGTCCTTGTATTTGAGGACTTCACGGCGACAGGTCTCGTTGTATTCGGCTACGGAGATCTTTTTGCCGATGTCTTCTTTTGTGATGCCCAGCATTTTTTCGACGCCCAGTTCTACGGGGAGGCCGTGGGTATCCCAGCCGCCTTTGCGTTTGACCTGGAAGCCTTTCATGGTCTTATAGCGGCAGACGAGGTCTTTCAGGGTGCGGCTAATGACGTGGTGGATGCCGGGGAGGCCGTTGGCGCTTGGGGGGCCTTCATAGAATACGAAAGGGGTGGCGCCTTCCCGCAGCGACACGCTTTTTTCAAAAGCCTGTTCCT
>Ga0206888_1134_pt1 | contig 19546 bp, 15 predicted proteins | sample Alteio_BWOrgHeat_90_FD_153258 | JGI IMG/M metagenome (GOLD analysis project Ga0206888, IMG submission 153258) | Enriched cells from forest soil in Barre Woods Harvard Forest LTER site, Petersham, Massachusetts, United States - Alteio_BWOrgHeat_Nextera4 ... | reverse complement strand
CCACGCAAGGACAAGCTCATGGTAAAGGTTAACTGCGCCGCGCTACCGGCTAATCTCATCGAAAGCGAATTATTTGGCCACGAACGCGGCGCCTTCACCGGCGCTATTGATCGCCGCATCGGGAAATTCGAACTTGCCGATCATGGCACACTCTTTCTTGACGAGATAGGCGAAATGCCGCTCGAAGCCCAGTCGAAATTATTGCGGGTATTGCAGGAGCGGGAGTTGGAACGCCTCGGCGGCAAACAAACCATAAAGGTCGATGTCCGCCTGATTGCCGCCACTAACCGCAACCTCGAAGAAGCGGTAAAGACCGGTGGGTTCCGCGAAGATAGACATTCTCGTCTTCGAGCTTCTTTTTGTAGGCCAGCAGCTTCTCGTTGGCCTGGAGATTATCGATGGCGATGGATATATGGGAGCAGATGCCTTTCACCATAAGCGGGCTTAGCTTATTGGCGAGCAGCCAGATGGTACCGATGGCTTTGTCGCCCGCGCGTAACGGCAGACTATACATGTTCTTTAGTCCCGTGGTCTTCCAAAGCCGGGCATAGACGCTGCCGTCCCTTATCTCTTCCTCCACGTTGAAGACCAGTCCGTCCTTACTTGCCAGCACCCGCGAGGTATAGGGCTCTTCGATGGTGATGATGTCACCCGATAGCTTATCATAGCCGGCTTCCGCATTCTTAAACAATGTCCTATCCGACATAAAGGGAGAAAGGTGGAAACCATCCTCGTCGATGACGCGGATCATGGCCAGCTTGGTGTGCATGATCTTGTCCATCACCCGGAAAATGGCGTCCCGCAGCTCGTTCCGGGTCCTTACCTGCGTGATATCGTTGCTAAAATCCAGCAGGAATGCTTGCTCTTGCTGTGTCCGGGCGACCTGTTCGTTGGCGATGATATTGGCCATGGCGATGGATATCTGGCTGCAGATGCCCTCCAAAAGCTGAATATTTATCTCTTCGATGGCCAGCCACAAGATCCCCAGGTTCGTGCCCGCGTTGCGAAGCCTGATCCCCACGATGGTTTTGTATTGCATCTTTTTCCAGAACTGCAGGTAGCTGGAAGAGATGCCGCGTGCGATCTCGCGATCTACATTGAACAGGAGCGGAATGTTGCTGTCCAGTACCCTGTTCTGCAGACCGTCGTTGATGGGGAAATTGGTGCTTATGAGGCGATCCAGCTCTTTTTTGTCCGGGGCAAGCGGGCCCGGATGATAGATATAGGCGCTAAGGGTGGCGGCATCCTCGTTGACCCGCCGGATCACATAGGCTTTAAGCTCCGTGAGTTTTCCCAATGAGGAGTGAACGGCGGCGGCCAGTTCGTCCTTTGTCCGAACCCTTGCTATATCCCTGCTGAAACCCAGAAGGAAGGATTTTTCCTTTTCTTTGTTGAGAACCTCTTCGTTCCGGAGGATATTGGAGACGGCGCCGGAGAGCTGGGGGGCGATACCTTTTATAACACTGCGGAATTCGTTGGTGAAGCTGCCCGGGCGATCCGTATACATATGGATGAAGCCCAGGGGCTCTCCTTCCCTGATGAGCTTTGTCATTAAAATTTCTCTCACCCCTTTTTCATAGTTTATCCGGAGGAAGACGGGGCTTTGGGGTTTGTCCATGATATCTTCGAGCATAAAAGAGATAGGCTCGTCCGATCTTAATACAGCCTGTATAAAGGGCTCATCGAGAGAAAAATGAGCCTTTATCAGTTGTGGATACATATTGTGCGTACGAATAGGTGAATTTTGAGTGTCGAGGAGGAATGGGATATAGGTCTCGTCGCGATGGTCGATGAGCGTGACGATAGTATGGGTGAAATAGAACAGGCTCCTGATCCGTTTTGAAAAAAGGGTGAGCAGGTCATCCCTGTCCCGGACGCTGGTAATGTCATTCCCAAGGTCAAGGAGCATCCTTCGTTCCTGCTCGAGCACAGCTTTGGAGAGGGCAGGCTGTTCCGCCCCCCGGGATCCGGTGTCTTTCATGAAGGAAATTTTTACGATCGTTGATAATGGCGCCGGACACCAAGCTATTCATTGGGAAACAACGCCTGAAGTTCTGCATAAGGCATAGATCCTTTCATAAAGGGTGTGGAATCTCCGGACGCCAGGAAATCTTTGGACAGATCGGCCAATGTCTGCCATAGGACCTGAGAGAGGTTTGAGCCCGCGGACAACCGCTTTACACCGAGACCGGCGAGCTCTTCAGCCTTTGGAACTCCCGGCCATGACATGATATTAAGCGGGATCGACAGGGAGCTGGTGATTGCCTCGATATCCTGGGCTTTGACCAGGGCCGGGACGAACAACCCATCCGCGCCCGCTTCTTTATAGGCTCCGCCCCGCTCAATGGTCTCAGCCACTATTTTATCAGCCGAAACAAGTTTCTTTAAAAAAACATCACAGCGGAGATTGATAAACAAGTCCAGACCGGCTCTGTCCAGAGCCGCACGCGCGGCCTTTATCTTGGAAATAACCATTGCGGGGTCATCCGGCCCTTCCTCAAGATTAACTCCTGAAGCTCCTGCTCTCGCGATCATGACTATATTTTCAGCCACGATCCCCTGATCGTCGCTGTATCCGTTCTCGACGTCGATGGAGAATGGTATTTCCAACACCCTGGCAATGCGTATTGTAAGTCCGATCTGCAATTCGAACGGAAGGACATATCCGTCGCGGTAGCCCATGGACCAGGCTACTCCGGCGCTTGTCGTAGCTACTGCCTTGGCGCCAAGCCATTGCGCCAGCAGGGCGCCGCCGGCATCCCAGATGTTCGGTAAAATCAGCGGAGTCTGTTGTCGATGAAGTTTGCGGAATCGGGCTACTTGTTGTATCATATCTCCTGCCGCCGCAACCAATGGCATGCCGGATTTTTAGATGGCTGGTTTGCAACATTTTAATTTTTGCGGTTAAAATAAATTCTTGTTATATCGGGAGTATTTGAAAAAAGATCGTGACAAAAGTTTCGATATCAATAATTTATGGTTTAAATAAACAACAGTTGTAATTTTATAAGTGACTGGTAACAATCAAAACCCATTAAGTGAAAGCGAAAATTTTAATAGTAGAAGATCAATTCATCGAGGCAAAAAGCCTCAATGTGATCCTCACCAATGCGGGGTATTCCACTTGTTCGATCGCCCGCTCCGTCTCCAGTGCCTTATCTATCATCGAGAGTGAAAAACCGGATCTGGTCCTTGTCGATATTTTATTACAGGGAGAAGGTACGGGTATCGATCTTGGGCACGTACTCAATGAAAAAAACCTGGCCTTCGTTTACTTGTCCGCCAATTCAAACCGGCAAATACTGGATGCGGCAAAATCGACAAAACCTTATGGCTTTATGGTTAAGCCTTTTCGGGCAAAGGATGTCCTGATCATGCTCGATGTAGCCTTATATCTTCACCAGCAGCGTATCGGGGAGAAGATCCAAAGCCCGTTATCAAAAAGATCCTTACCCGTCGTGCTTCCCCAGGAGTTTAGCCGGATGATCGGCAAAAGCCAGAAATTCCTGGAAGCGCTCGAGCAGGCAAAAATGGTGGGCCCCATGGATACTTCTGTGCTGATATTGGGCGAAAGCGGTACGGGAAAAGAATTGATCGCCGATTCGATCCACAAAGTTTCTACCCGGCGTAACAAACCGTTCGTGGTTGTCAATTGCGGCGCATTGCCGGCTAATCTTGTTGAATCCGAACTGTTTGGCCACGAAAAAGGTTCCTTCACAGGAGCCTACAATAAAAGAGAAGGAAAATTCGAGCTGGCAGATGGGGGTACGATCTTCCTCGATGAGATCGGCGAGTTGCCATTGGAATTGCAGGTCAAGTTCCTCCGGGTATTGCAGGAAAGAGAGATCGAACCCATTGGAGGTAAGCCCAAAAAGATAAATGTCCGGGTGGTTGCCGCTACGAACAAGGATCTCGAAGAAGAAGTCGCGGCCGGGCGCTTTCGCATCGATCTCTATTACCGGCTTAACGTTTTCCCACTGATGTTACCTCCGCTACGTGAGCGAAAAGAGGATATACCCCTGCTGGCCAACTTCTTCTTAAAAAAATATGCCACCGAAGCGGGACGGCCGATCCCCGCGCTATCCACTGAAGCGGCGGACATGCTGATGAAATATCATTGGCCCGGGAATATCCGGGAATTGGAGAATGCTATCCAGCGAAATGTCGTCCTCACGAGATCGGACATCATCGAAACGTTAGAGATACCCGGTTCCAAAAAGCCCCCTGATTCGGTAAATGAGAGTAAGGGCGGATTTAAGACCATGATTGAGAACGAACGGGATCATATCCTGGCGGTGCTCGAAAGCTGTCACTGGAAAATATCCGGAAAAGGCGGCGCTGCCGAAATTCTCGACATCAATGCCAATACATTGACCTCGAGGATCAAAAAACTCGGTATCGAAAAGGAGATGAACGACAGGAAAAACACTTAAACCGTTATACACGCGTGAGCAGGTTTATACTAATAATTCTATTATCGTCGATCGGGCTGACGGATTATGGCCAGGGAGTTTCCCGGGAATGGGCCGACTCCTTGTTGAAAAAATTAAATAAAGGCACTCCGGATACAGTGAGGATGTACGTTTATTTCATGGCGGCCCAAGCCCAGATATTCAAGGCTGGAGAGAATGAGATCGATCTCGACAGCGCCGAAGAATATATGCGCAAAGCGGCGTTGATCAATAAGAAAGCCCGGTCGGCGGACGCGGATGCCTTTCAGTTCCTGTTGCAATCGCTTCTTGCGCGGGAACGGCGTCAGGAAAAGAAGGGAAAGGAATTGGCCGAGGAGGCGGTTAGCCTTCTAAAGAGCGCGAATAATAAATATTATCTGGGAACTTCCTATTTTACGTTATCCGACTATTACGACTACAACGATCCCAACGAAAGCGCCGAGAAAAGTCGTCTTGTCGAGCTCGCCATTCAAGCCTTCCACCAATCCGGAAATATAGAACAGGAGGCTTATTGTCTTAAATATGTTGCCGATCTGTACGCTTTGAATGACGAGCGCGCAAAAGCGCTCGAGAAGCTCAATCTATCGTTAAAGCTTTACGATTCCATCCATTATGCATCCCTTCATGCCGTGTATATTTTGTATTCGCATATCTATTTTACCGATGGCGATTACAAACAGGCATTGAGCTACGGCTTAATGGCGTTGAAGAGCGCGCTAAGCGTGGGAGACAGCAGTCTTTCCCTGTGCGAGATATATAATTATATCGGGACGATCTTTGACAGGCTCAAAGAGGGAGAAAAGGCGATCGATTATTATAACAGAGCACTGAAGGTTGCCGAAAAAAATAGGGATAACACCTCGGTGTTGCAAGTAATGGCCAATATTGTCAATACCTATATTGCTTTGAAGAAGCCCGACGAAGCCCTGGCCTTTATGAAAACATTGCCCAAAAGTCTCATAAAACCTATAGCTGACCAGGATTATATTTACACTCCCCTGGCCTATCTGAATATTTATAATCAGCAGAAAAGATATTCGCAGGTAGATTCCTATTGTAACCGGATATTGGAACTGATAAAATTCCACCGGCCGCCGGACGATTTGTTGCATAATTTTTATCTCATACTTATCCGGCATTACCTTCAGGGTGGACAATATTCAGTGGCGAATATATACATCGGTACACTCGATTCATTGGGTAAAAAGATCGGTGATCCATCGCGGATCAAGGATGGGTTCTATCTCAAGTTCCGCCTGGATACCGCCCAGGGACATTACAAGGAAGCGACTGAAAACCTGTTAAAATATCAGGCCTTGAACGATTCGCTCTTCACTGAAACCGCCGGCAGACAAATGAAGCAATTGGAGATCGAATATGAAACGAAAAAAAATAAGGACGAAATAACCGTGTTGAGTCAACAAAACCAGTTGCAACGAAATAGACTCGATCAGGAGGCCCTGGTAAGAAAATTCTCCATCGGAGGGGTTGCCTTGATGTTTATTATTGTAGGATTACTCTACCGGCAATCCCGACGCAAACAACAAAATAATAAGATAATCCTTCAAAAGAACGAACAGCTCCAACGTTTCCTGAATGAAAAGGAGTGGCTGGTCAAAGAGATCCATCATCGTGTCAAGAATAACTTTCATATTGTCGCAAGCCTGTTAGAGATCCAGAGTAGTTACCTGAAAAACCAGGACGCTTTGTCCGCTATACAGGAAAGTCAGCACAGAATTTATGCGATGTCCATTATTCATCAAAAGCTATACCAGTCCGACTCATTATCTATCATTCACATGCCCGAGTACATCTATGAATTGGTGGAATATCTCCGGGACAGCTATTCGATCCGGGAGGATGTTAGCTTTTCGTTGCAAATAGAGAATATCGAGCTGAATCATGGGTCTGCTATTACCCTGGGCCTCATCCTCAATGAGGCGATCACGAATGCCATTAAATATGCGTTCGCCGGGACAAAAGATGGTAAGATCTCGATAACGCTTACCCATATCTCGGATGTACAGCTCTTATTGAGCATCGCCGACAATGGACGAGGGCTTCCCGTCGATTTTGAATCCAGGATCGGCACTTCAATGGGTATGGAACTCCTGCGGGGACTCACCGATGACCTGGGAGGCAGCCTGACTATAGAAACGAAAAATGGCACCCACATAAAGGTAATTTTCAGCTACAAGCCCATAACCCCAGCCAATAGTTCATTTTCGCAATAGGCTGCTTCCGGAAAAAAAGAACGAAGACGAATTTACAAGGAGTAAAAAGAGGACATTAAAATATCCTTCTGATGAAGAGCCTATTTCGCATATATATTGGGCTCAGGTTTGGGAGAAATGGGCAGTCATAAAAAACCTCGTAGCATATTGGGTGACAATATGCTACGAGGCCCATCGGAGAGGGAGGATTGCCTGCGGCGATCCCTTAGAGAGGGGCGTCAGACAAAGCACAGAAGTGCCGAACTTCGTTCGGACTTTTTTTATTCCGGTCCGCTACCGCGAGCGAGCTCGCGTCGCTACCCGAAATAAAAAAGTGCCCCCGCTGTAAGCGGGGGCACTTCTGTGCTTTGTCTGCGGAGAGGGAGGGATTCGAGGACCCTCTCTACAATGTTGTAAATCAATGCTTCCCTTGTCTTAAATGATACCTATTTTCTATTCTTGTTCCGGGTTTTATTCCGGGTTTAATATCAAAAACTACAATTTGCTCAAGTACTGCTGAAACTCATTTCCAGCAGCGAGTTTCTGAAACATGTTTTCAAGGATTGTATTATATTGTTCGCGCTCCAGGTCTGGAATCCCATTGGGGCTTTTCAATTCCTTCATATAACCCTCTATTTTCTTACCATATTTGGTGATAAAATATGAATAAATAAAGACCCCAAATTTATATCGAATACCAAAGTGTAAATGCCCAAATAGTACCCCATCATCCCCTACTTCCTTTTTATATTCTAAGAACTCTCCTGTCACCTTCGACAAATTCATGTTTGGCTCTTGTTCAAAATCCAAAGGAGACTCACAATAAACAACAAAATTGGGGAATAACTGTTTCATTCCTCCTTGGGCAATGACCCTCTGTGAGGCATCCCTGCTATCGGATTTAAACATGTAAATACCAATGGCAATAATACATACCAGGATTAGAACGACTGCTGCCATAAGCGTCTATTTTTTAGTGGATGGATAATTGCCTACTCTATTATCAGTTTTCGGCTTCCCTGAAAATATTTATCCTTTCCCCGTAGGAGGAGGATAAAAGCGATCTAATTAAAGCAACGCTGTAAAAAGGACAGAAAGGAACAGTTCTAAAGTGAGAAGGTCTACAGGAATAAGCTTTCGGACAATCAAAAATAGAGATTTTTTTGAATTGCGCAAATTCAAGGAATGTAAATACCCGGCTATGAAAATAACCGGGCTGAAAGACCTTATTGCCCTCTACTCCAAGAATGGGACCTTGATATCCCTGTAAAGCAGGATAATCTCACCTGCCCTCACAAGGTTCATGATTCGAAATGAAACCTGCCATAGCTGAATAGTCGAATAACAGAAAGAAATGGCACTATCCCTCTGCCATGATGGAATTGTACGGGTACTCACCTCCATGATGGGAAGAAGGTTTTTTAAGGTTGCTAGTACCATGTTATACTCCTTAGCGGTCTTCAGAAGAGCGAAAAGCAGTTCCTTATCCGCTACAGGATATGGCACCTCAAATAGTTTTTGAATATCATTAGGCATCGACATGGGTTTTAGAGAGGGATTGATCCGTGCAGAGGTCCATCAGAAAGCGTATGGGGTCTTTTCTCTGTTCCAGGTCCAACACTGCATATTGTTGTTCCCAATTTCTGTAATCTAAGCTGGCTGCTTCTTGTGAGTTGTTGTCTGTCATATAATCGTATTTTAGGTGAAGAAATAAAAAGGTTGGCCATTGTTCTCTCCCATGAAAGGCTCTGACAGGTAGTCAGCCCCACTGACCGGATGTAAAGAGAAAATGGGACCAACCTATGAGATGAAGTAATTACTTATGCCCTGTACAATTAATGGTGAGCAGCTTTGCCTTTGATCTCCTGAAGATCGGCGTGGAATAATTTCATCTTTCCCCGTGGGTTTATGATCACATGTTCTACCGCTGAAGTTGATTTCCTTGGCTGCTGTGCGATCATTTAGCCATGGGGGAACCTTATTTACTTGGAATGCTAGGTTTAGCGAAAGGGAAAGAGGAAGGCCGTAGAAACAGCCCTCCGTGAATCCATACCAAAGCAGCCATCCTAGAATTTCAGTGATTTATCCAAGGGGTTATAGGATGGTATTGGCTGATAGTGGCTATCCCCGCTGCTGATCTGTGTTGCCACTGGCCCCTGCCTCCCCTGCCTTGCAGTTTGGCGCGGTAGGGCTGGGAATGTAGGATCTGGATATCTACTTTTAAAAATCAATTATGTTATATTCAAATCCTACATGAAGGCACTACCAGACCTCTGTGAGACCTTATACTGGCCTGTATTCCGTTCTAATGGCCTTGTGGGTGGGTGAACGGAAGGAGGGCAATTATTAGCTAAGCCGCCAAAGCTGCTCGCAGGAGGCAGACAAATAGGTGGAGGCCGCCTGGATATGGCTTTCCTTTAAAAAATCATTAATACAAGCCATAGCCAGATAAGCGGCTGGAAGGCAGATTGGCGAAGGGAGGGAAAACCATGCTCAAATACTGTAGGGTGGGCGTGTGTGATGGCTATTTGGCGTGGGTTTTATTGGTGAGGGCCAATACTGCCCTACCTATTTCCCTGATTTTTGATCAGCTTTAGGTGACTGATAAGATTCTTGATCTACAGTTCGGCTATTTGATATAGCCGTTTTTCCTAATTTCTTATACACCGATAGAATTAAGACAAGCAGTTGAAGAGGGGGGATACCCAAGCACTTCGTTTAGCGCCCTGGGGGTGGGTTTAGGTGTCTTCTTCTCTCGCCTAGATATAGTCCAGATTGCTTCTCTGCTCCGGCTTATTTTAGAAATTCTTTGGCATTGGTATATGAAACAGCAATATGACTATGGCCTACCTTCATGCCAATGCCCTTGAAGAAAACTTTATCTTTGGGAGTCCTCCACTCAAACTCATATACTTCACCACACTTTGTAATTTTCAGAATACAAGGCGTAACAATTTTAGGGTTTGGTGTGGTTTCAATATATCTGGATGTGTATTCCCCCTCAATGCCGTTATTATAATATGGGTCCTTCGCGTCCTTTCTGGCAATTTCGGTATCAATTTCGTATGGTTGCAGCTCCTTTCTATTCTTCAACATGTTGGAACAAACTCCGTGGAGAAGGTTACCGTTGTCTAATATCTCATAGATTTCAAGGCCGTAGGAGTAGGAGGCTGACATAAATATGGTTTTGGCCATAAATGTAATACTTTCATAAATGCCTGGGGTGACTCTTATGGCACGCTTCTCATTGGAGCTTTGGAAGGTAGGTCAAGGAAGGGGCATGATCTCTCGCCCATATACTCCCTGAAATGGGATTTTGAGTGATATGGCGGATTGACGGTATGTCGGAAGTATACAGTGGGTGGGGTAATGCTATATTAATGATCATGTATCATTGTGGGGTCCCGGTACTTTTTATCGTGCTACTAGAAACATGGGGTTAGTGGTACTTCTCTTTCAGATAGCAATAAAAAAGGGGTAACATTACTGCTACCCCTTTGAAAGTCTACCAATTTCTGACCTTGAAATACCTGGACTGGTTAGACTAGTTGGACAAACTGTGCCCTTCGTGTTCAAAGTCCGGGTAGTCTGGGTATTCTAGGTAGTTACGTACTGATACTTTCCGTTGGACAACTTTTTGATCCTTCCCGATTCACACAATTCAGCTAAAGCTGGAAAGAAAGTTGCCTTTGCCATTGTCTTGTCCTCATACAGGTGCTTAATGTCTGCCGTCTTAAACTCATTGGACCCAGATGCCTCGACGATCTTTTGTATTTCGGCATATAGGGTATCAACGTTTGTTGTGTCATGGCGCCCATCGTAGGAGGCTAGGATACTTGCTTCATTTCTTTGCCCCGTCATCTCGATACAAAGGTTGTCATCAAGCTTGAACGTGTCTACAGTGTCGTAATCATCATTGGCGTGTCGCGAAGCAACCAGCTTTACATATCTGGTGTTGTCGATCGACCTATTGATACCAATTATGAAATCCGCCTCCTGCATGTAAATTCTTGATCCACTCATGCTAAATATGCCATAAGCCCGCTCATTGCCACCCTTGTTCGTATGATTTATCACAATGAGAGTACAATCGTACTTGGAAACCAATTCCCGTAGCCTCTTAGCGATGCCCTTCGCGATCTCTTCATCACTGTTGCTATCCATCGTCAACTTGCTTAGGGAATCAGCGACTACCACACCCGGCTTATGGTAAAGAATTTCACTTTCTAACGCCTCCCAATCCTCTTCGCCAATAACAAACTTTGGCATTTCCCGACTGGACACAATGTAATTTTCCTTTATCAACGCTTGTTCTTCTTCCCCAAAAGCATTCAACTGCTTTGTATTCCTGACGGCCCTACTACTAATGTCCTCTTCGTAGGATACCATTAGGCATTTTCTATTGTCACAATGCAACGGATAACCATTGAAGGTGTTTCTACCCGCTGCAATCGACAATAACAAGTACTCACAATAGGTCGTCTTCCCTGATTTTGGTGGGCCGAATATGAAGCCCATGGAACCCTGCTTAACGCCTGGGATAATCATTTTTTGGGGAGGTTCATTCTGAAGGCTCTCTAGTGCTTCGCCTAATGGGATTGCTTTTCGAGGCGATTCAAATGAATCACCATCAATTTTCTCTGGCACCTCCTTGATAGAAGGTAGGGGCGTACTTTCCTGATGGCCAAATTGGCCAATAGTGTATATATCCATACACGGGGGTTTAAAAAATTATGTAATGTTGTAGCAACACGCTACAAGAAGAGGATATTGACTTAAATCGCCCATTTAAAATACTGGCGCCAATATCGAGGTGGTGGTATCACACCGGGGGTAATTCGTCTGATGGCAGGAGGCCTACTAAATTCGGCCCATGTACCTGCGTTTTTTTGTAATGATCAAAATGATAAAAGCAAAGCTCTGTATTTTTTTTGAATCCGCAGACATATTTTTTTAGGCAATCGATAAGCAAGTGAGAATTAATGACTGCTGCGTTCGTGGAACATTAGACGCCTTCTATACTTACGTTTGCGTACATGCGTGAAAGGCTGTTGTCGTTGGTGCTAGAGCTATTTCCTTTCCTGCTGCAATCGAGCTATTTGTTCGTCCTTTTCCTTGAGCAGGCGCTCATACAGTTCGACGACTTTATCCAGGGGGTTGAAGGTGGGGCTATTTTGGATGAAAGCGACATTATCATTATTCGTAACAGTGTTGCCGATGAAGTTGTATGCAGCGCTCTCGTCGAAATTTTTTATAGCATCAGGTGTTACATGGAGAGCCTTAGCAACGTCGTCAAGCATCTTAGGATCAATGACCTCCTTTGCTTCCAGGAGGGAAATTGCCTGCTGGGTTATGCCCAGGTCAACCGCTAGTTCTTCCTGCTTCTTGCCCAGGATTTCCCTGATGCGTTTTACTGCTCTCCCTTGATGGACCGTTTTTTCTGACATGCAAAAGGTTTTAGCTCCTGCAATGATAAGGTTTTTCCTGCATTGTTAAAAACAAGCCGCTCCTTGTTACATACAAGCGCTATTTGTAGTATATCAGGTTGCCAGGGCGTTAATTTCGCGGTAAGTAAAACTACCTATCATGTTATTCAAAGATCACCCCGATTTCTACAATAAGCCCGTTCGGCTTGCCCAGGACAAACCTGTAGCACAAGTTATCAGCGATTTCTTTGATGATTTCCATCTATCAGACATACGGCAAGTTCTCTGGCAGTTAGTGGTGGTGGCAACTACAACGGATAATGATAAATTCCAGGAACCTGAAGCCAGGGCCGATCTATTGCATCATTATAGCCGCCTGGAGGAGCTTGTTGAGGCAGCATACCTGATTAATGAGGCCCAGCAAACTCGCTCCTAGACAGGCTTATACTTGATGGATAGCTACTTCGAAAATTTTGGGGACTTGGCAAGGATTTCCTTTTTTGCTTCGTTCTGCCGCTTCCTTTTGTTGTATCTGGCAGTCATTGCAGGGGAGGAATGCCCGTATAGGATTTGAACATCCGTAAGCTCCAGGCCAGCATCCACCTTATCATCAGTGCCCGTGTGTTTAGCGGCATACAGGTGCTTTTTGATCCCCAGGCCTGTGGGAGGTGCATCCATCACCAATTTCTTCCAGAGCTTGGTCAGGGTATCCCGTTTTACATGGTAAGGATTTGGCGTGAAATAGGCTGGATGCATCGCTCCTACCAGGGTTTTTCCGTTGATCTTCTTCCCTTGCCTGCCGCCTTTCTGAAAGGGTGTGCCAAAAACAAAATACTCTGCTGGATAGAGGTCCAACTGCATTCTTTCGAGGTCTTCTAACAGAAAGGGATTTATTGGCACCTTTCTGATACTGGTGGTCTTACTCTTTTCCAGATTCCCGATCTCTTGGGCAATGGTGATAATCCCTTCCTTCAAGTCAATGTCATTTATGCGTAGCTCAAGAGCCTCCTGGGGCCTAATCCCAGTGTGATAAACAACGCTCATGACCACCAACAATTGGGGATGAATCTTTGACAGGTGGGCGGCAATAACTTTCTTTTCAACTTCCGTATAAGCCGCATATTTATTTGATTCCGGGACCACCTTATCTTTGAAATCCAGCAATGGGTTTGAGCCTATAAGTCTATAATTGAGCAATTCGGAGAGCATTGATCGAAGGCAACTGATATACTTGTTGTAATTGTTGTTCGAAAAATTCCTTGCTTTGGCGCATTCATCAACTAATTCCAGGCATATAGTCCGGTCTACCTGGGAGATGGGCAGCAAGCTGATACCTGTGTTGGTGGCTGTCTCTTTTACAAAATCCAGGATGCATTTATAGTCATCCATGCTGCTGCCTTTGATAGATTTCTTTCCCAAAGCCCAGTCCAGCGCCTCATTTAATAGTAGCTCTTTTGCCCCTTTTCTGGTTGTTATACGGCGAAGTAAAAAGTCTGGATCGATTACTGGATTCCATCCCTGTTCTAACCAGGAGAGACGTGCTTCACAAAGTTTTTGGGCTTCGAGCATACGCTGCCCCTTATGTTTTATCCGGTTAATGCCCTCGCGGTACTTCTTCAGGTGGGGCTTGCCTTCATACGTGTAACGGAAATAAACAAACCAATCGGCGGGGTCTGAGGTGGAGATTTTGGGCTCGGTGTATGGGTGCCCTAAGATCAAGTCCTTTTTCATGCTTTCCTGTTTGTTCCGGGTTTTGTTCCTACTTTATACCCGGAGATTATTGGGAATTTGCGGAAAGCATTGATTTACCAATGAAAAAACCCCCTTGTTACAGGGGGCGTTGTGTTTGTCTGCGGAGAGGGAGGGATTCGAACCCTCGATACAAGTTTAAGCTCGTATAACGGTTTAGCAAACCGGCCCTTTCGGCCACTCAGGCACCTCTCCAAACAACCCTTCCGTCTTGAAAACGAGCCCAAAGGCCCGAAATATTCAAAAGGGGAGGCAAAAATAAAGATTAATTGCGGTATGCCCAAAATGCCCGCGTTTTTTTTGTTGGAGGCGGCGGAACCCACAAAAAACCCAACCGCTGCGTGGGGTTGGGTATATATACAAGGTTTATAAGCTTCTTACATGGCAGCTAACTGCACCTTTTGCTGGAGCTCCATCACATTTTCGCGGAAAAGGCTGTCCGTATCCATCAGATCCTTTACCGTCTGGCAGGAATGGATAACAGTAGTATGATCCCGCCCGCCAAAGTGCTCCCCAATCGTCTTTAAGGAATTCTTGGTAAACGCTTTAGCCAGGTACATAGTGATCTGCCTCGCCTGAACGATCTCTCGTTTGCGGGTTTTCTGCAGTAATTTATCATAGGATACATCGAAATACTCACATACCATTCGCTGTATTGTTTCGATGGTAATCTCCTTACTGCTAGTCTTCACGAAATTACGGAGTACCTTTTTAGCCAATTCCAGGTCGATTTCCCTCTTATTAAGCGAAGATTGTGCCAAAAGGGAGATCAATGCGCCTTCCAGTTCGCGCACATTCGTATTGATATTATACGCAAGATATTTCACCACCTCTTTCGGCATCTCCAACCCGTCATTCTTCATCTTCCGCTCAAGGATATCGATGCGGACATCATAGTCGGGGATCTGCAGATCAGCACTAAGCCCCCAACGGAAACGGCTCAACAAACGCTCCTGCAGCCCGTCCAGGTCCTTTGGCGGCTTATCGGACGAAAGGATCAACTGCTTACCGGACTGATGAAGATGATTAAAGATGGCAAAGAAGGCATCCTGGGATTTCTCGGCCCGGTTGAAGAACTGAACGTCGTCAATGATAAGAACATCCACCAACTGGTAGAAGTGGATGAAATCATTGATCGCATTGTTACGGCTGTGATCGACGAATTGGTTGATGAACTTCTCGGAGCTCACATATAATACCACCTTATTCTGGTGCAGCCGCTTCACCTCGTTGCCGATGGCCTGGGCTAAATGCGTCTTGCCCAACCCTACCCCGCCATAGATGACCAGGGGATTGAAAGAATTGGCACCCGGCTTTTCGGCCACGGTTTTCCCGGCCCGACGCGCTACCCGGTTGCAATCGCCCTCGACGAAAGAATCAAATGTATACACCGGATTGAGCTGAGCATCTATCTGCATCTTCTTCAGCCCGGGGATCACAAAGGGATTCTTGACAGGGTTGTTTATGATAAGTGGAAAATCCATTTCGTTGTTGGAAAAGGTTTTATACCCGTGAGCCGGAACATCCATCGTCAAAGGCTTATTCTGATGATTGCCGCTATCCACCATGATCCGGTACTCAAGCATCGCCTCCTTTCCCAATATCCGCCTCAGGGTTTTTGCTAATAAATTTACATAGTGTTCTTCGAGGTACTCGTAAAAGAATTGACTGGGAACCTGGATCACCAATACATTATTCTTCAGTTCAACAGGCTTTATCGGCTCAAACCACGTTTTATAATGTTGCCACTCTACGATATCCTTGATTATCTCCAAGCAATTGCTCCAAACTTTATCAAACGTTCTAGCCATTATTGAATAACCAATTTTTATGCCGAATTAAGAATAGTAATTTCTAAAAAGATCTCAGGAACCGGATTCTAAAAAGTTGCGCAGGGCGGCGAATATCAAAACTTTTCATGAAATAAAAAATTTTTTATTCACTTGTTTTTTTTGCTTCGCCTACAGTTTTGATGTTCAAAAAAAAGATTCATTTTTTTTCTACATAACCTACGTCCAGCCTGATTGAATCAGATACCACGAAGAGGTAGTCTGACCACCTTTTCAGATTTTTTCATTCTTCCCAGTAACCATTTCTTTTGGACTTATTCACATCGATGCGAGTCGGGGGCGAATGCATAGCATCCACCTCCTCGAGGCATAGAACGACAGTAGTAGTGGATCCAGGCGTAATATGGCAGTTGACCCTGCCAGGATGTTTTAAACTTACTTTGTATGAAGAAGGAAGACGCGAACTTCGATGAGAAGGAACCTTTCTTCATATATGTAGAGTTTTTTGTGAGGTCATTGAAGATACAAATAATTTGATTGCATTCTCGAATCCGAGATTTTTTTTTCCAAAAAATACTTATACCTTTTTTTGGGGAATTTTATTATTTTTTTTGGCAGGTAGAAATACCTATGAAGCGCTATTGGGGCTGAAGACTATATCTCAAACAGGCAGAACTATTTATATTACTTTTGACTGCGGAATCCCAAGAATTAGCGACGCATGCAGCAAACGATCCAACTAAAATTATTGCCGTCGGAAGCGGCTGACGATACCACACTCCGGGAATACATCGCCCGGGCTACCGCAAGACGGGAAGAAGAGATCACGGGGTATCATCTTTTAAAACGGTCAATAGACGCAAGAGGACGCCAACCATATATCCTCCTTTCCATAAAGGCGTTTATCGGCGAACCCTTCCCGGAGCAGGCTCCCGTAACCATCTCCTTTCCGGATGTATCGAAGGCACACCGGCAGGTACTGATCATCGGCGCAGGCCCCGCGGGTTTGTTTGCAGCATTACGACTTATAGAGAATGGCATCCGCCCCGTCCTGCTGGAAAGAGGAAAGGATGTCCGCGCGCGACGCCGTGACCTCGCAGCGCTGAACAAAGATGGAGTTATCAACCCGGAAAGCAATTATTGTTTCGGTGAAGGCGGAGCAGGTACCTACAGCGACGGCAAACTATACACCCGCAGCAACAAACGGGGCGATATCAACCGGATCCTTCACCTCCTGGTTCAGTTTGGCGCCGACACGACCATCCTGGTCGATGCACATCCGCACATCGGCACCAACAAGCTGCCACAGATCATCCAGGCCATGCGACAACAGATAGTCGACAGTGGCGGCATTTTCCTCTTCGAAAAAAAGGTTGTAGACTTTATTCTACATGATGCGATCATCCGTCAGGTAAAGACGGCAGACGGCGAGACTTTTGACGGCGACGCCGTTATCCTGGCAACGGGCCACTCCGCCCGGGACATCTTCCACCTTTTGCATGACAAAAAGATCCTGGTACAGGCCAAACCGTTTGCACTTGGCGTACGCATCGAGCATCCGCAACAACTTATCGATACTATTCAATACCGGACACCCTCTCCTTTTCTTCCGCCGGCAGCCTATAGCCTTGTGGAACAAGTCGACCACAGGGGGGTGTTCTCCTTTTGCATGTGTCCCGGCGGTATTATTGCACCGGCGGCAACGGCCGAAGGAGAATTGGTGGTTAATGGGTGGTCGCCCTCCCGCCGCAATAATCCCTATGCCAATTCAGGCATCGTCGTCAGCGTGGAAGAAAAAGACATGGCCGCCTTTCGCGACAAAGGACCACTGGCCGGACTCGCTTTTCAACAAAGCGTGGAACAAAAAGCGTTCACTGCAGGAGGTGGCCGATTCGTGGCGCCGGCACAACGCATGGCGGACTTCGTTGCCGGCCGGACCTCACCCGATCTGCCATCCTGCTCCTATCTGCCGGGACTTCATTCGGTCCCATTAAAACAGGTGCTGCCGCGGACGATCTTCGAAGACCTTCGCGGCGGCTTCAAGGCATTTGGGGAGAAAATGAAAGGCTATTTCACCAACGAGGCGGTGATCGTCGCAACCGAATCACGAACTTCGTCGCCGGTGCGCATCCCGAGAGACCCGGATAGCCTGTGCCATCCGCAGGTGGCCAACCTCTATCCCTGTGGAGAAGGGGCGGGATATGCCGGCGGGATCGTCAGCGCGGCAATGGATGGAGAAAGGGTCGCCGACCGGGTATCGCAGGCTACATTTTAGAAAAGCGTAAGAAAACCGGTAACATTCCCGCACAGCCCGCGACCAACCCATAGCAGTACACACGCTCAATAAATTTTCTTCTATGAATATCCTGGAAGTAAAGGACCTGCAAAAGACCTTCGCGACACAGGTGGCCGTCGACAAGGTTAGTTTCAACCTGGGCGAAGGGTCCATCTTTGGATTGCTGGGCCCCAACGGGGCAGGCAAGACAACACTGATCCGGATGATCACGGGCATCTTTTATCCCGACGCGGGCAATATCCTTTTCGAAGGCCGGCCATACGACCCCGTGAACGATCCCGTCCGCATCGGCTATATGCCGGAAGAACGCGGCCTCTATAAAAAGATGAAGATCGGCGAACAGGCCGTCTACCTCGCCCAGTTGAAAGGACTCAGCCGCCACGACGCCCTGCAAAGAGCGAAAGAATGGTTCGTCAAATTCGAGATGGAGACCTGGTGGAACAAAAAAGTAGAAGACCTCAGCAAGGGAATGGGGCAGAAGCTGCAATTCGTCACCACGGTATTACATGAGCCGCGGCTCATCATCCTCGACGAACCCTTCAGCGGTCTCGACCCCGTCAACTCGAACCTGATAAAAGACGAGATCTACACCCTCGCACGCAAAGGCGCCTCCATCATCTTCAGCACTCACCGGATGGAACAGGTGGAAGAGATCTGTGACCAGATCATCCTGATGAACAAAGGGCAGAAGATCCTGGATGGCTCGGTATCCGGAGTAAAACAGCAATTCAAAGAAAATCTTTTCCGTGTAGGCCTGGAAGACGGACTGCCGCCGGGAGTGGACACGCCCGCCTTCCGGATCGTCGGCCATACCAACGGGCATCTCGTGGTCAAGATAAACGACGGATACCGGCCCAACGATGTATTGAGCTATTTCATCGGCCAGGGGAAGGGCATCACCGCCTTTACGGAACTCCTGCCTTCCCTGAACGATATCTTTATCCGGCTGGTCGAGGGTACCCCCCTGGCCCGGCAATTCCAAAATATATAATACTATGAGCAAGACCTGGCTGATCACGCGTCGGGAATACCTGACCCGTGTTAGAAACAGAACTTTTCTGCTGTCCACCTTCCTCTTCCCGCTGGTGATCATCCTCTTCATCGTGGGGTCGGTGGTTATCGCCACGCAGACCCGTACGCGACACCATATCGCGGTGATCGATGCAAATGGGTATTTTAAGGACTATCTGAAAAGCGATAGCTCCATCACCTTCGATTTCTCCCCGGCCATCGATACCCTCAACTATGAACAGAAAGGCTGTTCTTCTATCCTCATCATCCCCCCGTTGCCCGAAGACACCCTGACCATCTACCGGCTGAAGTTCAAAAAGCAACTGGGCCTCACCAGCATGGGGGATCTCGAGAGCCGGATCAACAATGCCATTACCGACCACCTCATCTATGAAAAGACGGCTATCAGCAAAGGCCGGCTCGATACGCTGCGTCAACGCTCCCGGATCGCCCAGCTCCGCAGTTACGAGGACAACGGGAAGACGGCAAAAGCCTCCAACCAGGGGGCGTCGTCCGCCATCGGCTATGTCTGCGCCATCCTGATCTATATCCTCACCTTTGTCTATGGAGCGATGGTGATGCGCGGGGTGATGGAGGAAAAGACCAACCG
>Ga0206888_1133_pt1 | contig 19566 bp, 10 predicted proteins | sample Alteio_BWOrgHeat_90_FD_153258 | JGI IMG/M metagenome (GOLD analysis project Ga0206888, IMG submission 153258) | Enriched cells from forest soil in Barre Woods Harvard Forest LTER site, Petersham, Massachusetts, United States - Alteio_BWOrgHeat_Nextera4 ... | reverse complement strand
TATTATCAAATGGATCCGTAAAATGTAAATCCTAAATATCCTTTTTTTAAGTAAATTTGAAAATGTAATAAACACAAAGGATAAATTGTATAAAGCAATAAAAATCTACTTTCTGTTATTTGGCACCGTATTAATTTTGTCGTTTCCATTTTGTGGCATGGCAGCATTGAGTGGCACTTATACAATTAACGGAAGTATAGCCGCTTCTGCCACAAATTACCTGACATTCACTTCAGCACTCTCCGATTTGAACAGCGGGACAAGAAGTGACGGAGGTACTGTAAATGGTCCCGGAGTGAGTGCTGCAGTAATTTTTAATGTTTCAGCGGGTCAAACATTCCATGAAGCAAAGCTGGTACTTACTACAACAGGAACTGCTGCAAATACAATCACATTTATTAAAAGCGGAGCTGGTGCCAATCCGATGATAAAGGCCCCTTACCATTCAGGAACTCAATTTCCAAGTAATTCGGTTACTCCATACGATGCCATGTTTACCTTAAAAGGGGCCAGTTACATTACTATAAATGGTATCGATTTGCAGGATACGGGATCCTATGCCTCACCGGCAGGCAATACGGATCAATATCGGATTGAGAGTGGTTATGTGTTGACAAACGCGAGCACTACGGTTGGTAGTCAATACAACAACATTAAGAATTGCACTATTGTCTTGGATTCATTAAATGGGGCCAGTAGTGGCAGTAGTAGCGTGTACGGCTGGACTTTTGGCATCCTTTCTTATATCTCTTTCGGTGGCCCAACTGCAGCTGGCACCAACTCTTACAACAATTTCGACGGAAATACTATTTCCAATGTAAATATGCCCATTTACATTCAGGGGGATGCAAGTACCCACGATGTAAATAATTCAATTGGGGTTACAATTGGAAATACGATTACTAATTGGGGTACTGGAGTGGATATGAATAGCGGCAATCAAAGTTATGGCATCTGGGGAAACGATGAGGATAATATTATTGTAGCAAATACTACCATTAGCAACAATAAGATTCATGAATCCGCAAGTGTACAAGGAATATACTTTTACAATGCAGTAAATGGCGCGACCATATACAGCAATAAAATTTATAATATCAATGGTCACCAGGACAATTGGGGTTCATACATAAACGGCATACAATCACAGGCTTACGGCACCATAAGTTTTCATGATAATGAAATATACAATATTACAACAGAGCCTATGAATTTTGTTTTTGGTATAGATCAGCAAAATAGTGCATCTTCAATAAGTATTTATAATAACTATATTCATGACATTACAAATGCGGATGCTTCTACTTGTACCGTATGCAGCACTCAACCTTCGGTAGCAGCCATTTGGGTGGAAGGGAGTTCCGCTTCTACTCAAGTTTATAAGAATAGAATCGAGGGACTTCATTTAACCAACACCACCTCTCTTGGGGGAGGAAATATTGGAGCTTATACCGGATTTATATGTGCAATATATGGTCAATATTCCATGGCCAGGTGTGATTCGAACCGTTTTGACAACTTTACCAGTGTGGATAATGGGAATATTTACGGTTATTATGGTCCTCCAAATTCAACCAGTGCTAGTTTTACAAGGGACACTATTTATTCCTTTACCCATACGGGAACTGGAAATGTGTATGGATTTTACTCTGGAGCCAATACTACCTATACGTATAATTATAACGTGATACACGACCTGACCGGAGCTACGGGCGGAATAGTTGAAGGAATCAATTCTACTTCTTCAACTGCAACAATCATTGGAAATCGAATTTACACCCTTGTTTCAAACGATAATACTTCTACAGGGATATTGGTAAATGGAATAGATGTATCGGCAGGCACAACAATAAATTTAAATAACAACATGATTGGTAATCTTAGTGCTCCTAGCTCAGTCAGCACAAATGCCATCAATGGCATTTATTTGGGGGCAGGCACAACACTGAATGTCTACTATAATTCTGTTTACCTTAATGCAAGCAGTTCCGGGGCCAACTTCGGCAACTCTGGTATTTATACCAATACGGCCTCCACTACTATCGACATGAGGGATAACCTCATCGTAAATAAATCGACTCCAAGCGGTACAGGTTTAACAGTTGCCCATAGACGTAGCGGAACTGCTATAACCAATCTTGGGGCCAACACCAATTACAACAATTACAATGCAGGCACACCCGGAGCGGCAAACCTAATATACTATGATGGTACAACCTCCTACCAAACTCTTGCTAATTACCAAGCTGTAGTAGGGTTAGCCCCCAGGGAGGCTAATTCACTTACTGTGGATCCCGGATTTACTTCAACTACCGATTTACATCAGCCCAACATGACCAATTCCAATCCTTTGATCAGCGCAGGTACTCCCGTACCTACCGTTGTCATTGATATTGACTTGCAACCCAGGTGCAGCCCTGAAATCGGTGCTGATGAATGGGACTTTACAGGAGGCGCGCCACCCGTATCACCCATTACTTCCACAAGACCATTTGTTTTTTGCTCCAGTCAAACCATTACATTTACCGGACCTTCTAATCAGGTAACCAGTTGGAGTTGGACATTCCCCGGAGGGACCCCTGCCACCTCAACACTTCAGAACCCTGTTGTTACCTATAACGTTGCAGGATCCTATGATGTTTCCCTGCATACTGTTAACGGATGCGGATTCAAAGATACCACCATGACCAGCTATGTTACACTCTGCGCCGGTGGAGGGCTTTCGGGCACCTATACCATAAATCCTTCTGCACCTGCATCATGCAGCAACTTCCAGACTTTTAGGGACGCCAACAATGCCCTTCTATGCCAAACAGGAGCGGTTACCTTTAATGTAATATCCGGCCAAACTTTCACCGAATCAAACATTCTGGTTACAGCCGCGGGAACATGGCCCATCGTATTTCAAAAATCAGGCATATTGGCCGATCCATTAATTACAGCCGGCACTACGTCCCCAAATGTAGGAACAGGTGCCAGGGATGGATTTTTTATATTACAGGGGACGGATAGCATTACGTTCGATGGCATCGATTTACAGGAAAATGCAGGTAACGCCAGTAATACAACAAGAATGGAATGGGGGTATGCCTTGCTGAAAAACAACGGCACCGATGGCTGCCATAGTGTGGTGATAAAAAACTGTACTATTACTCTTAACAAAGTAAATACGGTTACCTATGGGATTTATTCGAACAATATTAACCCAGGCGGAGTTACTCAAACCGTAACCAATATCTCAGGGTCCAATTCAAATAACCAGTTTTTTGCCAATACCATTCAAAATTCATACAATGGAATTTTAATGTGGGGATATAACGATCTTGTGTCACCATACAATTATTATGATCAGAATAACCAGATAGGAAAAGCGGGTCAAGGTAATACCATCAGCAATTATGGGGGTGTTGCCACTCAGGTAAATGTAATTTATACCCAATACCAAAATAATTTTAAAATTGCTAATAACACGATAAATGGGGCCGGTTCAACAACAGGAATCACCTATGGCATTCTTTCCTCAAATGCCTTTAACAGCAATGTGCAAATTAATTCCAATACCATAACCCTTGCCCAAACCAGCACCGGACAACTCTATGGAATTAACAATATAGCAGGTGCCCCCAGCGGAGGTGGAACAGGAATTGTAAACATTTATAGTAACACAATTACCCTGAGCAATACTGGTGCGGCAGGTGCCACCATTTGGTATGGAATTTGGAATACCGGTGGGGCATCCGGCACCGTAAACATTTACAGTAATACATTGCAAAACTTCATCGTAAAAACCACGGGTGCCTTTTATCTTATTTATAATACGAACAACCCTGCCTCCCTCAGTGTTTACAACAATAGTATTACCGGATTAACCACCACTGCAACTGCTACAGCAGCTTCCTTTTTTATAAATATTGCGTGCGTACCTACTACCCTATTGTATGTCCACAATAACACAATTAGCGGTAATACCTTTGCGGTGGGTAACGTCGCCGTTACCTTATTGAGTATTGGAAGCGCGAGCGTGACAACCGGGACCTGGACAATCAATAAAAACACCTTGCTTACCAACACAAGGAGTGTGTCTTCTACAGGCAATATATTTTCCATAAACATACTTGGCCAGGCACCAGTAAATAGTTGCGACAGCAATACAATATCGGGCATCTCCAATTCAATTACCACGTCTACAGGTAATGTATATGGAATAAATTACGCCATAGCGGGTCCTGCTACTGCCACTACTTCTTCGTTTTCATCGAACACCATAAATAATTTAAGTTTGGCTAATACCGGAGGTGGCGCGGTGTATGGAATAATAGTAAATGGGGTTAACCCCTGTTATGCAAATCACCAGATACGTCTTAATACCATCAATACTCTTCACACTGCTGGCAGCGGGAATGTATACGGTATTTATGCGGTAACGAATAATACGGGAGGTAACCCCGTGCTCACTTATCAGGTATCTCAAAACGTCATCTACAACTTATATAATGCAGCAGCAGCAGGCAGTACCGTTTATGGCATGATACTGAATGCTACAGGAACGGCCAGCAACACCATCAATGCATGGAATAACATGGTAGATAATTTAAACTCTTCGGCATCCAATACAAATGCGATTAACGGCATGTATCTAACTGGGGGAGCGGGTGCTGGTTTTGTCAACGCCTACTATAATTCAATTTATTTAAATGCCAGCAGTGCCGGAGCCAATTTTGGCACCGCTGGCATTTATTCGGATGTCGGCCCTACCGTTACCTTAAAAAACAACCTGGTCGTGAATACCTCAACCCCTCACGGAACAGGAATAACCGTTGCACACCGGAGAAGCACTGATAATACTTTTGGAACACTAACAGCAAATAACAATGGCTATTATGCCGGCACTGCCGGAGCAAGTAACTTACTGTATATGGGACTCACCATAAACGATTCGGCCTCCACTATTACAAGGTATCAAACCGTATCGGGCAAGGAAACGAATTCGATCTCTGCCAATCCGGGATTTACCTCCCTTACGGATTTACATCAACCCTTTATGACCGCCTCTTCTCTTGTTGCAGGAAAAGGAGTGGCACTTGCCTCTATTACCACTGATTATGACGGAGACTCAAGGGCCACATCGGTTCCTGATCTGGGTTATGATGAATTTGATTTTACCTCTCTTCCAATTGAATTATTATCCTTCACCGGGAAAAATCAAGGGGAAACAAATCTGCTGGAATGGACAACGGCAAGTGAACAAAACAATGACTTCTTCACTGTTGAAAGAAGTATAGATGCGCAAACTTTTGGAATTCTGGGTAAAGTGGAAGGTGCCGGAAATTCAAGTACCGCTATTCATTATTCTCTGGTGGATGAATCTCCCTACGAAACGGCCTATTATCGTTTGAAACAAACTGATTATAATGGAAATTATACTTTTTCTAATTCAATCCAATTGACTTTGAAGAAAGGTGATGACTTTTCATTTAACATCTATCCTAATCCGAGCGAAGGTTCATCCATTAAGGCTCAAATAAATGCTGAAACAGGAGTTCCTGTTTTGATCATCTTAAGGGATGTTTTAGGGCGGGGTATTTACTCCAAATTAATTCCAGTTAGTGAAACCAATAAAAATTACTGTAACATTGATCCTCCCTACAAGTTAAATCCCGGAGTTTATTTTATTACCGCTACTTCTGATAAGAAAAGCCTTACCAAAAGACTAATTATTGAATAGGAATACAACCTAAGAAATGATTAACCCAAAAATACTTTTAAGTTCCTGCTTCTGGATAAGTACTTGAGTTTTCTGATTGCCTTTTCTCTTATTTGTCTTACTCTCTCCCTGGTTAAATCATACTTCTGCCCTATTTCTTCGAGCGTAAGTCCATGTCGTAAGCCAATGCCAAAAGATAAAATGATAACACCTCTTTCTCTTTCAGTTAATGCAGAGAGGGATCTGGATATTTCAGTTTGCAATGAGGTAGCCATGAGTTCACTGTCGGGTTGCACATCATCCGGATCGGAAAGAAAGTCTAAAAAGGTAAGACTCTCGGAGTCACCAATGATCGCATCGGTCGACACGTGACGACTGGAAACACTGAGGGTACTTGACAATTCCTCTTCCGACATTTTCAATTCGGTTGCCATCTCCTCCACACTCGGTTCACGTTCCAACTTCTGTTCTAATGTTCCTTGCACCATCCTTATTTGGTTGAGCGTACCAATTTTATTCAGCGGAAGACGAACCATCCGTGATTGTTCACTTACTGCCTGCATAATGGACTGACGAATCCACCATACGGCATAGGATATAAACTTAAAACCTCTTGTTTCGTCAAAACGCTTGGCAGCCTTTATTAATCCCAGATTCCCCTCGTTGATCAGATCAGCCAGGGTTAACCCACGGTTTTGGTATTGTTTAGCCACTGAAACAACGAAACGAAGATTCGCAGTAGTTAGTTTTTCCAATGCAGCCTGATCCCCATTCCTTATCCTTACCGCCAGTGCTACCTCCTCCTCCGCACTCACCATTCCATATTTTCCTACTTCTTGAAGGTATTTGTCAAGCGAAGCTGTTTCACGATTGGTGATGGACTTGGAAATCTTTAGCTGTCTCATAGTTTTATTTTAGTAGACTCAATCATACGTAATTAAATATAAAAAGTTCTATTTCTTTTTAAGAATCTCGTATTTACATACGTAGCAGTACCAAAGAAGGTTTTCCATTAAGGCAGGTTTCCATTATCCGGCTAAAAGGGCTATTTCGTCGCTGCATTTAGGTGCTTTTCCTGAATATTTTTATGTATTTTCTTTTATTTAGGATGTTTTCTTTATTTTTGTATATCTTGGGTATTATAAAAAATCAAGCTTCATTTTTATTCCTTTTATAAATAACACTTGGTTTAACCATTGAAATGCAATTAAAAGAAGTTATAAAATAACAGGTTACTTTAAAATTTAAATCAACCGAATGAAAAAAAACTACCTCCTTCTTTATCTGCTATCCATCTTAATTGCTACTCTTTTTTACCTCCCTGCATTTGCTCAAAGCTCCTTTCAGGAAACTTTTAGTGGGAAGGCTCCTTTCTATTATGACCCCATGGGTAATGCCGGATATATTGGCCCCTATTCGATACAACAGACCCACGACGGCGGATACATTATGGCAGGTTATACAACCACTTATGGTGCAGGAGGCAATGATGTATACCTGGTAAAAACAAATTCTTCAGGTGCCATTCTATGGACCAAAACTTTTGGCGGGACAAGCGATGATTTTGCGTTCTCTGTGCAGCAAACTACAGATAGAGGATATATTGTCGCCGGAAGCACGGCTAGTTTCGGGGCAGGGGGTAATGATGTTTATTTAATTAAAACGGATTCGACAGGCACTTATCAATGGTCGAAAACCTATGGTAAAGCAGGCGATGAATTTGGCTATTCTGTTCAACAAACCCTGGAGGGAGGATACATCATAAATGGATTTACAAACAGCATGGGCTCCTGGTATTCCGATCAGTATTTGATCAAAACCAACTCAATAGGCGACACTCTCTGGACAAAGGTTTTTGGTGGGGGTACTTATAATCATTTCGCAAGCTTTATCGTCCAACAAACGCTCGATGGCGGTTACATTTCTTCAGGAATTGCCTACCCCAGTGGCGGCGTTGAAGGTCAGGGTAGTCCTTACCTGATCAAAACCAATGCGAATGGAAATAAACTCTGGTCAAAAAATTATACCTATGGCAATCAGTACCTGGCCATTTATTCTCTCCAACAAACCTCTGATAAAGGATATATGATGGCAGGATCGTATGTCGCAGGATTTAGTGCGGATTCTGCCTCAGGTATCATCTTACTCAAAACAGATAGCCTCGGAACTCCTCTTTGGGGTAAAACTTTTGATGGAGAAGGCGACGATGCACTGATCAGCCTACATTGCCCATCTGTGCAGCAAACTTCCGATCATGGATACATAACTACCGGAACCTACGAAGATAATTCTTCCAACTATAACAATTTTATTTTTTTAGTTAAAACAGACTCTACGGGTACACTTAAATGGTCAAACACGTTTACCTCCTCCACAGACCTTACTAAGAATTTTGACGATGAAGGTTTCTGGGTACATCAAACCAAGGATGGAGGATATATGGTGGCTGGTACCAGCTCCATTGGAGCCGACGTTTATTCTATTTACAATCCTTATTTAATTAAAACCGATGCCAATGGCCATACCAGCGGTTGTAATGAATATACCCAGACTGTTAGACAAGTGAGCAGTAGTTTTACTTCTACCCTACTTACTGTCAATTCATATGCAGGCGGAAGTGTTGGCAATCCGGCTACTGTGAAAGGAAGCGGTGGTTCTGCAACGGTATTATGCACAGTAACGGCCCTGCCTATTGAGCTTTTATTCTTTACCGGCCACAATGAAGAAAAGGTGAATGTGTTGGAATGGCAAACCGCATCGGAAAGCAACAACGATTATTTTACTGTTGAACACTCCGCGGATGCCCTGAATTTTACTCCTTTTGCAACAGTAAAAGGAGCCGGAAACTCCAGCCAACTTCAACAATACTCTACGGTTGATAGCCTCCCTGCTACTAAAACAACTTATTACCGACTCAAACAAACGGATTACGATGGCAATTATACCTATTCCAATACCATTGCCATCGGCATGAAAACCAACCTGGATATCATCAGTATTTATCCCAACCCGGCCAACAATAATTTGCAGTATTTATTAACGAGTACAGAAAATGTGGAAGTAAATATAGCCGCAATCGATTTATTAGGCAGGAGGATCAACATTCAAACCAAAACCATCAGTAAGGGCGTAAACCAATTGAGTATTGATGTATCTGCTTTTAGCACCGGGCTCTATCTGCTCCAGATAACCAGTTCTTCGGGTATAAACAGGGTTCAGAAAGAATTTATGGTGAAGTAAAACAAACGCTATTTTGTTCCCTATACCCTTTCCTTTTATAGTAAGTATTCTACATGACTGTGGTCATTCTACCACTAGTTAATGCTCCCGGCTGCACCAGCCAGGGCTTCGCATAAGAGCATTCTTTGCGTCCTCCACGAAGCCTAGGGGAACTCCAATATTACTTGTCCTCCACCTTTAAGATACTTTTTAGTTTGATGTCGGTGCAGGAAGCACCGATCATAATGCTAAAATCTCCAGGCTCCACACTGTATTTCATGTCCCTATCCCAGAAGGAAAGTAAATCAGGGGACACGTCAAAGGATACCTCTTTTGTTTGTCCGGGCTCCAGGTGCACTTTTTTAAATCCTTTCAGTTCGATCACCGGACGGGTAATACTTGAAATCAAATCCCTGATGTATAACTGGGCGATTTCATCTCCAGCCATTTTCCCTGTATTCTTAAGCGTAAAGGAAACCTTGGTTTTCTCGTTTTTCCTGATTACAGATTTTTCCATTTTCAGCTGACTGTATTCAAAAGTAGTATAACTCAAACCAAAGCCGAATGGGAAAAGCGGTGTGGACTCTTCAAAAATATAGCCTCCCTTTGCATTGGGGTAGGCCATTTTCGAAGTAGGCTTACAATTATAGTAAGCAGGTAACTGCCCTACTGAACGGGGAATGGTAATAGGCAACTTGCCGCCTGGGTTGAAATCACCAAAGAGAATATCGGCAATAGCCGTACCCGTTTCCTGCCCCATGTACCAGCATTCGAAAATAACGGGAGCCTTTTCTTTGACGTAATTAATACTTAAAGGCGATCCATTAAATAAAAGAACGATAACAGGCTTCCCTGTTTCAAGCATCGCCTTAAGGAGTTCATTTTGCGAACCTACCATGTCCAGGTTTCCCCTGTCTACACTCTCGGCAGATATCTGTTCGTTAGATCCTATGGCCAGAACAATGGCATCGGCCTTTTTTGCCACCTGCACCGCATCATTAATCATGGCTTTATTCTCTTCCAGAGGAACAATTACATTCTCGTCTTTTACCATTTTATTTATTTTACATCCTTCACTGTAAAGCACATTCACCTTGTCGCCAAGCTTCGATTTTATTCCATCTAAAACGGTAATAAACTGTTTAGGCTTATAACTGTAGCCGCCAAGTAAAACCCGGTTGGCATTGGGCCCAACCACTGCCAGGGTTTTAAGTTGTGAAACACTTAATGGAGCGATGTTATTTTCGTTTTTCAAAAGCACCACCGATTCATGTGCACTTTGTAAAGCCAATTTCCGGTTGGCCTGACTTCCCACAACTTTTTCAGCAACTTGCGGATCAACATACGGATTATCAAATAATCCCAGGATGAATTTATGTCTTAACATGTGGGAAACTGCACGGTCTACCATCTCTATATTTACCTCCTTGCTCTCCACCAATTGTTTAAGATTCATATAGCATTCGCTTTCCACCAGTTCAATGTCAACTCCCGTATTTATGGCTTGCTTTGCGGCATCAGCAAAATCTTTCGCCACAAAATGTACGTTTGCCAAACGGCTCACTCCATAATAATCCGACACCACTACTCCCTTAAAACCCCATTCCTCGTGCAACACTTTTTGGAGCAGCCATTTATTTGTACTGGATGGGATCCCATCAATTTCATTGTAAGAGGCCATCACTGCTTCTGCCTTCCCCTTAGTGATGCATTCTTTAAAAGGAAAGAAAAAAGTTTCCCTCAATACCCTTTCGGAATAATTGGAAGGAGCCGTATTTTTACCGCCCTCAGGCTGGCCGTGACACAAATGTTTGAGCGTAGCGATAACATGCTTCGAGTCGATTGAACCGCTATCCCTTCCCTGAAAACCATACACAGCACTCAATCCCATTTGCGCTACTAAAAAAGGATCCTCGCCATAGGTTTCTTCCGTTCTGCCCCAGCGTGGATCTCTTCCCAAATCAACAATGGGAGTCAATACCAAATGCGAACCACGGCATCTTATTTCTTCCGCTGTCATACCATACAACTTTTCCACCAGTGCAGTGTCCCAGGTAGAAGCCAGCCCCATTGGCATTGAAAAGCTGGTTCCATCAAGCGATACGTGCCCATGTAAACCTTCCTCATGTATGATAACAGGTATTCCCAAACGGGTTTTTTCTTTTAAATATTTCTGTAAGTTGTTGGCTGCCCTGGCCGAAATTTGGGGATGAAATTCCAGGGATGGATCTAACCTGATATGGCCCAACCCGTTTTTTAAAATGCTATCCGCCACACGGGTATTCAAATTGCCCAATGAATCGAAAAGTTTCACTGTTTTGTAACTTGCTACCATGGTACAGGATAATTGCCCCACTTTCTCGTCCAACGTCATGCGCGACAATAAATCCTTCACTCTTTCATCCACCGGCAACTTGGGATTCTTGTACGAAGGCTCAGCTCCTGATTGTTTACACGAAGGCGCCGTTACTACAAATAAAAAGCATGCAATGGCCAGCAGGAAGTTAAAGCGTTGTTTCATATTGTTTTTTAAATTTATTACTGTTGAATTTGAAAGGCTAAGTTAGAAGATTTCCCTAAACGAAAACGATGTACAATAAATTTGCCGCTAAAACAAGTACATCACACCCCAACAGCCCTGAAAGGGCGCAGTATACTAGCAAGGGGCAAAGCCCCTTGTGCGTGAGTAAACGCAACGGGATGTTGGCCCAGTATGGGCTGAAAGAATTACCTCAACTCCACAACATAGAAAACATAGATTTTACAAAAAACATGTTAACTGAATCTATCTTTTCTATGTGCCTATCTGGTTAAAAAAAACCCTCCCCAGTCCGATGATCGGGACTGGGGAGGGCCTTCTATCCATCAGGACTCCCTTCCATGTGTATACTTAACTCCGGTATTGGCGAAATTTTTAGGGAGCTATGATGCTCACCGCAGGGCCGACATATAGAACTCTCTTCGATACTTATCGCAAACTATTTCATAAGTAGGAAACTCCCTTTGATACTTATCGTAAACTATTTCATAAGTAGGGAACTCCCTTCGATACTTATCGCAAACTATTTCATAAGTAGGAAACTCCCTTTGATACTTATCGTAAACTATTTCATAAGTAGGGAACTCCTTTCGATACTTAGCGTAAACTATTTCATAAGTATGGAACTCTCTTCGATACTTATCGAAAACTATTTCATAAGTAGGGAACTCCTTTCGATACTTATCGAAAACTATTTCATAAGTATGGAACTCTCTTTGATACTTATCGAAAACTATTTCATAAGTAGGGAACTCTCTTCGATACTTAGCGTAAACTATTTCATAAGTAGGGAACTCTCTTCGATACTTAGCGTAAACTATTTCATAAGTAGGAAACTCTCTTCGATACTTATCGCAAACTATTTCATAAGTAGGAAACTCTCTTCGATACTTATCGCAAACTATTTCATAAGTAGGAAACTCTCTTCGATACTTATCGAAAACTATTTCATAAGTATGGAACTCTCTTCGATACTTATCGTAAACTATTTCATAAGTATGGAACTCCCTTCGATACTTATCGAAAACTATTTCATAAGTATGGAACTCTCTTCGATACTTAGCGCAAACTATTTCATAAGTAGGAAACTCTCTTCGATACTTAGCGCAAACTATTTCATAAGTAGGAAACTCTCTTCGATACTTATCGTAAACTATTTCATAAGTAGGAAACTCCTTTCGATACTTAGCGTAAACTATTTCATAAGTATGGAACTCCCTTCGATACTTATCGAAAACTATTTCGTAAGTATGAAACTCCCCGCGGTACATCATAAAAAAGATTCCATCATTAATAAGGCCCATCCGCTAATTATGCCCGTCTCCTTCTTAATTACAGTATTTTGCTCCCTAATTAGGATGTTTGAAGTGTTAATTACTCCGCTTTGCTTCATCATTATGCCGGTATGGAACCTGATTAGCGAATTTTGTTTTTCAATTACGCTGAAAATTTAACCACAAGGTGCACAAAGTTCCTGTTGGTGAGATCGTTAAAAAACACTTAAGCGCTTATTACTTCAAACCGCATGGCTCCCGATAAATTTAGGGATTGCGCAACACATAGCACCGAAATACAATTATCTTTTTCGTTCATTTCCAATAAATACGAAGGGCAAGTTTGAATTATCCAGCCGTCATAGTAACTTGTCAAGTATTATGCCTAATTTAGTTTCTTAAATAGGTGTTGTTCAAAAAGAACGCATTGAAATTGATATGCAGCAATCAATGGGAATGAAAAAACATTTTATTTATTTATTCTTTATTTACCTACCTGTTTTTACTTGCGAATCTATTTTTGCAGAAGGAGGAAATGATAGCATCATAAAAAGAAAAAATTCGATTTTTATTCAATTGGATGAAAATGCATTATTTGAGCCATATAGTCTTGATGCTATTTATTTATTTTCTGTTAATTATGACAGATTGTTTTTTCAAAGCAGTAAGTTAAAATGCACTTATAGGTTTGGAGGTGGGTGGTATAAAAATACTTTTGCAACAAAAACATATTACAATGCTACTTCCACTGTAACCTATTTCCCTTTAGAATTTAATGCGTTAGTCGGAAAATCCAAAAATTTTTTAGAAATAGGTTTGGGGTTTACTCCCTCCTTTGGAGAAAGATCATCAATATATTCTAATGGGAAGATGCTAGGAATTCAAGAATATAATTTTGATTTCATTATTGTTCCCAGAATTGGATATAGATTCCAACCACAAAATGGCGGGCTTTTTTTCAGAATAGGGATTACACCAATTATTTATAGTGACTTATTTTTCAGCAGAATTAAAGAGTATGACCCAAAACGCTTTGGGCTCCTTGGAACAATTAGCATAGGAGGAAGTTTCTGAGCGTTTATTTCTTCAGCCCTTTCAGGAGTTCAATAGGTTCTTGTCTTGTATCAAAAATGGTATCAATAATAATTTCTCTGTTAACGATACGATAGACGATTTTATAGTTTCCTGAAATTAATTTTCTGTATCCCTTTTCCAAATTTTGCAGAAACCCCTCTTTATTCCCTATTCTTGAATGACGTTTTAACTTTTGGATATCCGCAAGGATTGTTCCTTTTACTGATTTGGCCACTTTCAAGCCAGCCTTCTTTCTATAATACAGGTAAATAAATTTTAAACTTCTTTTCGCAACATCAGTAAATACTATTTCCAATTCTACCACTTCTCTGATTCCTTTTCTAAATCTTCCATATTGGTAATCCTTCCTTCTTTATAGTCCTTTTCTGATTCTTCTAAATCACTATAGAGTTCTTCCATTGTCATTCTTTTCCCGGGATCATAGGAAGATACTTTTTTTCGAAAGGCATCTATTCTATTAATGATCGCTTCATCTTTGAGTTGAATGACCCATTCTATTAAATTTAACTTTTTAGCTTGAATATCCATTATACGTCATAGTTTAATGCAAAGATAAGGCTTTCTCCTGAATTTATTTTCCGCGGCGGCGGACAGTAGACCACTTACAACTTCATGCTTCTCCTTTCACAACTCTTTAATTCTTAAAATCTATTTTCTACAAAATTTTAACCTCTATTTAATTAAGCTCAGCTTTCATTAAGGTTAATTCAACTAATAACAAAACTCCAGGGCAAATTGCTAACGTATACTTGAGCGAACCTATACTCCAAGGCCATAAAATCAGTAGATAAACTTTCGGTCTTCGGGTGGATGATCAAGACAAGGATTAAAAAATTTAAAAAGGAGGTCCGGATGAAAAAATTAATCTTAATACCCTTTATCGTGTTGTGTATTCAGTCCATTTCAGCGCAAACTCCCGGGTTCAGGTACGGTGGACATTTTGGCTTAGGCGAATCGGGGTTTAATTCATTGGGTGCAGGCATTAGTCAGCAAGGCAAATTAAATTTATATGCCGGAATAGCTGCAAGTGAACAATTTACAAATCACTTTGGACTTGATGCGGATGCACTATTTGTTAGCAAAGGAGAAAGACTTTCAGGAGAAACCACTGACACTGATGTTTTGGGAAATACCAAAACCTATACATACAACGACAACTATCACCTGTTTTATGCTGAACTACCCCTATTACTTAAACTCAGCATAGGTTGGAACAACTTTTTTTTGAAAGGATTTGCCGGACCAAGCATCAACTTCAACTTGATGGCTTTACAAAGTAGAACTTATCAGGATGCCAATTACGACGCTAACCATGGGTATCTGGATGCAAGGATGAATAATATAAATGTAATGGAATTGGCGGGAGTATTCGGAGCAGGAATCGACGTTCAGTCAGGAGAAAATATATTTAGTCTGGATTTTAGGATAAGCCATGCTTATGATTCTTTCGGCAAAATAAACAACTACAACGCTTATAATAATTATTTCGCAGTAGGATTTGGTTATGTTTATTGATAACGGCAGTATGAACCATTCCGTTGGTCTGGACAGGAAGGACAAATTTTTATTTTGTAAAATCAAGAAGCGAACTGTTGTCATTGTTCCGTAGGAACAACATATCGGTGGAAAAATCCTTCTCCCCTGCCAATCATCCTCCCTTTAGGGAGGAGAAATCAAAACATTTTATACCTGTTCAATATGCATTATCCCGTGCCTACGGCACTCCCCTATCTATTTTAACCGGGATTTTCTACCGATATGTAGCTCCTAGCGGAGCTATGAGCAGGACGACATAATAAGTTGACATTAAAAGGATTTTTTTGCAGTTAGATAGAACATCTGGAAACAACTGGGACGGACAGGGAGGACAATGCCTTTTAGCAACTAATTTTAAACAAACCTAAACAAAAGCAGTAATTCCATATTTACGTATTATTAATTATTATCTTTGTAAAATTACAGTGCCATAAAAAAACTACCCATGATAAACATTTCCAAGTTTTTACTTGCCTTGAGCCTATTTACTTCTTTGCTAAGCTTTCAAGCCAGAGCACAATACCCTGATTGGGTAGCGTACAATACTGGCAATTCAGGTATTCCCGATGATGTAACCATCTCCATGTTTGTTGATCATGATGCTAACAAATGGGTCGGAACGCGGGATGGTGGCTTAGCTAAATTTGACGGTCAAAAGTGGACCACCTATAAAAGTGGAAATTCCGGTCTTCCTGCCGGACAAATTAATTGCATCAATCAAGATGGTAAAGGGAACATCTGGATTGCTACGGCCGGGGGCTGTGTTATATTTGATGGTAATAAAACCTGGACGAAGAGTCCTTACAATGGAAATATTGCAGTAGATACCAGTGGAAATATTTTAATTGCTAACGCCGGACTCCATCGATTTGATGGAACAACATGGACAACAGTTGTTTCAGCTTGTGGCGACTTTATTATGGTAGATAAAAACAATGTAATATGGGCGGTTGGAGCAAGTATTTTAAAAATCGATGGAACTACGATAACAGCTTATCCAAACAACCTTGTCTACTTTGGAATAACTTTTTATGCGGTTGCCTTAGATAGTAAATACAATCTTTGGTTTGCAACAGATATCGGCCTTTACCAATATAATGCAGGCAATTGGATGTACTATAATATGGCTAATTCCGGCTTACCCAACGAGCAGTTAATTACATTAAATGTCGATCCATCTGATAATGTATGGATAGGAACAAATGATGGAATTGCTCGTTTTGACGGAGTAAGTACCTGGCAAACCTACAATACTTACAATTCAGGCTTGCCCGATAGTCGGTCTACATCAATGGCCTTTGAAGGTTGCGGAAACAAAGTTTCCAAAGCTTGGTTTGGCTTAACTCTTGGAAACGTAGGTGGAATTGCAGGGGTTTCGTTACTGAATAATCCTATTTGTTTGGTAACCAGTGATAGTGTTAATTTTCATAATGTAATTGTTTGGGAAAAACCCCTGAATACTTCTGCAAAAGATTCTTTTCAAATTTATCGGGAAACAAATGTAAGCGGAGTTTATCAGGTAATTAAAACTCAATCTTCTTCCCAATTCAGCACCTTCGAAGATGTTAATTCAAATTCAACCCAACAATCTTACCGTTATAAACTTGGAGTAAAAGATGCTTGTGGCAAAATTAATATAAGTCCATTTCATGCTACGCTTCATTTAACAATAAATGCGGGACTGAATAATTCCTGGAACTTAATTTGGTCACCTTACGAGGGATTTACTTTTGGCACCTATAACATTTACCGGGGATCCAATTCAAGCAATCTGGTTTTAATAGGCTCCGTTCCAAGTACTAACTTCTCATTTACCGATTTTTCTGCTCCTGTGGGAGACATCTTTTATCAGGTGGAAGTGGTTAGTCCAAATACCTGCACAGCTACCGGTCGAACCTCTACTTACCCCTCTGCCAGGTCCAATTACGCCTGCGATATCTATTCAACGGTTAATTCTGCTTCCAGCAGTTTTTGCCAGGGAGATTCCATGCTTTTATCAGGAACGAGCGGTGCAGGATATACCTATCAATGGAAACAAAATGGCAATCCAATTAATGGGGGAACCCAACAAAACTATTACGCCAAACAATCCGGATATTACAGCGTAGTTATTTCTTATGGAGTTTGTTCGGGAACAGCAGTTTCCACTAATATTGTTGTTAATCCTAATCCTTCCGCCCCTTCTATTTCTCCTGATGGTGCAACTACTTTTTGTGAAGGAAATCAAGTGGTATTAACTTCTTCAACCAACACGTCCAATTATTTATGGAGCAATGGAGAAACTACTAAGTCAATCGACGTGGCATCAACAGGTTCTTATGCTGTTACTGTTAAAGATGCAAATGGATGCAAAACAAACTCTTCTTCTGTTGAGGTAACAGTAAATCCTAATCCTTCATTACCTTCAGTTACCCCTGGAGGAGCCACTACCTTTTGTGAGGGAAGCGATGTGGTATTAACCTGCTCCACCGGTGCTTCAGCTTATTTATGGAGCAATGGAACGACCACTAAGTCAATCGACGTTACATCAACAGGGTCTTATGCTGTTACCGTTAAAGATGCCAACGGATGTACAAACAAGTCTTCCCTAACCGAAGTGGTAGTAAATACAAATCCTTCCACACCTGCTATTACTCCCGATGGTGCAACTACTTTTTGCGAAGGAAATCAAGTGGTATTAACTTCTTCAACCAACACTTCCAATTATTTATGGAGCAATGGAGAAACTACTAAGTCTATCGACGTTACATCTGCAGGTTCTTATTCCATTACTGTTAAAGACGCTAATGGATGTACGGCAAACTCTTCTTCTGTTGAGGTAACAGTAAATCCTAATCCTTCATTACCTTCAGTTACTCCCGCAGGAGCCACTACCTTTTGTGAAGGAAGCGATGTGATATTAGCCTGCTCCGCCAGCGCTTCAACTTATTTATGGAGCAATGGAACAACCACTCAGTCAATCGACGTTACATCAACAGGTTCCTATGCTGTTACCGTTAAAGATGCAAACGGATGTACAAACAAGTCTTCCCTAACCCAAGTTGTAGTGAATACAAATCCTTCCACACCTGCTATTACTCCCGATGGATCTACCACTCTTTGCGAGGGAAATCAAGTGGTATTAACCTCTTCAACCAACACTTCCAGTTATTTATGGAGCAATGGAGAAACTACTAAGTCAATCGACGTTACATCTGCAGGTTCTTATTCCATTACTGTTAAAGACGCTAATGGATGTACGGCAAACTCTTCCTCTATTGAGGTAACAGTAAATCCAAATCCTTCAATACCTTCAGTTACCCCTGGAGGAGCCACTACCTTTTGTGAAGGAAGCGATGTGGTATTAGCCTGCTCCGCCAGCGCTTCAGCTTATTTATGGAGTAATGGAACAACCACTAAGTCAATCGACGTTACATCAACAGGATCTTATGCTGTTACCGTTAAAGATGCCAACGGATGCACAAACAAGTCTTCCCTAACGGAAGTAGTAGTGAATACAAACCCTTCTACACCTACTATTACTCCCGATGGACCCACCACTCTTTGCGAAGGAAATAAGTTAACATTAAGCTCTCCAAGTGGCTTATACCGTTATTTATGGAACACCGGAGCAACCACCCAAGCCATCCATGCTTCATCCATTGGTTTTTATTCAGTTAGCGTTAAGGATACCAATGGTTGCACAGCAAATTCTTCTTCCATTTTTGTTGCAGTTAATCCAAATCCCTCTACACCTAACATTACCGTTGGTGGAACAACTACATTTTGCCAGGGAGGAGAAGTTTTATTAACTTCTTCCAACAGCCCATCCACTTATTTATGGAATAATGGTGCAACTACGCAGTCCATCAATGCTTCATTAGGAGGCTCTTACTCCGTTAAAGTCATAGATGATAATGGATGCTTGTCCAATTCCTCTGCTATAAGTGTAAAGGTAAATCCATTACCCGCTATTACATTTAGCAACCTACCTGGCCGCATTTGTATCTACACACCACCAATAAAATTAACCATTGGAACACCCACCGGTGGAATATATTCAGGCCCTGGAATTACATCCGACACACTTTCCCCTACTATCGCAGGATCCGGAATACATACTATGCTCTATACCTTCACTGATCCCAAAGGTTGTACAAATACAGATAGTCTTTCATTCAACGTGGATGAATGTACAGGGATTGAAAACGGAGCAAGAA